>OGIE01001862.1_pt1 | contig 27794 bp, 19 predicted proteins | sample 1571581 | NCBI WGS metagenome assembly OGIE01 (sample SAMEA2582021, study PRJEB24529) | metagenome | biome: Human gut stool | place: China | collected 2011
TTTTTAATACAAAATGTCAAAGAACACTTGATTCTTACTTTTTACACAACCTCCCGGGAGGAGGAGTACCCCAACGGGGGGAGGTGGTAGGTGAAACAATAAAATACCTATAAATCACAAGGCTAAGGAATTCTTTCTCACCTACCACCCCGCCCTAAAGGGCACCCCTCCTCCAACTGGAGGAGGGGAGTTAAGATAGTCCGCCTAATTAATTGAGATACTCAGTAAATCATCATTTCATTCAAAACCCTGCAGAAACGAATTTCCTCTCCCCACCGCTAACCCTTTTCTTAGGCACTCCTATCATTTTTCCTTCCGGAGATTAGTTCTTTTCTATGCAGACGTCTATTCTTTCCACTGTGGTGGAAAGAATAAGTATCTACTATGATTTTTCTTAGCCGTCGCAGGAAAAAGGAATAAAAGTAGCGGTGCGGAAACTTATACCTATATCTGGGTAAAACAACAAATGGTAACACATATTAAGTGCTGTAGTTTGTGTATTTGGTTTGCGATGCATATCTTCGCAGCGCATTCAGAAAATATCTGTGAGAGAAGTGAATAGTAGTAGGAAGAAGAGAGTTGTTGTGGCGTGGGTGCTGATTCTGTCGCTCATGCCGTTCTTCGTGGTGAAAGCTTTTCATCACCATGAGGGCGAACATTCTGTTTCCTGCTCCCATGCCGATCATCCTCGCCATTCGTCCGATGATTGTGCCATTTGCCAGTTCTCTCTTTCCCTTTTCACGGAAGCGCAGTCGGTCGACTTCCATTGTGTACTAACGCTCCTATCTTTTGAGCAGGTTGTTTATCAGGATAAGACGGTTTATGCACTGTCTTATTCACATTATTTGCGTGGCCCTCCCACAGCTTGATTACACCGTTTTTTTTGATTTATGCGGAGGCAGGTTCTTGAAGGGCTTGTCCCCCTCATTGTTTTATTCTAAAAAGATTGTAATCAATGCGTATAGGAATTATTCCGGGCGTGTTAGGGCTATTGTGCATAGCTCTTTCCGCCCAGGCGCAGCATTCCGATTCAGTCCGTAGTGTAGCATTGCCCGAAGTGGTGGTAGCGGAAAACTATCAACAACTTCAGAACAAGAAGACTACACTCACGCTCGAAGTGGCTGACCGGAACTTTCTGCGGAAACATTTCACAGGTAACTTCATGCAGGCGATAGAAAATATTCCCGGAGTGCAGGCTATGGATATTGGTTCGGGGTTCTCCAAACCAATGATTCGCGGTATGGGCTTCAACCGGGTGGCTGTATTGGAGAATGGCATCAAACAGGAAGGTCAGCAGTGGGGTGCAGACCATGGTCTGGAACTGGACGCCTTCAATGTGGATGCCGTGAATGTGATAAAAGGCCCCGCTTCACTGCTTTACGGCAGCGATGCCATGGGCGGAGTGATTGACATTGCCCCCGTGCAGGTTCCGGTGGAGAATATGCTGTTCGGTGACGTGACGCTTCTGGGAAAGTCAGTCAATGGGACTGTGGGGGCTTCGTTGATGCTGGGGATTAAGAAGAATGCCTGGTACACGAGGCTGCGTTACTCGGAACAGCATTTCGGGGATTACCGCATTCCGACGGATACCATCGTTTACCTTACCCAGAAGATGCCTGTCTATGGTCGGCGGTTGAAGAACACGGCAGGGTGGGAGCGGAATATCAATTTCTTCACCCAATATCAGAAGGAGGGATATAAGTCTAACTTTGTCGTCTCCAATGTATTTCAAAAGACAGGTTTCTTTCCGGGGACGCACGGTGTGCCCGACTTGTCGCGTCTGGAAGATGACGGGGACAGCCGGAATATAGAACTTCCTTATAGTCAGGTGAATCATCTGAAAGTGACCACGCATCAACAATATACTTGGGAGACGTTCGTTCTGTCGGGTGATATGGGCTATCAGAACAATCACCGTGAAGAATGGAGTGCGTTTCATACTCATTATGGCAGTCAGCCTTTGCCGAAAACAGATCCGGACAGGGAATTGGGTTTCAATCTGAACACTTTCAGCTTCTCGGCAAAGGGGCTTCTGGTCGGTTCTTCTTCCTGGGAGCACCGGATGGGGTGGGACTCTCAGTTTCAGCGGAATACGATTTCCGGTTATTCTTTCCTGTTGCCGGAGTATGAACGCTTTACTACCGGGGTATCTTGGCTTACGATGTATCGTCCTGATAACCGGCTTTCCGTCAGTGGGGGAGTGCGTTATGACTATGGCCGTATGCGTGTCTTTGCCCATGACGACCCTTATCTGGCGACTTACTTGCAGGAGCAGGGATATGATGCGGAACATGTAGAACTCTATCGCTGGAACAGCCGCCGGGTGAACCGGAACTTTGGTGACTATTCATTGTCATTAGGGTTGGTCTGGACGCCTTCAGCTCGACATCTGCTTAAAGTGAATGTCGGGCGGAGTTTTCGTCTGCCGGGGGCTAATGAACTGGCTTCTAACGGTGTGCATCATGGCACCTTCCGGCACGAACAGGGAGATGCTTCTCTGTCTTCCGAGCAAGGCTGGCAGATGGATGCTTCTTATCAGTTGAAGTACGGGCGATTGTCCCTATATGTTTCTCCTTTTGTCAACTGGTTCAGCAATTACATCTTTCTACGCCCCACGGGGGACTGGTCTGTGCTGCCGCATACGGGACAGATTTACCGTTATACGCAGACAGAGGCATTGTTTGCAGGGGCGGAGGCGAGTGCGGAATTCAGTATTCTGCCAGCTCTCAGTTATCGTGTTTCCGGCGAGTATGTCTATACTTATAATTGTGACGAACATATCCCTTTGAGCTTCTCTCCGCCTGCTGTATTGCATAATACGCTGACCTGGCAAAAGAAGCGGTATATGCTCTATGCCGAGTGGCAGAGCATAGCCAAACAGGACCGGGTGGACCGTAATGAAGACCGTACACCGGGTGCAAATCTGTTTCACCTCGGCGGTTCTCTTGATTTGCCCGTTGCCGGAACAGAGGTGGAGATAACTCTGACTGTCCGGAATCTGTTTAATACGCGCTATTACAATCATCTCAGCTTTTACCGGAAAGTGGAGATTCCCGAGCCGGGACGAAACTTCCAATTATTAATTAAAGTACCATTTAAAAAACTATTCAAATGAAAACAAGACTTTATTTCCCGATTATTATTTCCCTTTTAGTGATGGCAACTTCTGTGTTTACTGCTTGCAGCGACAGTGATAATCCGCTGAATGATACGACTAAACCTGTGATAGACCTGAAATCACCAACCGAAGGACAGACTTTGGCGATAGGCAGTGAGCATGGTGTGCATTTTGAGATGGACTTGTCGGACGATGTGATGCTGAAATCTTATAAAATAGAGATTCATAGCAACTTCGACCATCATTCGCATGATACCAGGGCGGCTGAAACTACCGTAGACTTTGCCTTTAATCGCGCATTTGATGTATCGGAGCAGAAGACGGCGCATATCCACCACCATGATATTCTGATACCGGCTAATGCTACTCCGGGAGACTATCACCTGATGGTGTATTGCACGGATGCTGCCGGAAACGAAGCCCATGTGGCACGCAACATCGTGTTGAGTGCGACGGGCGGAGAAGACGGGAACCATGAGGAATAATAACTAAAAGAGCTTTCTTATAGTAAATAGAAGATGCCATACATCATCACGAAGTTAAATCCCGAGTGAGCTGCAACCGCTCCCCAGATAGAACTGCAAAATAGCTTGCATCTGAAAAATACTTGGCTGACTAAGAACATCGATGCAACCCAAAGCGCAGCAGGAATAGGGAGAAACTGCCATGTCCCCAGCGTATAAATGATTCCGAAATGGGCGATATGGGTGAGTGCAAAAGCCAAAGAATCGAAGACAGAAGCTTTCATCTCTCCGAACTTGGGAACAAAACTGCCGTGAATGATACCCCTGTATAAAAATTCTTCACCTATCGGGCTGAATATCATACTCGGGATGACGGCTATCCAAAAATAGAGTGATTTCTCATCCCCGGTAATGCTACTGCCGGGGTTGTTTCCTCCGATATATACAAATGCGTTTTCTATTGATTTATCAAAGAGAAAAAGGAACAGGCCGAATATGATGAAGCAACTGAGTCCTCCGATTATAAAGGAGACAATCGGTTGCCACCACTGTGAAGGTCGTTTAATTCCTATGCCTTTCCGCCCGTATTTTGTGAGGAGGATGAACGGAGCGAACCACATGCATAGGAAAACAAGCATGACGATGCTGTAACTTCTGGTCACGTAAGATTCCAGTACGATTATAAAACGTGGTATCCCGAACAATAGTATCAGGAATACTCCTAACTTCCAGTTATACTGGAAATGGCGGCTCCAATGTTTTCTAAGATAGCTGCTCATAAATGATAAATCCTTCTATTGTAATTTTTTGTAGGTCATAAAAGTACGTAATTTCTTCCTTTTTGCCTACTTTTGCACTGAAAATAAAGATGAATATGGAAAATCAGAGACCTTTGATATTAATTTCCAATGATGACGGCATCATTGCGAAAGGTATTAGTGAGTTGATAAAGTTCCTCCGTCCGCTGGGGGAAATTGTGGTAATGGCGCCGGATGCGCCTCGTTCGGGTAACGCAAGTGCGCTGACTGTGACCGAACCGATTCATTACCAACTGGTGCGCAAAGATGTGGGACTGACTGTTTATAAATGTTCCGGTAGCCCGGTTGATTGCATAAAACTTGCCTTTCATACGGTGCTCGACCGTAAACCCGATTTGGTAGTCGGCGGTATCAATCACGGAGATAACTCTGCTGTGAATGTGCATTATTCCGGTACGATGGGAGTGGTGATCGAGGGTTGCCTCAAAGGTGTGCCTTCCATCGGTTTCTCTCTTTGCAGTCACGAACCGAATGCGGACTTTGAACCGTCCGGCCCTTATATCCGCGAAATAGCCCGTCAGGTTTTGGAAAAAGGATTGCCATCGTTGACTTGTCTCAATGTGAATTTCCCCGACACGAAAGAACTGAAAGGTGTGAAAATTTGCGAGCAGTCCAAAGGACAATGGACGAATGAATGGGAAAACTTTGCACACCGCGGTGATACTCATTACTATTGGTTGACCGGCGAGTTCCAGAATACAGATCCGGATAATGAGAAGAACGACCATTGGGCACTCGATAACGGATATGTAGCCGTCACCCCAACTAAAGTCGATGTTACGGCTTACGAACTTATTGACGAACTGAAGACTTGGTTCGAAGGAAATTAAGAATTAAAAATTAAAAATTGAAGATTGCTATGCAGGTTAATAGCGCAGCTCTTTTTTAATTTTTAATTTTCAATTTTTAATTTCATAAAATTCTCAATTTTATGAAGTATTACTTGATTGTCGGTGAAGCTTCCGGTGACCTGCATGCATCTCACCTGATGGCTGCTTTGAAGGTTGAAGACCCGCAGGCGGAGTTCCGCTTCTTTGGGGGAGACTTGATGGCGGCAGTAGGAGGTACGATAGTGAAGCATTATAAGGAACTGGCCTATATGGGTTTTGTTCCGGTACTGCTGCACCTGCGCACTATCTTTGCTAATATGAAACGCTGCAAAGAGGACATTGTGGCATGGCAACCGGATGTAGTGATACTGGTGGATTATCCGGGTTTCAACCTGAATATAGCCAAGTTTCTGCATGCCAGGACACAAATTCCCGTCTATTACTATATCTCTCCGAAGATATGGGCCTGGAAAGAATACCGCATCAAGAATATCAAACGGGATGTTGATGAATTATTCTCCATTCTGCCCTTTGAGGTCGAATTTTTTGAGGGCAAGCATCAGTATCCGATACATTATGTAGGCAATCCTACAGTGGATGAGGTGACCGCCTTCTGTACAGAACATTTCGAAACGCGCGATGACTTTATCTTTGAGAATAAGCTGGAGTCTAAGCCGATTATAGCTTTGTTGGCGGGAAGCCGCAAACAGGAGATAAAAGATAATCTGCCTGATATGCTTCGTGCAGCGTCTGCTTTTCCGGAATATCAACTGGTGTTGGCAGGTGCTCCCGGCATTTCTCCCGATTATTACCGGGAATATATAGGCGATGCAAAAGTGAAAATCCTTTTCGGGAAGACTTATCATTTGTTGCAACAGGCTGAGGCTGCATTGGTAACTTCGGGAACCGCTACCTTAGAGACAGCCCTGTTCCGTGTACCGCAGGCAGTTTGCTATCATACGCCGATAGGAAAAGTGATTTCTTTCTTGCGGCGGCATATATTGACTGTGAAGTACATCTCTCTCGTGAACCTTATAGCCAATCGTGAAGTAGTCAAAGAACTGGTTGCCGATACGATGACTGTTGAACAGGTCCGTGCCGAGCTGGAACGTATCTTATATAATAAGGAGTATCGGCAGCAGATGCTTGACGGATACGAATACATGGCATCCCGTTTGGGCGATGCAGGGGCTCCGAGGCATGCGGCGCAAGAGATGGTGCGCCTGCTACGGAAATGAATGAACTACATAAGACAATCATCGAACTAACATAATGAAAGCCTTTTAGTTTCAAAAGGATGATAAAATTGTTAAAAGGTATAAAGCCGGTGCAGTATAAGCCCGGCTTTTGTATTTTATAGACAGAACATAAAAGCGGTGTGAAACCGATAATGAGTAAGAAACAAACAAAAGGACTTTGATTATGAAAAGATTACATTGGCTATTTTTGATGATGTGTTTGGCTGTATTGCCTGCTTTACAGTCGTGTGATGATTTTGATGACGGATATTCAATCGGTGATTTTTCTTATCCGAACTGGGCTACGGTGCGCGTAACGGGGAATGCTTTTTATTTAAATAGTGATACCTGGGGAACGCTTTGGCCTATCAATACCGATATGGGTTGGTATCAGCCTGTGGATGGACAACGCGTGGTAACTGTTTTCAATCCTATTTATGATAATTATGGAGAATATGACCACGCAGTGAAAATTGAGCGTATCTGGCATGCTCTGACAAAAGGTGTGGAATCGCTGACGGCTGAAAATGAAGAAGAGTATGGCAATGATCCGGTCTTTATTTATAAGGGTGACATCACTATCAGTGGAGGTTATATGAATATCATCTTTATGCAGAATTTGCCGAAGAATTCAGATACGAAACATCGTATCAGTCTGGTGCAGCGTGCCGAAGATGCTGAAGTGCCTTTGGATGAAGAAACCGGTGATGATGGGTATATCCATCTGGAGCTACGCTACAATGATTATGATGACTTGAGCGGAGTTCGTGTAGCCGGATTGGTGTCGTTCAATCTGAAAGATTTGGATATTACTTCTGAAACGAAAGGTATCAAGTTGAAACTGAATTCGGAAGTGAATAAGGAAGTTGAAATAACTTTTGATAAACAATCAGATAATACCGATAAAGCTTCTAACTTAGATTTTTCGAAGATGCAATTGAAGTAGAGTAAAGTGTTTTGTTTGAAGCCGGGTGAATGTGAATTCCCCCGGCTTTTATTTTTTAGATTAGTGTCAATATATAGAGGTAGACCACTGCGGCAGGAATTGCCAGCAAGGCACTGTCAAAGCGGTCAAGCATTCCACCATGTCCGGGAAGGATATGGCCTGAATCCTTGATACCTAGTTGGCGCTTCATTAATGATTCCGTCAAATCTCCCCAAGTTCCGAAGATGACAACAACCAACGCTAATCCAGCCCATTGCAGAACGGATATAAATGGGAAGTAATGTGCGAACACAAAAGAAGAAGCAATAGAGAATACACCACCGCCAATGCTTCCTTCCCATGATTTCTTAGGAGATATGCGCTCAAATAAGCGATGTTTGCCTATCAGTGAACCCACGCAGTATGCGCCTGTGTCACTTAACCATATGAAAACGAAAATGGAAAGCGGCAGGATAGGGTTGTAGGTCACGCTGCTTTCTGCCGGGTTGTACTGGAAAGCAAGTACGTTGAGCAGCGCAAATGGTAATGCCACATACATCTGACTCAGCATAGAGTAAGCCCAGTTACCAATAGGGTTCTTCTTTTTCAGATACAATTCTGTAATCATCAGGTAAAGCAGTAAGGCCAGATAGGGTAGGAATACCTGTGCTCCAATGGTTGACTGGCAGAAACCCATCACGGCTAAAAAGAGATAGGCGCCTCCCAAGGCTGTAATCGTTTTATTGACCTGTACTTCACCACTTTGGTTGACCAGGTGGGAGAACTCATGTACACTCAGTGCACCGATAATGGTGAACAGGATACCGAATGAAAGGGGGCTGTATAGGATACAGCCCACCAATACTACTACGAATAACACACCTGTAATGGCGCGTTGTAAGAAATTGCTTTTCACGGTTATTCCGTTTTTAATTCTTTATTCTTTTGTTGGTCGTTCTACAGAAACTTTAGTGCCTTCTACAGAAACCTTTGTATTGCCGGTTTCTTTTCCGCCTTCAACATTGTTTTCTTCTTCTGCTTTTACTTCTTTTTCGCTTTCCACAGCTCCTTTGGCAGCTTCTTCTTCGGCTTTTTTCAAGTCTTCTGATATCTTGTTGGCGCTGATTTCTTCTGAACGTGAAGCCCAGGGACGTTTACCGAAAATCTCTTCCACATCCTCAGCAAAGATAACTTCTTTATCTATCAATAGCTGTGCCAACTGGTTATGTCCATCCTTATGTTCGGACAAAATTCGTTTGGCACGTTCGTACTGCTCATTCACCATGTTCTTCACTTCTTCATCAATCAGTTCAGCAGTCTTTTCGCTGTACGGACGATTGAAGGAGTATTCTTCATTGTTGTAATAGCAGAGGTTAGGCAGCTTTTCGCTCATACCCAGATAGGCAATCATGCCGAAAGCCTGCTTCGTTACGCGTTCCAGGTCATTCATGGCACCGGTTGATATACGCCCCAGGAACAAGTCTTCAGCTGCACGTCCACCCAGTGTGGCACACATCTCATCAAGCATTTGTTCTTTAGTGGTAATCTGGCGTTCTTCCGGCAGATACCACGCAGCACCCAATGCACGTCCGCGCGGAACAATCGTTACTTTAATCAGTGGGTTGGCGTATTCCAATAGCCAGGAGATAGAGGCGTGTCCAGCTTCATGGATAGCGATGGAACGGCGCTCAGCTTCGGTTGTAATCTTTGTTTTCTTTTCCAAACCACCTACGATACGGTCTACGGCATCGAGGAAGTCTTGTTTGCCTACAAACTTCTTGCCGTGGCGTGCTGCAATCAATGCAGCCTCGTTGCAGACATTGGCTATATCAGCACCAGAGAAGCCTGGAGTCTGACGTGAGAGCAAGTCCACGTCCACAGTATTATCTATCTTAATGGGGCGCAAGTGTACGCCGAATACTTCTTTGCGTTCGTTAAGGTCAGGCAGGTCTACATGTATCTGGCGGTCAAAACGTCCGGCACGTAGCAAGGCCTTATCCAGTACGTCTACACGGTTGGTAGCAGCCAGGATAATTACACCGCTGTTAGAACCGAAACCATCCATTTCAGTCAATAACTGGTTCAATGTATTTTCGCGTTCGTCATTGCCACCCATTGCGGCAGCTTTGGCACGGGCGCGGCCTACGGCATCAATTTCATCGATAAATACGATACATGGCGCTTTCTCCTTTGCCTGACGGAACAGGTCGCGTACACGTGATGCGCCTACACCGACAAACATTTCCACGAAGTCGGAACCAGCCAGCGAGAAGAATGGTACGTTTGCTTCACCTGCCACAGCTTTAGCAAGCAAGGTCTTACCGGTTCCCGGAGGGCCTACCAGTAATGCGCCTTTAGGTATTTTACCACCCAAATCGGTGTATTTTTGCGGTTCTTTCAGGAACTCCACAATTTCTTCTACTTCCTGTTTCGCTTCGGCAAGTCCCGCTACATCCTTGAATGTAACTTTCACAGGAGTTCCCTTCTCAAACAATTGGGCGCGCGATTTGCCGACATTGAATATGCCGCCACCGCCTGCACCACCACCACCACTTAAGCGGCGTGACATGAAAATCCAGAAACCGATGAGGAAAGCAATAGGCAGAATCTGCCACAAGATGGCACCGAAGTAATTCCGTTTTTTCTCATAGCTGATGGAACCATCGAAGTGCTGTTCATCCCTTTCTTTTTGAAGGAAATCTCCCAGGCTTTCGCGTGATGGAGCCTCAGTTGCAATCATAGGATTCTTACCCACCCGGCTGGAGTCTGCCTGAAATACGTTTTTTACATGTTGCGGCTTGATGTATGCTTCTACCGAGTTGTCATCGTAACCGATGATTTTACTCATATAGCCGTCGCGCACATATTGCTGAAATTCATCATAGGATACAGTTTTGGTACCTGCACTGTTCTCGTTGGTGAACCACAGTCCCAAAAGCATCATAGCTATGATCATATATAACCAGTTCAGGTTGAACTTGGGCATATTAACTTTATTGGGCTTTTTGTTAGCGTTATTGTTATTATTGTCCATAAGGCTTATTAATCAATATCAGGTATTTTGGTTAATTTGGCGTCAGCCCAGAGATGCTCCAGGTTGTAGAAATCTCTTGTTTCGGGTAGAAACACGTGAACCAGTATATCGGAATAGTCCATTGCTACCCATTCGGCATTGCGTAGTCCGTCTATTGCAAATGGTTTGCTGCCGGCACCTTTGCGGGTGAATTCCTTCACGGACTCTACAATGGCAGTCACCTGGCTGGGTGAGTTTCCCTGACAAATGACGAGATAGTTGCAGATAGTATCGCCAATTTTAGAAAGATCTGCTATTACAATATTTTTTCCTTTTTTATCTTGTATACCTTCGGTTATTTGTTGAATGAGTTTCTTTGTTTCGTTCATTACTTATTATTAAAATTAAACAGTTGACAAATATACGCTGAATTCTTGTATCAAACACCTAAAAGGGGAAAAGTCTTTCAATTTTTGATTTTTTTTAGGTATATATTTCTTTGGCATACGGCATCTTAGCAGAATTTATAGAAAAAAATCCCGGATTTTGTTTTGGATTATCAAATTCTTTGTATCTTTGCAACCGCAAAACAGAAATGACCTGTTATTGGGCTATGGTGTAATGGTAACACTACAGATTCTGGTCCTGTCATTCCAAGTTCGAATCTTGGTAGCCCAACAATTAAGAAAAGCTGCGAATGTAATAAGTTCGCAGCTTTTTGTATTTTTACCCCTTAGTAGTAATTCTATTCAAATAATTAAAACTATGGCAAAAGAGTTAGAACTCAAGTACGGCTGTAACCCTAATCAGAAGCCGGCCCGCATCTTTATGCAGGAGGGGGAGTTGCCTATCGAAGTCCTGAACGGACGTCCGGGATACATCAACTTTATGGATGCCTTGAACGGATGGCAATTAGTGAAAGAACTGAAAGAGGCTACCGGTATGCCGGCAGCGACTTCATTCAAACATGTCAGTCCGGCAGGGGCGGCTATCGGCCTGGAACTGGACGAGACAATGAAAAAGATTTATTTTGCTGACGACCTGCCACTTTCACCATTGGCAAATGCGTATGTACGCGCCCGTGGTGCCGACCGCATGTCGTCTTATGGAGACTTCATTGCTTTGAGCGATGTGTGTGACGAGGCAACTGCCCGTTTCATCAATCGTGAAGTGTCGGACGGTGTCATTGCTCCGGGTTATACTGATGAAGCGCTCGAAATTCTGAAAAACAAGCGTAAGGGTACTTATAATGTGATTAAGATGAGCCCGGATTACAAACCTGCTCCGATTGAACGCAAAGATGTATTCGGAATTACTTTTGAACAAGGACGCAATGAGATCAAGTTAAATAGCGACGAACTGTTTGCTAACATTCCTACTCAGAACAAGAACTTCCCGGATGCTGCAAAGCGTGATTTAATGATAGCACTGATTACTTTGAAGTATACACAGTCAAACTCCGTTTGCTATGTGAAGGATGGACAGGCCATAGGTATAGGAGCAGGACAGCAGAGCCGTATTCACTGTACTCGTTTGGCTGGAAATAAGGCCGACATCTGGTACCTCCGTCAGCACCCGAAAGTGTTGAACTTGCCTTGGATAGAGAAAATTCGTCGTGCCGACCGTGATAATACCATTGACATTTACATCAGTGCCGACCATGAAGATGTATTGGCAGATGGCGTTTGGCAACAGTTCTTTGCAGAAAAGCCGGAAGTGCTGACCCGTGAAGAAAAACGTGCATGGCTGGATACGCTGAAAGGTGTGTCTTTGGGCTCGGATGCTTTCTTCCCGTTTGGAGATAATATAGAGCGGGCGCATAAGACAGGCGTAGACTACATTGCACAGGCTGGTGGTTCTGTACGCGATGACAATGTTATTGAAACTTGTGATAAATACGGCATTGCTATGGCATTTACAGGTATTCGTCTGTTCCACCATTAAAATAATGTGAGTTCGAATAAGATACTATAACTTATTCGAACTCACACATTTTTAAGTAAGGGTAGCAAAATCAGTCAATCATAACTTCAACGTCTACTTTGAAAGTTTCCTGATTCTTTGGATCAGCTATCTGCACATCTTTCACTTCACCTTTTTCTTTTCTGATTTGTACAATGCAAGGCTTTATAGCCTTTACCTCTGTCTTTCCATTATCAAAAGTTCCGGGTTTGAAGAATACAAGTTGCAATAACCCTGCTTTCTCATTGCTGACAGCCTGTATATTCGCATCGTTCCGTTCTATTTTTATTCCTTTGGAAGAATAAGACTTCACTTCTTCCGGCGCATTGATTCCAGGAACAATCATGTAAACGTATGTTGCATCCTTAGGAGATTGACCGTGATTGATTGTCAAATTGAATACGGGCATATTGATTTCTGTGGCAGAATAATTGTAATTGATCCGTGCCCAACTGCCTTTCTGTATATCAGTCTTTAGCTTTAGATTTAACTTTTGTGGAAAGAAATAGGCGATGCTGTCGTGCCATATCCATGTAGGCATTTCGTTGAGTTCCATCTCTTTCTCTATTTTACGGGAAGCCTTTCCATTGCTTATCCATACATTTCCATCCAGATGGCATTGATTGATTGTCGTAACAATCTCCTCTGGCACATTCGACTCTATACCTGCTCCCAGACATACTATTTCATTGTCGAACAGGAACCATGACTTACGTGCTTTCACTCCGTAATCATCCATATCAAAAGTCATTACACCACATTTACCATCAGAAACACCACCCGTGAATGTACAGGTTCCTTTGGTTCCCCAGTCCGCCGGATTTCTTTTTTCTCCGGCGGGAACAGTCGTTCCGGGAATCTTGTCCCATTCCCATACGGGGAAGATGTCAGTGTATTCGTTACCGTTCACACGGATATTCGTAGCGCCGTCGCTCATATACGTTCCATACAGATTCTCTCCGTTTCCACTTTCTGTTTTGTTGGTGCGGGTGGAGGCAGTACGGATGGAGATGTCATAATTTTTGCGATTGTGCAACATGTAGTCCGAACAGTAATACATGACATTTCGATCCGAACGTTGATAAGAGGACTCCTGGGTACGGAAGCGATGGGCAGCGGCAGCGTATTCATCGGCATGTTCAGGATCGAGTATTTGCAGATTTCTGAACATGTCTGCCCAGTCGCCATAATTGAGCAATCCGGTGCGGCTGACCCCTCTTCCGGTGACGCTGAAATCCAGATGACTGCCACGAAACACATTGAGGAATGTGTTTCGTGTAAAGTCCGAGAATAATTTAAGTTTTTCATTACTCATGGCATATTGTGTGCCGTTCAGGATATTACCCATGCGCACGATATTTTCTACGAAAACGGTGCCATATCCGCCGATGTAAAGTTGAGGACCGTGCTGATGATAGGACATATCTTCTTGTATACCTTCCTCTTTCACTATTTGTACCGGATAGAAGATTTCGTAAGCATTGCTGCGTACAATACTATCGTTTTTCAGTAGACACCCTCTTGTCAGGTGATGAATGGCAATGTCCATCTTGTTGGCACCGGTGAATTTGCGGGGATCACTGCGTTCGCTCATCGTTTTCAATATCGGTTCATAAATATCCGGAGCAAGCTTTTGGTGCCCGGCATCCATCAGGGCGAGGAGCGAAGCTTGGGTTTGTGGTACGGATATTTGGTTATACCACCAATTGTGGCATCGAGGGTCTTGTTGGGTCCAGTATTTCAAGGCGGCGTGGATAGCGGCGAACAACACTTCGTTACCATAATATACCGAACGTGTATCTGTGTACGAAGTCGCAATTGTAACCAGGCGTTTCAGGTGTTCCACCGGTTCCCAGTTGGTTCGGAAGAAACAAGCATAGTCTAAATCTTTCCACTTACCTTCCGGTGTCAGCGAAAGCAGTAATGTATCGGTTTTTAAGTCTGTTTTTTTAGGAGAAGACTTCGCATATATTTCATTGCGGATTCGTTCCAGTATTTGTTGGTAATCATCTTGCGGAGCTTTTTCTTCTATTTGCGCTCGTTTACCATTTTCCGGATTATAATATGAAGGGTATACGGGAGCCGTATGTTCCACGTGCCCTGAAATTTCGAGATTGATGGTTCCTTTCTTCTGCATATTGGTGTATATTTCAGCCACCAGATTGATATCCGACTCTTTTCTGCCTTCCGGGTGATAAATCATCCGAATACATCCTTTTTCTCCCGGCTTGTAGGGCTCTTTAGACCATTCGGCTGAGGTGCATCCGCAGCCGGTGATAATGTTGCTAATTACTAAAGGTTTGTCTCCGGTGTTCATAAACCAGAAGTCATGGCTGATGTTTCCGTCCTTTTCCTCGATGGTTCCCAGATTAACTTTCGTCTCGGAGAATGTCATCTCCTGAGCTTGCACCAGTCCGCTTGCTGTCAGCAATAGTAAACTAAAGGTTAGAATTTTCTTCATATTCTTGTATTCTAAATATATTGAATAAAAATAGAGGCTGTATCAAATATAGATTAAGGCTATCATTTTGCTTAAAATGACAGAATAATACCCTTAATCTATATTTGATACAGCCTCTTATATGTAGGCTTAAAAATTATTCGGCACTGCGAATGGAATCGTCGATAACTTTAATTTTTTCTTTTACCAACTCAATGTCAGCTTTCAGCTTTTCTACTTTGCGATTCAGTTCTGTCAGCAAGCTATTACCTTTCTTAGAAGAAGTGGTCAGGAAGCCGAGGTTGTTTTCATACGTCTGCAACTCATTTCTCATGGCATCTGCCGCACGAACCAACTTCTCGCGTTCACGATAAAGAGCCTGCGGGCTACCTTCCTGAATGCTGTTGATGTTGGACTTGAAGTTATTCAACTTCTTGCTAGCTGCGCTAATGTTGAAGTGGGCGAACAACTTATCCACCTGTCCGTGATACTGCTTGTACAAGCGGTCTTTTTCTTTGAAAGGCACATGGCCGATGTTGTTCCACTCTTTCATCAGTTCGCGTACCAACTGGGTAGCTTCGTCCGTATCCATATTCTCATCGATGGCAGCAAGCTTTTCGATGATATCTTTCTTCTTATTCAGATTTTCAACTTCAACAGAGCGTTGAGAAGACGTAGCCTTACCCTTTTGCTCAAAGAAGTAGTCGCAAGCAGAGATGAAGCGTTTCCATATCGCGTCGGAGTATTTCTTTGCGACCGGACCAATGGTTTTCCATTCTTTTTGCAGTTTGGTGAGTTCATCAGCGGTTGCTTTCCAGTCGGTGCTGTCTTTCAAGGCTTCGGCCTTTTCACACAAGGCGCGTTTCTTGTCCAGATTGACGTTCATTCCCTCTTTCAGAGATTTGAAGAACTCGCCTTTCTTGCGGAAGAACTCGTCGCATGCCTTGCGGAAACGTTCGAATATCTTCACGTTCATTTTCTGCGGTGCAAAGCCGATAGTCTTCCACTTGTTTTGCAGGGCGATGATTTCCTGTGTTTTGTTGTCCCAGCCTGCAAAGTTGGTCAACTCGCTGTAGTCTATGGCTTCGATGATTTCACAAATCACTGTTTTCTGGTCGAGGTTATGTTGCTCTACTTCTTTCAGTGATTCGAAATGTTGTTGATGGCGGCGGTTGACGGCGGTGGAGGCTGCTTTGAAGCGGTTCCATACCTCGTCGCGCAGTTCTTTGGCAACAGGACCCGTATCACGGAACTCCTGATGCAACTTCTGTAGCTGGTGGAAAGCCGACACTACGTCCTGTTCGTCAGCCAGTTTCTCGGCAGCTTCGCACAGATGCGTCTTTATCTCCAGATTTTTCTTGAAGTCATATTCACGGAATTCATTATTCAGCTTCAACAGGTCGTAGAATTTCTCCACATAGAGTTGATAGTTCTTCCAAAGTTCGTTGACTTTGGCCTGCGGAATGAGTTTTACCTCGTTCCATTGTTGCTGTAGCTTTTTGAATTCAGTGTAGGATTTGTTGGCATCGTCGGGCGACTCTACCAGTTCTTTCAGTTCCTCAATTATGGAAAGTTTGATTTGCAGGTTCAGCTCTTTCTGTTGTTCCTGTTCGGCTGACAATGCGCCTCTTTTTTCTTTAATGACGGACATGATATTCTTGAACTCCTCCTCCACAGCATCTGCTATTGGAACGAAATCCTCAGCTGCTCCCCCGTTTTCAATGAAAAGCTTCTTTGCCGCTTCCTGTTCGGCATTGTGCAGTTTATAGAAGGCCTGTTTCAAACCGTCTATTGCTTGTTTACCGGCATTTTCCACTTCTGCGGAGATTTCTTTCAACTTGGCGAGGATTTCCTCCTTGCTTAGTTTGGGTGCGGTTTCTACGGGCTTTTCTTCCTGCGTAGCTTCTTCCACCGGTTTTTCTTCCTGCGTAGCTTCTTCAGCCGGAGTTTCCGTCAGAGCGGGTTCGGAAACCTCTGCTGCTTTCTTGTCTTCTTCTAATTCTTCCGCCTTTTCGGGGAGATTAGTGTCATGAGTGTCCATCATTGTAGATACATTTTAAGAAACGGTTTTATCCGTTCGGGTTACATTAGGTCACAAATTAATGAAATAAAACAATTACTTCATACTTTTTTCATCAGTTTTTTTTTATTTTTCTTCATTTAGGATAGAAGTACGGTGATTCCCATGTATAACATCATGCCTATAATGTCGTTGGTAATCGCTATAAACGGCCCGGTAGCGATGGCAGGGTCTACCTTTAACTTTTCCAGCGTCATAGGAACCAGCGTGCCGAAGATAGATGCAAACATCACTACAGCGAACAAGCTGATGGAAACGGAATAGGTGACGGTGGCAGTGGCGCCGAACCGGACAAAATTATAGATATATACTACTAAAGAAATGATGGTGGCATTGATGAGGGCTACCACGGATTCTTTGGTGATTTGCTTGAAAATGTCTTTGGCGTCCAGCGAATTGTTGGCAAGGCCTTGCACGATGATGGCCGAAGACTGTGTTCCTACATTTCCACCCGTACCGCCGATTAGCGGGATATAAAGCGCCATTTCGGGATGGGCGGCGAAGGTTGCGTCGAAGTTTCCCAGAATCATGGAGTTGCCTATACCGCCCAGCATGCCGATAATCAGCCACGGCAGGCGTGCACTGGTCTGGCGCATCACGTTGTCATCCGTTTCTACGTCCTGTGACAAACCGGATGCCAACTGGTAGTCGCGTTCTGATTGCTCACGCACTTCGTCCATGACGTCATCTACGGTGATTTGTCCTACCAGCCGTCCGATACTGTCGACAACGGGAACAGATACAAGGTCATACTTTTCAATAGTCTGTACCACATCTTCAACAGGAGTGTCCACATGCACCGAAATCGGGTCTTTCCGCATCACGTGCTTCACTTTCGATACGGAAGGGGAGGTAATCATCTTCTTCAATGGGAATACGCCCTGCAGGCGGTTCTCGTCGTCGATGACATAGACGTAGTAGATCTCATCCAACTGTTCGGCTTGCTGGCGCATTTCTTTCAAGCACTCCGGCATACTCCAGTTTTCGTTTACCACTACCATTTCAGTACCCATCAAACCGCCGGCGGTGTCTTCGTCATACTTCAACAGGTCTACGATGTCTCCTGCCTGCTCGATGTCTTCAATGTGTGAGAGGATTTCTCCCTGCTTCTCTTCATCCAGCTCGCGCATCAGGTCTACGGCATCGTCCGTATCCATGTAGTCCACAAAGCGCTTGGCGATGGTTTCTGACGGGAGTATCTCGAGGAACTCCTTACGGACGTCCTCATCCATCTCCATCAATACGTCTGCTGCGGTTTCATTGTCCAGCAGGCGATATACGAAACGGGCTTCCTCCGGACTCAAATCGTTACAGAGTTCGGCAATGTCCGCAGGATGCAAGTCTATAAGGAGCGATCTGACGTTCTCGGCGTCTTTCTGCTCAATGAGGTTTTTGACGTTGTCAATGTATGCTTCGTCCATTTCCATAATCTTCCTCCTCTGTGTTCAAACTATGAACTATCACTTATTTTATTTCATCATTCTTTTTCTCTAATCTCTTTTAACGCCTGTTCCACCCGGTTGGTCAAGTCAATAAACTCCTGTACGGATAGTTGCTCTGGTCGCCTGTTGAATAAAACATCTTCGGTCAGCGGACAATCCTTGCCAAGTATCGGTTTTATTGAGTTTCGCAGTGTCTTTCGTCGTTGGTTGAAAGTCGTTTTCACCACTTGTTTGAATAGCTTTTCATCGCAACCCAAGTCTTTGGTTTCGTTTCGCGTCATGCGGATGACGGCGCTTTTCACCTTTGGCGGCGGATTGAATACATGTTCGTGCACGGTGAAAAGATATTCAACGCGATACCATGCTTGTATCAATATGCTTAGGATGCCGTACGTTTTACTGCCCGGTCCGGCAGCAATGCGTTCGGCCACTTCTTTCTGTATCATACCTGTGCAACAAGGTATCAGATCCTTGTTGTCCAGCATTTTGAAAAAGATCTGGCTGGATATATTATAAGGATAGTTTCCCGTCAGCACAAATGGCTGACCGCCGAACAGACGTTGCAGATTCATCTTCAGGAAGTCGTCCTCGATGATGTTGTCTTCCAGCGACGGATATTCCTCACGCAGATAGGCTACGGATTCATAATCCAGTTCCACTACCTTCACCGAGCGTTCTTTTTTCACCAGAAACTGGGTCAGTACACCCATACCCGGACCAACTTCCAATACGGGAAGTCCGGGACATGCGTCTACTGTATCGGCAATGTCCTGCGCCACTTTCAAATCCTTCAGGAAGTGTTGGCCGAGAAACTTTTTAGGCTTTACTAATCTCATTTGTCAACTGAATCGTTACTTTTGAACAATCTTTGCACTATCTTTGCTTTGCGAAGATAGGCTGCATCTCGGTATTAAAAATAAGCAAGCTTCTTTTGTACTACTCTCGGTTTGCACTATCTTTGCTTCGCGAAGATAGGCTGCACCTCGGCATTAAAAATAAGCACGCTTCTTTTGTACTGCCCTCGGTTTGCACTATCTTTGCAGCTCGCAAAGGTAATCCTTTTCGACGAAGAATAACGAATTCTGCATGAATAAACTATTAAAAAAGACACTGAAGATCCTTTTGCCGGTCGCTTTGGGCGGTTTTATTCTTTATTGGGTGTATCGGGATTTTGACTTTACACGTGCCAAAGAGGTACTCTTGCATGGCACGAACTGGGGGTGGATGTTGCTTTCGTTGTTTTTCGGTGTGATGAGCCACGTGTTCCGTGGCTGGCGCTGGAAGCAGACACTTGCACCGCTGGGCGCCTATCCCAAGACGAGCGATTGTGTGGATGCCATCTTTGTTTCTTACGCCGCTAATCTTATTTTGCCCCGTGTAGGCGAGGTTTCACGCTGTGGTGTGTTGGCAAAGTACGATGATGTTTCTTTTGCCAAATCGCTTGGTACGGTGGTGACGGAACGCTTGATAGATACGCTTACCATCCTTCTTATCACCGGCGTTACTTTTCTGATGCAGATGCCCGTTTTCCTTCGTTTCTTTGAAGAAACAGGAACAAAAATCCCTTCGTTGATGCACCTTGTGACGTCTCCCTGGTTTTACGTTGCTCTTTTCAGTGTCATCGGTGTGCTGGTGTTGCTTTATTTCCTTCTGCGCATGCTTTCTTTCTTTGAGAAAGTGAAGGGGGTGGTGCTCAATGTGTGGGAAGGCGTGATGTCATTGAAGAGCGTGAAGAACATTCCCCTTTTCGTTCTCTACACCTTATTAATATGGGGGTGCTATTTCTACCATTTCTATATAACTTTCTATTGCTTCTCCTTTACTGCGCATCTCAGTTTTCTGGCAGGGTTGGTGATGTTTGTGGGTGGAACCTTTGCGGTTATTGTTCCTACGCCCAATGGGGCAGGTTCCTGGCACTTTGCCGTCATCACTATGATGATGCTGTACGGTGTCGATGCCACCGATGCGGGAGTCTTTGCTCTGATAGTGCATGGCATACAGACGTTGCTGGTCATTCTGCTGGGCGTCTATGGTTGGATGCATCTCTCGTTGGTGAACCGCTTGAAATAAACTAATCCAGTTGTCCCTACAAACTAATCCCACAGTGCCTACAAACTAATATTTTTCTTGCATAAAACTTTTCATACAACAGTTGTGAAAGTTTCTTTCAATAGTTATGCTTCTTTCTTACAACAGACATTGTAAGAAAGAAACGCAGTTATGGTATGAATAATTTTATGCAAGAAAAATATTAGTTTGTAGGCACCGCGATGTTAGTTCGTAGGCATCGTGATATTAGTTTTTCGCAGGAAAAAAATAGTTTCTTGCATAGTTTGAGAATAAAAATGTATATTTGCGAAAACTAACTTTTTAAACGTTATGAGTACAATCTTGCAATTAGCTCCACAAAATGTGTGGAAGCATTTCTATTCGCTGACTCAAATCCCCCGTCCGTCCGGACACATGGAGAAGATAACCGAGTTTCTTGTTAACTTTGGAAAAGGCTTAGGTTTAGAATCATTTGTCGATGAAGTAGGCAATGTTATCATTCGTAAAGCTGCTACTCCGGGTATGGAAAACCGCAAAGGCGTCATTCTTCAGGCTCACATGGATATGGTGCCTCAGAAGAACAATGATACTGTTCACGATTTTACAAAAGACCCTATTGAAACTTATGTAGATGGCGACTGGGTGAAAGCTCGGGGCACAACGCTGGGTGCCGATAATGGTCTGGGTGTTGCAGCCATTATGGCAGTGCTTGAAGATAATAACTTGAAGCATGGACCATTGGAAGCCTTAATTACGAAGGATGAAGAGACAGGTATGTATGGTGCTTTCGGCTTGAAGCCGGGAACGCTGAAAGGTGAAATCCTGCTGAATCTTGACTCGGAAGATGAAGGCGAGCTGTATATCGGCTGTGCCGGTGGCATCGACCTGACAGCTACGCTGGAGTATCAGGAAGAGACAGCTCCGGCTGATTTCGTAGCCCGTAAGATTACACTGAAAGGGTTGCGTGGCGGACATTCCGGTTTGGAAATCAACCAGGGACGTGGAAACGCCAATAAGTTGCTAGCTCGCGTGGTGCATGATGTGCTGATAGAGTTTGATTCTCAGTTGGCTGGGTTCGAGGGTGGAAATATGCGTAATGCTATTCCTCGTGAAGCGCATGCTGTATTGGTGTTCAATCCTGAGGATACGGAAGAACTGGAAGATTATATCAAGGAATATGAAGCGCAGATTAATGCGGAATATGCTCCTATTGAAAGTGGCATTACACTGACGATAGAACCGGTTGACCTGCCGGCGTATATTGTGCCTGTAGAAATTCAGGATAATATGATTAGTGTACTGATGGCTTGTCAGGATGGCGTGATGCGTATGATTCCTACTGTGCCCGATACGGTGGAAACATCTTCTAATTTGGCCATTGTTATAATAGGTGAAGGCAAGGCGGAAGTTCGTATTCTGGCTCGCAGTTCTTGCGATACAATGAAAGAGTTCCTGGCAGACAGTCTGACGGCTTGTTTTGCTATGGCAGGCATGAAGGTGGAACTGAGTGGAGGTTATTCCGGTTGGCAACCTAATGTGGATTCTCCTATTCTGCACGCTATGAAGCTTTCCTACCAGAAACAATTCGGAGTAGAACCGGCAGTGAAGGTGATTCACGCAGGTTTGGAATGTGGCATTATTGGCGCTAATTGTCCGGGATTGGATATGATCTCTTTTGGACCTACATTACGCTCTCCGCACTCACCAGATGAACGTGCATTGATTCCTACAGTTTCTAAGTTTTATGACTTCTTAGTTGCTACGCTGGAACAGACACCGGAAAAATAATACGTGATTTCTTAAATGAATAAGGAGCGGGGAGAAGGTTAAAACTTTCTCCCCGCTTTTATTGTATTCATACCTGGTTTATATTGAGAGGGGTGCTTTCTTTGATAGCTTTGCAAAAAAGAGTGAGGCTATCCCCCACTGGGGACAGCCTCACACAACAACATTTTACTTTTCACGATGGTGAAAAAAAGGACTATTCTTCACAGAGTAGTTGTTTTGCAAAAAGAGTATGCCCCGAAGGACATACTCTTTTTATTTAGTATCTAATAATCTTTATTTAGTACCAGGAGTTCCTGAGTTAGGAGCTACAGTTACTTCATAAACATTAACCAGAGTCTTCCACTTGTAGCCGTATTCAACCGGGATGAACAGCTTGTATGCTTTGTTAACCGGAGTACCGCTATAGTTGTAATAAGTAAGAACGTCTCTCAACTTACCGTCGATAAGCTTCTGCTCATACTTGATTTCAACGTTTGCAGGCAAGCTACCTTGATTATAACCTTCTGACGGTTCAAGGTTACCACCTTCACCCTTCAAGTTGGTCTTAATCTTAGTAACATCCAAAGTAACACCATCAACCATTAACGGCCAACCAGCTTCTCTAACTTGATAGAACTCATACAGCTTTTCAGCCAAATCACCCTTACCAGTCTTAGCAACAACCTGGTTGTTGTCATTCCAAGAGTAGTATGTGAACGCATCAGTTACATCAATTGTGCTACCTTCGTTCTTAGCATCAATGAAGTTTTCAATTTCACCCTTCTTAACCTGCAACGGTTCGATGATGTTAGCTTCATATGCTTTAACAGTAGCTACATTCTTGCCATTACCGCAAATGTCAGCAACCAAGTTAATAGGAACGAGCTTACCAACTAATGCCTTAGCAGCTTCTGTCGGTTGGTTAGCGAGGTCTGCAACACCATGGTTAGGAACAGCTTCTTCTAACTTAATGTTGTAAGTCATTTCAGCCGGGTTCAACAGGTTACCTACATGGTTTACAATAGTTGCAGCCAGTTCACCGTTAAGACGCAATTCAGTGTCATTGTTAGTTAACGTAGCAGTATACTTAGTACCATCTTTCTTGGTGTATGTGTAGTTAGCAATTCTTGCTTTGTCAAATACAAATCTTACACCTAAGTCGTTGTAATAAATTCCATTAGCATTTACTCCACCGAAAGCAGGATAGAAGAACTTAGTGCCAGCTACATTCTTATCTGTGTAATAAACTACACCTGCAGCGCCTTCAGTCGGCTTCTTATATTGGTCATTCAAGAAACCATTCAACAAGTCAGTATAGATGTTACAAGTCGGGTTAGTTACATTTCCTGTATTTGTATTCCATGCCGGGTTAGATTCCTTAGTACCGTAAACAATCGGGTTGATGTTGAATACCTCATATACCTTATCACCCTTCCAGTAAGTACCCATGTGGCCCCAAACGTTCAGAGCAGGCATATAGATAGTTCTTGTCAGAACGATTGTGATATCGGCGTTGATACCCTTAGGATCTTTGTAAGTAACAGTCTTAGTAAAGGTCTTTTCTTGCTGTCCAGGCCAGAATGAACCAAGATCAGTTGAAGACAATGTCCACAAGATATTGTGAGATTCAACACCTTCTTCAGGATTCGGAACGTCTACGGCAGTACCATTACCTGTACCATCTACAAACTGAGTATAGATAGAATGGAATTCATTCTTAGTCATACCACCAGTCTTAGCCTTGTCGTAGATCATTGTATTCATCATTTCTGTGTTAACACGGTTTTCAACTGTACAGTTGAACAGAGTCGGTTCGAATGGAACAGCCAAAGTCTTACCTTCCATAGTCCATTTGATCTTCAAGTAACGTTGAGCAACCAAAGCATTACCATTCAAAGAGTCAATCAAAGTAACGCAAACGATAGGTTCACGACCTACAGCTGTAGCTGATTCTGGGATATTGTAAACCTTAGATGTCATCATACCATTGATCGGAGAATCAATCGTAGCAAACTTCTGCTGGTCAGTCTTGTTAGTGTTATCACCTTGAGGAATGTAAGCAGCATTAGCCAAACGGAAACGGAATGTCAAACCATATTCTTTATAATTATCCAAACCTTCGTGAGCTTTATGATCAGCTGCACCTGCATCAGTTACACAAACCTTAACCAATTTCTTCAGATCAAGAGCTTTGTCGTAAGCTTGATAAACATCAATAAGGTTATTTGCGTCAGACTTATACAGACAGATTGAGTCATGGTAGTGAACATAGAAGTCACCCTTGCCATCATTCTGGATTTCGTCAGCGAAGTTACCAGTAGTCGGTTTGCTGTAATCTGTTCTCATGTTAGTAAGATAAGGCACTTTGATAAGTTCCTCGATACGAGCATATTCAGAGTTTACATAAACACCGTCAATTGTACCTGCAGCAACATCCTTAGCTTCATCTTCTGTATAGTTAGCTTCTGCGATAGGAGCTTTCAAAGAAGCCATATAGAATGTTTCCTTAGAACCTGTTGGGTTAACAGTATTAAGCTGTGTATTCAAGAAGCTCTTTTCTTTCTTGAAGGTTACTTCCAATACACCATCTTTATCAATGTTATATCCAGTTACTTCAATAGGCTTATTGTTTGTGATAGCAACACCAGCAGCATTTCTAGTTATGATGTTCTCAGACTTGATACCATCGAATGAAGGCAACTTAATGTCTTGAGTACTTACACCTACACTAGGACTTACATGGAAGTAAGCTTTATTCTTTTCTGTAGAGATGTAACGAGTAGCAGTACCATTACCAACGTGGTCAAGAACCGTACCAACATGTTCAGTCGGATCCTTATGGTCAGCTACTACCTGATACTTCTGCGGAGTATATTGCAAAGTAGTGAAAGTGATAGCAGCGATACCGTTCACATGAGTAGTCGGTATAACAGCCAGACTAGTCAAACGATGGCCAATCAACTTAACTACTTCGTCAGTCAAAGCTTGAACTTTTGTAGACAAAGCTTGCAATTTCTCGTCAGTAACGAAATCTGCCTGAAGTTCCTTCTTCAGTTCAGCAACTTTTGCAGTTACGTCTTCCAAAGAAGCCAGTTTGTCGATTTGCTTTTGCAGATCAGACTGTGCTTTTTCCAAAGCAGCCTTCAAAGCTTCAATCTCTGTAGATGAACCGCCCTGTCCGGCTTTGTCCAAAGCTTCCTGAGCTTTAGTCAGCGCTTCTTCCGCTTTTGTTTTTGCAGCAGCAGCGTCAGCTTTTGCTCCATTGATGGAAGTCTCCAAAGCTGTAACCTTAGAGTTCAATTCATCAAGTGAGGCTTTTTTGTCCAGTTGTCCCTGTAGGTCTTTGATGTCGTCATCGTAGTCCTTACAAGACGTGAACGTTCCTGTAGAACCTGCTATTAAAGCTCCAAACAGGATTGCACTTAGAAATTTTTTGTTCATAATAAAAAAACTTTAAATTTATAAATTTAAAAAAATAAAGAATAATAAAAGTTCATATGTTAATCTTCGCCGTTTTTGAACCGTTACTTTATAGGTAACAGAACGTGTCCTAAATGCAAAAACTGCCATAAATACTCTTAGCAAACAGCAATTTTGAAATAAAACCTTTAGAATAGTTAAACGGAATATGGTTCTCAAGTACTCCAATAATATTGACGATGGTAGGAGGGAAATAAAAATGAAGTGATTTTACTGTAAATATCAGTATTTATGGATATAATATATTGATGTTGTGTGATATAAATAAAAAGAAGAAAGATGAGTTAAGACAAAAGGATATCTCCCGAGAAATATTTACTTCCCAGTTTGATGAAAAATTCGTCTATTTACCGAATATATTTTTAGAAAATACTTGCGTATTCTTTCACGAATGAGATCACTTCTTGATTAGCATGGTCTATCTTTTGGTTTTGGAAAGGTTTTAAGTACGTTTCTGTAACCTTAATAGACGAGTGTCCCATTGCTTCCGAGATGATGCCCGGATGTATTTCACAATAATACGCCATTGTTGCCCAAGTATGCCTAATAGTGTAGGAGCTTAGGTGAGCATTACTTTTCATATACCTATTTAATAAGGATAGGCGATGATTAAAGAGCCGTAATGCTGATTGATACTCATGATAGGCCGCCTCTGTACCTTCCGGACTAGACAAGAAAGGAAACAGATAGGGAGATTGTGCCTCTGTATTGGCCACTATACGTATCAATCTCATAGCTTCAGGAGTCAATTTAACAGTCAATGAACGCCCGGTTTTTCGTCTACGGTATTTTAGAACGTTACCCTGAATATCGGTTTTGCGCAAATATACTAAATCGACAAATGGAATTCCACGTAATAAAAACATGAGTGCAAATATAATTTTCGTCCGCTGCAGTTCCAGAGGTAAAGCGGTGCGGGTAGGCATTTGCTCTGCTTCCTGAAGCAAATTCCCAATGTCAGTGGCTTCCAGGGCTCTTCGCTGGTCGGCACATACACTTGTGTGTACATGCTTGAAAAGGCGTGGGATATATAAAGCATACCCTTCGTCTACTGCACGGTTATAAACAGCCCTTAATACTTTCATATAGGTAGAAACCGTATTCCAACTACATTTTCGTTGACGTAAATATATCTCGAAACATTTCAATAGGGTTGGATCTAATTTATTAAATGGTATATCCCTATTATTATTAAATGTAGAAAAAGAATTGCGGGCACTCCGATATACGTGCGCAGTGCCCCATTGCCCATTGGCTCGAAGCTCCTTAATAGTAGTGGATAGCATATCCAATAATAACTTTTGTTTCATAATAGAATCTTTTTTGAGTACATTTACTGTTTTTTTAGTGAATATCAGAAAAAAAACAGCTTTATTTGCACAATTATAGAAAATCAATTATATTTGCACGGTATTTTATGCCGTTACCTATAAAGTAACGGTAGATAGAGGTATTACACAGATAGAGGAAAAGCCGCAATAGGCAAGAGAATACATTGATTTACTTACATAACATTTTTATTAACACTAAAAAAACAGAGGTATGAGAAAATGGACTTATCTCGTAGCTGCACTCTTAGTGGGAGGAGCAACTACAACGTTTACCGGATGTATCGATAATGATGAACCGGCAAGCATCACAGAACTTCGCGGAGCGAAAGCAGAATTGATTAAAGCAAAAGCAGCTGTACAAACTGCTGAAGCGGCTTACAAAGAGGCACAAATTGCTATCGTCAATGCCAAAGCCGCTTACCTGGAAGAAAAAGTAGCCCAGGAAAAGCTTAAAACAGAAGTTCAAGCAGCCAAAACAGAAGCGATGAAAGCCTATTGGCAACAAAAAGCCGAGAAAAGCGCAGAGTTATTCAAAGCTAAAATGCTTGAGCTACAAATTCAGACTGCACAAGCACAGGCCGCTTATGAAAAGGCAATGATCGATATAGAAGTGGCTTTACTTGGTTACAAAGATAATGCCTATGCTACCAAGTTGAACGAACTGCTATACACGCAAAGTTTTGCATATACTCCTAAAAAGATCACCTACAATGAAGAATTGGGGAAAATCAGTGTAGAAGATGGAGAAGAGTGAAACAGTGAAAGAAAAATCATATCATATGCTGGTATATTTGGTAAAGATAGCTGTTACAATGGCATTTTGTTTTTTATTTGTTA
>OGIE01001863.1_pt1 | contig 27778 bp, 18 predicted proteins | sample 1571581 | NCBI WGS metagenome assembly OGIE01 (sample SAMEA2582021, study PRJEB24529) | metagenome | biome: Human gut stool | place: China | collected 2011
AATCAATTTTTTGATTTATGATTTCCGATTAAGTGATTTCCTCTCACAACACTCTTTTTTCATAATCACTGAACCTTCTCATTTTTAGTTTTTCTCTTTTAACTTTTATCTTCCTCGCCCCACAGGGGTCCATAGACCTTATGGACTTTATAAACTTTATGGACTTTACAGCCCTCATTTTTAGTTGACATTGAGTTTCTTCAAAACCCATATCGCGGACTTCAATTCTTGCGAAGACAAGGTAAAACTCATATCCGTGTGTACCTGCTCCACGATTTGACGCAAGGCATGCTGGGCTTCCACCCCTTTTTCCGTGAGTACGACAAAATTACTCCGCTTATCCTCTTTATCCATCTTCCGCTGAACATATCCCCGTTTTTGCAAAGTATTCAATAATTTCGTGACATTGTACTTATCTTTTTGAAGACGTTTGGAGATGTTTTGTTGATTCACGTGATCCTGTTCCCACAACACTTGCAAAAGCTCGTATTGCTCCCGGCTGAGATCATAACCGGCATTCAGAAAACTGCGATTCAAAATTTTCGTGTAACCTCTTTCCGCCTTGCTCAAGAGAGCTACTAATTCACTTACTTCTGTCATAGTCGTTGCGTTTTATACTATGCACAAACTTAATTATTTTAATTTAAAAAGCGGTAATATCAACTAAAATATTACCGCTTTTTTTTCATTTTATCACTTCCCCGTTTTCATAATATCGTTCCTTCTCTAAGAAAGAGAAATAAACATCACTATCCGGATACCCGGCTTCTTTCAGACACTCGAATATTATTTTTGCCAAAGCATCTTGCTGTTCTACAGGACGTTTAAAATATTCCACCTTCACGAAAGGATACGCTTGCAAATGATCGTCTCCTGAAACAAAAGATGAATTCATCACCTCTAAAACAACCGTTTCCCTCGGGCATCCCAAGGTGCTGACAATCCCTGAAATCAACCGTTCTCCCACCCGGGCCAATTTATCTTTTTCTATCGCATGAAATCTTAAAAAAGGCATGTTATTAATTGAAAATACAGAATTGAAAATGATCTTCTCTCCTGCAAGGTTATACATCATATTATTTAAAGTATCTCTTTTTAATATCTCGTGAAGTAATAATTGTCAATTTTCAATTTCCAATTGCTTGAAGAACCATTCTGCCGTGTCTCGCACTTTTTCCACAACATTCTCTAAAGGTAACGGCATTTGTCCCCCCGCGGCATTCAGATGTCCGCCGCCATTGAAAAACTCCTTCGCCCACATATTTACAGGAATATTTCCTTTCGAACGGAAAGAAAGTTTCACCTTGTCTTTTCGCTCGGTGATCTGCACGGAAACAAGCACATCCTCAATAGATAACGGCACGTTTACCAAGCCCTCCAAATCCCCGTCTTTATAATTATATAATTCCAATTCCTGAAATGTAATCGGGATCACGGCCACGGGGAAATGTTCATCTATCGCCAATTTATTCAACAGACAATTCCCCGTCAAACGTAACCGGGAAAGCGTGTTTCGCTGGTAAAGTTGCTCGTGCACGTAATCTTTGTTCAAACCTAAAGCCAGTAAATCGGCTATCACCCGATAAGTTTCCGGGTGAGAAGAATTGTGACTTAATCCCCCGGTATCAGTTGAAATTCCGGTATAGATAGCATTAGCTATATCCGTGTCAATGATTTCTTTACCCCACACGCCGGAAATGACATTATAAAGCAATTCACACGTCGAAGATACACTTGTATCCGAAATGCGATAAGTCACATTGTCCGGGTCCGGGTGATGATCTATCATGATAACATCACCTTTAAACTCCTTAACCAAAGGTTCTAAATCCCCTTCCCGGCTCACCGTGTTATGATCCAGCATGAACAATACATCCGCTTCCCGAAGCCAATGGCGGCACTCTTTCGATCTGTTCTGAAAAGAAATTGCATCCGGAATTCGTTTCAACCATCGCAAGTAATCCGGGATATAATCACATGTCATCAATTGCGCACGTATTCCCACTTTATCCAACACCTGCCACAAGGCTGAACACGACCCGACAGCATCACCGTCAGGTGAAATATGAGGTATTATTACCACTTTCAAATCCTGAGCGGAAAGTCTTTCCTTTATTTTTTCTATGATTGCTTCGTACATTAAATTAACTTTATTCCGATGGTATTCCACCATCCACGTTTTTGAATTGTGCAAAAATAAGAAAATGTTTTATTCCGAATTGCAAAACATTCAGAAAACAACTATCGCACCTTCACTTTCCAATAATTACGTCTGTTTTCTAGCTTCTAAAAAAAGAAATGATATGTGAAAAAACCAACGTTTATTAATATACTTCGTTCATGATTGAAAAGAAATTCGAAAAGTCAACTTCCATATTTGTTGTATGTTGGGAATGACAACGTTAAACAAAATGTGATTAGATGCGAAAATATCAATAAATAGCCTATATTTGTCGTATTAATTAACGTTCCATTTATGATACAAAAAAGCAACTATAATATTTGGTTGGAAATAACTGATTACAATACCGTTAACTTAATGATTAAAAAGCATTTCAAAAATCATGCAGAATAGTTTTGTAGTAAACTTCACGGACAAAGAAAAAACTTTTCGCTATTTATACGAAAAATACGTGGTACTCTTACGCTATTTTGCCGTCAAATACATTAATGATCAAACGATTGTCTCTGATATCATTCAAGATGCCTTTGTCCGGTTATGGGAAAAATTACACCTGTTTAAAGATGAAAATGAAGCCAAAGCATTCTTGTACAAAGTCGTACAAAATGCGTGCATCGACCTGATCCGGCATCATGAAGTTACCGAAAAATACGTGCAACACATCGTGTCCGAGAACGAAGAAGAAAAATCATTCTTAGACAACTTGTTTGAAGCCGAAATATTCGAGGCTTTAAGAACCGTGTTTAATGAACTCCCTCCCGCCTGCAAAGAAGTATACTTGTTGAGTTTACAAGGAAAAAGCCACGAAGAGATTTCACAACAACTGAATATCACGATCAACACCGTGAAAAAACACAAGAACAATGCGAATCATTACATGAAAGAAAGATTAAAATATCTTCTGCAAATAATTTTAACTTCAGGATTCAGCATTTAAAAACAAAATTTACGATCTTTACAAAAAAATAGTCCGACTTAATACATTATAGCATGATCTACAACAAACAGAAAGTGATATTTTTACTTGTTTTATTGTTTATATCGCTAATGTCCTCCGAGGCTGCAACAGTAGGCTCGGTCAAACAAAAACAAGAAACAATTATCGGGGTAAAAAAAGTCAATCCCACGACTGTCGACATCCTGTTCTCTAATCATCAAAGAATGACATTTGATTTTTACGGAGAAAACATTTTTAGAGTCTTCCAGAACAACACGGGAGGAAACATGCAAGCTCCCGCAGCAGAACCGGAGGCCCGAATTCTGGTTGATAATCCCCGGAAGACGATTTCCGATTTGATGATCAACGACACCAACAACCAAATCACCATCACAACCAGTAAAATAAAACTGATTCTGGATAAACAAACCGCTTTGCTGAAAGTCGTCAACCTATCAACCGGGATCACGGTTCTGGAAGAAACCGAACCAGTTCTTTTCGAAAAGGGGAAAACCGTCCTGACGTTAAAAGAAAATCCCGATGAATATTTCTACGGAGGAGGCGTTCAAAACGGTCGTTTCTCTCACAAAGGCAAGAAAATTGCGATAGAAAATCAAAATAGCTGGACAGATGGCGGTGTCGCCTCACCCACCCCTTATTACTGGTCTACACGTGGATACGGATTCATGTGGTACACCTTTAAAAAAGGGACTTACGACTTCGGGGCTACTAATAAAAGCATGGTTAAACTCTCTCACGAAACCGATTACTTGGATGTATTTTACATGATAAATGACGGGGTAGCAGCCTTGTTGAATGACTTTTATCAACTCACGGGACACCCGGTATTACTGCCGAAATTCGGTTTTTACCAAGGTCACTTGAACGCTTATAACCGGGATTATTGGAAACAAGACGAAAAGGGTATTCTTTTCGAAGATGGTAAACGATATAAAGAAAGCCAAAAAGACAATGGAGGAATTAAAGAATCATTGAACGGGGAGAAAAATAACTATCAATTCTCCGCCCGTGCCGTGATCGATCGCTATAATAGTCATGACATGCCCTTGGGATGGTTACTACCGAACGACGGGTACGGGGCCGGGTACGGTCAAACGGAAACCCTCGACGGTAACATTCAAAACTTGAAAGAACTGGCGGAATACGCTCATCAAAATGGCGTTCAGATCGGGTTATGGACCCAATCCGATTTGTACCCGAAACCGGGAATAACCGCCTTGTTGCAAAGGAATATCATAAAAGAAGTACGAGATGCGGGAGTACGAGTACTAAAGACCGATGTAGCCTGGGTGGGTGCCGGTTATTCCTTCGGGCTAAACGGCGTGGCGGATGCAGCCCGGATCATGACGTATTATGGTGATAACAGTCGCCCGTTTATCATTTCCCTCGACGGTTGGGCCGGAACACAACGTTACGCCGCAATCTGGTCGGGAGACCAAACCGGGGGCAATTGGGAATACATTCGCTTTCATATCCCAACCTATATAGGATCCGGTTTATCCGGTCAGCCGAATATCACTTCCGACATGGACGGTATTTTCGGGGGGGAAAATCCGGTTGTCAACATCCGGGATTTTCAATGGAAAACATTCACTCCCATGGAATTAAACATGGATGGTTGGGGGGCTAACGAGAAATACCCGCATGCCTTGGGAGAACCGGCAACTTCCATCAACCGTTGGTATTTAAAAATGAAGTCCGAATTACTCCCCTACACGTACAGCATTGCCAAAGAAGCCGTTACCGGATTACCTATCATTCGGGCCATGCTACTAGAAGACCCGAATCCTTATACATTAGGCATTTTCACCCAATATCAATTCATGTACGGCCCTTACTTCCTGGTGGCACCTATCTATCAGGCAACCCGCGCGGATAAAGAAGGAAACGATATCCGGGATGGTATCTATCTTCCGGAAGGTACTTGGATTGATTATTTCACGGGTGAAAAATATAAAGGGAACCGTATATTAAACAATTTCACCTCTCCCCTGTGGAAACTTCCCGTTTTCGTGAAAAGCGGGGCTATTATTCCCCTCACGACCGCGAACAACAACGTGAACGAAATCAACCGACACCTTCGCCTGTATGAAGTATACCCCGACGGGCATACCAGCTTCACGGAATATGACGATGACGGAATCACCGAAGCATATAAATCAGGCATGGAAACAATCACTTTGATAGAATCAGACACGGATTCAAAAAACAACGTTACCCTTCACATCTACCCGACACGAGGAGATTTTGACGGTTTCATCAAAGAAAAAGAAACCCTGTTCAAGATCAACGTGACAGAGCGCCCCAAAAAGATTACCGCCAGAATCGGTTCCGGCAAAGTAAGATTGACAGAAGCCCGATCCATGGATGAATTCATGAACAGCACAAACACCTATTTCTATGACGCCACCCCGAACTTGAACAAGTATGCAACCGAAGGTAGCGAATTTGCGAACGTCTCGATTACCAAGAATCCCCAACTATTAATCAAACTAGCATCCACGGACATCACGGCAAACGAGATCATCGTGAATATTAACGGCTTCAAATTTGACGTCCCCGATAGTCACAAACGATCCACGGGACAACTGCTAACCCCAGTCGCCCAAGTGACCGAAGAAAATGTAGCTCCTTATACCGTGAAACCCACGTGGAACAAGGTGGAGCATGCAGACTATTACGAGATCGAGTTTAATGATATGTTATACACCACGATCAAGAATACGGAAATCCTCTTTGAAAACTTGGAAGCCGAAACCCGCTACTCTTTTAAAATCCGGGCCGTCAACAAGGACGGGTTCTCCGATTGGAAGGAATTTAGCGTGACCACCTTATCCAACCCGTTGGAATTTGCCATCCCCAATATTAAAGGTGAAACCTCTGTCCCCAACCAAGGTGGTGCAGGTATTCATAAATTATTCGACTTTGCCGAATCCGGGGACACGTGGCACACCCGCTACGGTATGAAAGCCATTCCATTTGATATCATCATGGATTTACAGACGATCAATCAATTAGATAAATTCAACTACCTACCCCGCATGGATGCCGGAAACGGTACTCTGTTGAAAGGTTCCGTATATTACAGCATGGACAAACAAAACTGGATAGAAGCCGGGTCATTTGAATGGGTTCGGGACAACGCCGTCAAACAGTTTAAGTTCACGGATCATCCCTCCGCTCGCTATATCAGACTATCCGTGAACGAGAGTGTCGGTAACTACGGTTCCGGTCGTGAGCTTTATGTCTTTAAAGTACCCGGCACGGAAAGTTATCTACCGGGAGACATCAACAATGACGGGCTGATAGATCACAATGACCTGACATCCTACATGAACTACACCGGTCTGAGAAAAGGCGACCCGGATTTCGAAGGCTACATCAGTAATGGCGACATCAACAAGAATAACTTGATTGATGCCTACGATATCTCCGTCGTGGCCACACAATTAGATGGCGGTGTAAAACCATCAATCCCGAAAGTAAACGGTCATATCGAAATCAGTACATCCAAACAAGCGTACAACAAGGGCGAAGTCATTGAAATCAACGTGAACGGAGTGAACCTCCAAGCCGTGAACGCTCTCAGTTTCGCCTTACCTTACGATCAGGACGACTACGAATTTATCACCGTTGAACCGATCAACATGAAAAAGATGGAAAACCTGACCCGGGATCGCTTGCATTCAAACGGTCAAAAAGCCATCTACCCTACTTTTGTAAACTTAGGAGATCAAGAACCCCTCGAAGGCTCCATGAAACTATTCGTCATAAAGCTAAAAGCAAAACGTAAAGTCAGATTTGACTTGAAAGCTATTGACGGTATTTTAGTGAATAAAAACTTGAACACGTTGCAAGTGTTCAAGTAACATTATCCCCCAAGATAGATTTAAATGTCCAGTTTTAGCATCATAGAACTGGACATTTTTTAATGTTCTTTTTCGTAAACAATAACAATATCAGACATTACAGTTAACTCAATCGCATTCCTATCATTAGCAGGTGTATAATTCAACTCAAGGCAAAAGCTCTTCTATTCCCGAAATTCGGTAGGCGTCATACCCGTATGCCGACGGAAATAGCGCCCCATATATGATGTGCTGTCAAAATGGAAACGATCAGCAATCTCTTTGGCTGACAGATCTGTGGAAACGAGCAAACGTTTCATTTCCATAACGATTTGCCTGTCGATAAGTTCCTTTGGCGATATTCCCAGTGTTTTGAATGTGATTTTCGAGAGGTAATATGGAGTGATGCACAATTTGTCTGCATAAAATTTTACATCGTGCTGAGAATAACAGTGTTCCACCAACAACCGACAAAAACGGTTAAACTGTTGTCGTACAATGCTGATCGATTTTATATTTTTCGCAGGAATTTCGGGCATCGTTAGGGCTTCTATTGCCATGAACAGATTTTGAATCTGATTCCGTATCATCATCCGAACCGGTTTCCCGACAAGCACGTGCATGTAATAATCATTGTGACAATGCCAAGAATACAGTAATATCCGTTGTTCTGCGGAGGTCTGAAAAATAGGATCGTCATATACCCTGTCGAAAAAAGCGGATGATAATGAAAACGTCGTTTCATCGAACAGTCCGGGCGACATTTCGAGGTTTCGTACTCGAAACTTTTTGCTGACGGCATGAACAACAAACAGGGTGTCCGGGAATACGAGCACAATGTTGCCACATCGTAACGGGCGACGTTTGAAATTTACTGAAACAATAGCACACCCCTCTTCACAGAAAAGTATCATCCCTCCTAATGGGCGGATCGCAGAACCGACGGATTTCCTCAAATCGGTCGGTTCTATCGTATAATCTCTATCCAGCTTTTGCATAATCGTTTCTGTTTTTTCTGCAAATGTAGGATAAATCCGACATTATCGCCACGGTAGTTTTCAAAAGTATCCTTGTTGTTTGGATTTGTATGCCGACCGAACGTCGGGGAAAACATAATTTTGCACCCAGAAAAATAAAAAGGAACTATGAAACAGAAATTATTAAGTGCGACGATCTTATTGTCCGTATGTCTGGCATCATGCAAAGAGGCCGTTCTTTCTCAGCAGCAGATCGATTATTCGGTACAAACGGTTGCTGAAACCGATGTAACTCTTACGGAATCCTACTCTGCTTCGATACGCGGACGACAGGACATCGAAATTTATCCACAAGTATCGGGAACTATCCAATGCGTCTGTGTCAAAGAAGGAGAAAAAGTGCGACGTGGGCAGCAGCTATTCGTAATTGACAGAGTGCCGTATGAATCGGCCCTACGCACGGCTGTGGCCAATGTTCATGCCGCAGAAGCACAGGTCGAAACGGCACGAATCACCTACGAGAGTAAACAGGAGTTGTTCCGACAAAATGTGATTTCGGAGTTCGATCTTTCGACCACTCGCAACGCATTGGCCGTTGCCAAAGCCTCGTTGGAGCAGGCTCGGGCGGAGGAGACCAATGCCCGCAACAGCCTCTCATATACGGAGGTAAAAAGTCCTGCTGACGGTGTAGTCGGTACGATTCCCTATCGAGTGGGCGCATTGGTCGGGCCGACGTCGGCACAACCGCTTACGACTGTTGCTGACAATTCCGAAATGTACGTCTATTTTTCGATGTCTGAAAACCGATTGCAGGAATTGGTCATGCGTTACGGTTCTCTCGACCGAACGATCGAGAACATTCCCGCCGTGCGCTTGCGTATGAACGACGGAACCCTTTACGCGGAAGAAGGACGTATCGAGAGTATTAGTGGCGTGTTAAATGCCGAAACGGGTAGCGGGTCACTGCGTGCAGTCTTTCCCAATCCGAACCGTATGCTGTTCAGTGGCGGCACTGGTAATGTGGTGATTCCGCAACTGTTGAAAAACGCCATCGCCATTCCGCAGGAAGCTACCTATGAATTACAGGACAAGATATTCGTCTATCGTATCATTGACGGTAAAGCTGTCGCCACACGTATTGAAGTCAGCCCGATACACGACGGAGTGAACTACACTGTAACGAAAGGCCTTGCGGCGGGCGATGTGATCGTTACAACGGGTATCGGTCTGCTCAACGACGGGGACGAAATCAAGATAAACGATAATGCGGGAGGTAACGTATGAATCTGCGATTTTTCATAGATAGACCGATCTTTTCAATCGTCATTTCGATTACAATTGTATTACTGGGCATCATCGCCTTGACAACCCTTTCAGTCGAGCAGTATCCCGACATCGCACCGCCGACGGTGCAAGTAACGACTTCCTATCCCGGAGCCAACGCCGAGACCGTGCAAAAGGCTGTCATCGTGCCGCTCGAAGAGGCGATTAATGGTGTGGAAAACATGTCGTACATCCACTCCGAAGCCTCCAATACGGGAGACGTGACAGTGAACATCTATTTCCGTCAGGGTGTCGATGCCGACATGGCTGCTGTGAACGTGCAGAACCGCGTATCGAAGGCACAAGGACTGCTGCCCGCCGAGGTAACGAAAATTGGCGTGCAGACCCTCAAACAGCAAAAGTCGCTGCTGAAAGTGCTGGCCCTGTACAGCCCCGACGACTCGTATGACATGCAGTTCATCAACAACTACATGAAGATCAACGTCGAGCCACGCATGAAGCGTATCGCTGGCGTCGGTGAGTTCAACGTGCTAGCATCGAACTACTCGATGCGGATCTGGCTCAAACCCGACGTCATGGCGCAATATAAACTGATTCCTTCGGATGTGACGTCTGCTCTCGAAAAGCAGAACCTCGAATCGGCGACAGGAGCATTCGGTGAAAACCACGAAAACGCATACCAATATACGATCAAGTGGAGTGGCCGCCTTTCAACCCCCGAACAGTTCGAACAAATCGTCATCCGTTCCCTAGTGAATGGAGATATTTTACGTCTGAAAGATGTCGCCCGCGTGGAGATGGGTGACGAAGCGTATTCTTACCGTGCCCTCACCAACGGCCACGCCGGATGTATCGGTGAGGCGTTTCAGAGTGCCGGATCAAACGCCACGGAAGTCGTGGAGAACATCGATGCTCTGATTACCGAGCTGACCGAAGAACTGCCCGACGGACTGGCGTTCGCCGACTTGCTGAGCGTAAACCGTTTCCTCTACGCCTCGATGGAAAACGTATTGTGGACGCTCATCGAAGCAATCTTGCTGGTTGTTCTGGTGGTATACGTCTTCTTGCAGGACATCCGTTCGACGCTCATCCCAACCATTGCCATCGTTGTCTCGCTGGTCGGCACGTTCGCCATCATGTCGCTTCTGGGTTTCTCGATCAACCTCCTGACTCTATTCGCCCTTGTGCTGGCGATCGGTACGGTGGTCGATAATGCTATCGTGGTGGTCGAGGCGGTACAGGCGCGTTTCGACGTGGGCTACAAATCGGCATATATGGCTACGAACGATGCCATGCAGGGCATAACGGGAGCGATCATCACCTCAACACTCGTCTTCATGGCTGTGTTCATTCCCGTTTCGATGATGGGCGGAACATCGGGCGTGTTCTATACGCAGTTCGGAATCACGATGGCCGTTGCTGTAGGTCTTTCGGCTGTCAATGCCCTGACGCTCTCGCCTGCATTATGCGCTCTGATGCTGCAACCCTATGTCGATGAGGATGGCAACGTGCGTAAGAATTTCACCGCCCGTTTCCGTAAAGCGTTCAATGCCGCCTTTTCGGTAATGGTGCAACGCTACGTACGAGGCGTCATTTGGTTCGTGCGCCATCGTATCGTGGCATGGGGAACACTTGTTGCAGCTATCGTGCTCCTTGTCATTCTTATGAAGAACACACAGACGGGACTCGTTCCGGACGAGGATACGGGGTCGGTTATGGTAAGTATTACCACCAAGCCCGGTACGTCGCTTTACACAACGACTAAAGTATTATCGCAAATCGAAAAAGAAATCCAGCAAATGCCACAGGTGGAGCACTACGCCACCGTGAGCGGTTATTCGTTTAGCGGCTCAGGAGCAAGTGCCGGCATGATCATTCTTTCGCTCCGAGACTGGTCGGAACGCTCCAAAAGGGGCGACGATGTGCTGTCGGTCATTGACCGCATCAACGCTCTCTCGACGAAGATTCCCGATGCGCAGATCTTCGCAGCCGCACCTCCGATGATTACGGGGTACGGCATGGTGAACGGTTTCGAGCTGCACGTGCAGGACAAAGCGGGCAAACCCGTCACAGAGTTGGATGAGGCCACACGTGGATTCATCGCAGCACTCTCGACACGTCCCGAAATCGGTGCAGCCTACTCGTCGTTCTCGTCAGGCTATCCGCAATATACACTCGACATCGACGCAGCCAAGTGCGAACGGGCGGGCATTTCTCCGTCGGATGTGCTGGCTACCATTTCAGGCTATTACGGCGGCCAATACGTCTCTAACTTTAACCGTTTCTCGAAACTCTACCGCGTGATGATTCAGGCTGACCCGTCATACCGCGTGACACCAGTATCTATGAATCACCTCTATATCCGTACATCTGGAGGCGAAATGGCTCCTATCGGGCAGTTCGTGCGGCTGACCAAGACCTACGGCCCGCAGTCACTCAACCGTTTTAACCTTTACACTTCGATTGCCGTGAACGGTGCTGCCGCGGATGGCTATTCGTCAGGCGATGCCATCCGTGCAATTGGTGAAACGGCAGCAACGGCTTTACCCAAAGGGTACAGCTACGAGTTCGGAGGCATCACGCGCGAGGAGAGTACCTCGACGAGCAATACGGTGATGATTTTCGCCATCTGTTTCGTGCTGGTCTATTTGATTTTGAGCGCACTCTACGAAAGTTTCTTCATCCCGTTAGCTGTCGTACTGTCGCTACCGTTCGGTTTGTTCGGTTCGTTCCTTTTCGCCCAGTTGATGGGACTGGAAAACAACATCTACATGCAAACGGGTATCATCATGCTGATCGGTCTATTGGCAAAAACGGCGATTCTCATTACTGAATACGCCGTTAAACGCCGCAAGGCGGGCATGTCGCTAATTCAAGCTGCGGTAGGAGCCGCCAAAGTACGTCTGCGCCCGATTCTGATGACCGCACTAACAATGATTTTCGGTCTGCTACCACTGATGGTATCAACAGGAGTCGGAGCCAACGGTAACCGCACGCTTGGTTCTGGTGCCGTTGGCGGCATGCTGGTCGGAACACTCGCATTGCTCTTTATCGTACCCGTGCTGTTCGTCGCCTTTCAATGGTTGCAGGAGAAGATACGTCCCGTGCAGTTTGAGTACACCAACGAGTGGTCGATACAAGCTGAAATAGAGGATTTAAAAAATCGAAAAAAGGAGGAATGATGAAAAAAACAATCATAATAGTAATAACCGTATCGCTGTTTACCGCATGCGGTATCTATAAACCCTATACCCGTCCTGAAGTGCGAACCGATAATCTCTACGGAGTGGAGTACGCAACCAGCGACACCACGTCAATCGCCAACATCGGATGGCGCAAACTGTTCGCCGATCAGCACCTGCAACGGCTGATCGACACGGCATTGGTGCACAATACCGATTTGCAAGTTGCACGACTTCGCATCACTGAGGCCGAAGCCACACTGAATGCAGCGCAATTGGCCTATCTGCCATTGTTCAACTTCGCTCCGTCGGGTAGTATAAGCAACTTCGACGGTGCGAAAACCTCGTGGACGTACAGTGTTCCCGTTGCGGCGAGTTGGGAGGTCGATATTTTCAGTCGCTTGACCAATGCCAAACGGCGTTCGCATGCGGCCCTCCTACAAAGCGAGGCCTACCGCGATGCGGTGCAAACACAGTTGATAGCCAACGTTGCTGTTTATTACTATCGGTTGCTGAGCCTTGATGCACAAATGACCGTTACGAAGCAGGCAGTGGAACGCTATCGGGAACAGAGGCGAGTAATGCAAGCATTGAAAGCGGCCGGAGGCGCAAACGAAGCGGGTATTGCCCAAACTGAAGCAATGCTATATGCCGCCGAAACAACACTACACGATTTGCAGTACTCGATTCGGCAAACGGAAAATTCGCTGACGCTTCTTTTGGGCGATACGCTGAACACGATCGAACGCTCGACGTTGGAGGCGCAGTCGGTTCCGATGGAATTAGCCGTAGGTATTCCGTTGCAACTGCTCTCCCGTCGTCCCGATATTCGCCAAAAAGAGCAGGCTCTCGTGCAGGCTTACTATGCGACGGCCGAAGCGCATGCTACCCTCTATCCGTCGCTGACGTTGAGCGGGTCGGCAGGCTGGACGAACAGCGCAGGGGCTATCGTCGCCAATCCGGGAAAACTGTTGTTTTCAGCGGCAGGATCGCTCTTACAACCAATCTTCAATGCTGGACAGAACCGCTCTCGCATAAAAATCGCAAAGGCACAGCAGGAGGAGGCGAAACTTGCGTTTCAGCAAGCCCTACTCAATGCTGGTGCAGAGGTGAATAACGCTTTGACTCAGGTACAGACTGCACGCTCCAAAACAGATACTCGCAGGAAACAACTCCGTTCGCTCGAACGAGCGGTAAAAAGCACACAGCTCCTGATGCTGCACGGTTCGACGACCTATCTCGAAGTACTGACAGCGCAACAGACATTATTGGATGCCCGACTCTCCGCCATCGCTGACCGCCTGTCCGAATTGCAGGGGGTCGTTTCGCTCTATCATGCGCTTGGTGGAGGAATATAATATACGAATTTAAATCGAAGCGGCCAATATGTAAGCATTATTTCATGAGAAGTTATTCACCTTTTAAGGAATAAATCACCACCGTAGATTGTTGTATGCAACAATACGAGAATTGAGCCACAGAGATTTACAATTTGAAAGATAAATAATTATGACTCATTATATTACAGCGAAGCATCTTGTTGATGCCCCGAATAGCTAGCTTATCAATAAAAAATTCTCCTCATTACCGCATCGGGTTTTGAGGAGAATAATTAAAAACACAACCGCTATTCAGACAACATTTCAATCAATGCGTTGTACTTATTTTTTGCTCCGGGAGCAGCATTTTCCATTGACTTTTGGGCATAGGCAATAGCTCTGGCCTTTTGCTCAGACGAGGGGGATTTCAGTAATCGGTAAAGAATCACGTCCAAGTTCAAACGAACTTTTGCGTCTGGATTTGATGCTACCGTTTTCTCGTAAAAATCCAGCATCTTATCACACTCTTTTTGATCATACAAGGAGACTATTTTGCTCAATAACACCAAAGAATAATCAGGTGTGAATTTTGCAGCATTTACCAGTTTCCAGACTTGATTCATATTTTCTTTCGAAACAGAACCTTTCAAATAATTGATCGCAACAGGAAAAATCACCTGCTCGATCTTCTTGTCAACCGCGCTGTCACCAACCACTTTGGCGAATTCCTTCCGGTTATTTACCAAAAACTTGAATTCTGCACCAGAAACATCATTCACGAATTTGTCATACAAAGCCCAAGCCGACACACTATACAATTCAGGGGCTTTCAACGTTGCGAGATAAGACTTGGCTTCGCCATCCGCATTTTTCATTTCCCCGGCATCCGACATGGTCTGAAAATAATCAGCCATCAGTTCAACCGACCGTTCACCCGCCTCGTATTTACTCTTCAAAATGTAGTAAGGAGTTTTCTGTTCCATCCCTCTTTTTATAGACTCCATGAATGAACGGGCATCTCGCCCTCCCAAAATCTTGTAAACAATATTCCCGTCTCCATCCAGCAAAAACATGGTCGGGAAAGCATTAACATTGAATCTTTTTTGTAGATCTTTCCCTTCTCCTTTTTCCATATCTACTTTCAGGCTCACCAGATTCTGATTAAAGAAATCACCGATAAACTTTTGTTTAAACACTTGATTACTCATCATCTTACAAGGACCGCACCAAGTAGTGTAACAATCCATGAAAAGAAGCTTTCCTTGCTCTTTGGCTTTTTTCAATGCTCCAGCAAAAGAAGAATCCTCGAATTCAATACCATCCGTGTTCACCATATCGTTAATCGCTGCCAAATAATGCTTTTTGTAACTGGATTTTTCGGCTCTTCCTTTTAAATAGGTAACCAATCGTTCTTGTTCTTTTTTATCCAGATCTTTTATTTCCGGTAAGGTTAAATCTAAAGCTGAAGCGGTTTGCTCATCCCATGTAGACACCTGTTTTTCAAAAAAATCCATCATTTTATCAAACGGCCCTTCTCCACGATATTTAGCAACCTCATATATCGAATAGGCGATATCCTTCTCCGGAAGTTGGGCTTTCTGAATATCCAAATAAATATTCAATAACTTTTTACCGTCATACGCCTCCTTTCCACTTGCATAGGGATAAAGTTGTCTGAAATAAAGATTAGAAATAATCCGATTTACAGGCTCCAGACCATTTGATTTAACAAAACTCTCCTTATTTTCGACCATGTATTTAAACATCTCACTATCCGCATCTGTCAGCTGACGCTTGAAGAATTTCCAATACTCTTTTTTCGACCAATCCGTTTTTTTCAATTTACCGAAAAGTTCATGAATAATTTTCATGTACACTTCTCCTCCTTCATCGGAGACACTTAACACATCGGCATAAGCACTTAAAAACTTCACGCTTCTTTCCCCTGCCGCGTATCTTTTATTCATCCCGGCCAAAGAAGTTTTGGGATTTAAAGCTTTCTCCAAAATAGCTTTAAATTCAGGTATCTGATGCCCTCCCACGATTCGATGCACGATTTGTCCATCACTATCCAATACAAGATAATGGGCTTGAAATCTAACATTGTACTTCTCTGCCAACGGACGTCCTTCCGGCGTGGTCACGTCAATAAAGAAATTCACAAAATGCTTGTCCATCCAATCGGCAAATTCCTGATCACTAAACACCAACTTATTCATTGAATGACAAGGGACAGCCCAGTCCGCAAAACAGTTGAAAAATATCAACTTACGCTCCTTCTTCGCTTTTTTCAACGCTTCCTCGAAAGAGTAAACATATTTCATTTTTACATCTGCCTTAACAGCATCCCCGTACATGCTTTGGGCGGTTTCGCCCAAAGCAATAAACACCATACTTACAAACAATACAATTTTTCTCATGTGATTTTTTTTACAATTTATTCTTTTATACAACGAACACTATATGCTGCCGTCAAATTGGAAGTTCCTCTCATAATCCGGTCTTCTTTCAGGAAAAGCACGCGTGTAATCCCAATATCAACCGAATCACTTTCCACCTTGTGAGTGGACGACCAGAAATAAGTATTGACATCTTTGTTATAAAAATTATCCCCATACATATATTTCCCATATAATCTGGCTCCTCCATAAGTGGCATTGAAACCGATCCCCTCCTCTCCTCCTTTCAATAAACTTCCCTCGTAATTCCCACGCCACTCGTCCAACTTATTTATTTCAGATATAGACATTCCCAATGTCTCTTCCAACTTCTTCCAATCATCATCCGTCGGAAGACGCCATCCTTCTGGAATTGCCTTTAAAGCCCCCTCGTAAGTATACAGGTATCCATACTTAGTAGCATACTTACCATTCGTACTTTCTGCTTTTTCCAGTCGTTGTTGGGCAACCTCCTTTATTGCATCCGGGTAAAGATTATCATAAATTCGATTCAACGCGATCAATACATCCGGGAAAGTCGCCCCGTAAAACCGATCAAAATTTCCGAGAAAATTCTCCGGAATAGTTCCGCCTTCCAACCACATTTCGAACACTTCGGGTATGGTAAAAGATCCTACAGACCCCTCAAATTCTCCTCGGTCAATCCCAGCACGTATAGAATCAGCCCATACTTCTGGATTAACAAGAATATCTTGAGCTCTAATACCCTCCTCTCCATAAGTATAACACCCGTCTAAAGCTCCCTGCGGGGAGCGATATCTAAGATTTTCGGCCATCCATGTTTGTCCTCCAATCGTAATACACCTGTACGTGTTCATATCCCGTGAATCCTGAAAATCAGAAAAACTGACATCCGGTTTCACCAATACATGATTATTATCGTCATCACAAGCACAATACACGATAATACCTAATAATATCACAATTATCTTTTTCATACTTCTTCTTTTTACAATTTTACGCCTAATTCATTGGCCACAATCTCGTATAGAATGTTGTATTTTTCCATTACTAAAGGCGAATTGCCCCATAATTTCTCAAATTCCGCCTTCGAATGATTCAACATTTCCGAGATATAAGCAACTAAATCTGTTTCGCTATCACTAGGAGATGATAGAGAGGTAAACTTACCCGCTGACACAAAACCAAATTGACCGATAGCCAAACGAATTGCAGCTCGAAATTCAGCTAACTCTTCCGGTTCCATACTTGCCACGCCAAACCAAGAATCATCCAAGGCACTTGGAGAAAAATACCATCTAGGCTTATCAGTCCCGTCTACATAATCATACCAATGTGGATCAAGATCAGTCCACATCTCACCATACCACACTTTATCTGATACGTCATTAAAAGCTGCTAACTGATCTTTATAATTCAGTATCTTAGATTTTACCATTTCCCGCATCATCGTTTCCGGCAAACTAGCTACGAGATCTTCTGTCCAATCTCCTGTCATCAATACAGTTCGATAATTTATCGTATAAGCTCCTTTCTCGTATAGTTTTTTGGAATCTTTCTGATCCACGATCGTTGCTGACTTCGTAACAAAAAAATTAAACGGATAAAGAAGTTTTGAAGCTACCCTTAAATACTCTTCAATTATGCCTAACGCCTTTAATTGTTCGTCGGGATCAATCAAATATTCATAATTGTATTTGACATCACTATAAGAAGTAAATCCCCACGCTAAATCCAAAGTTTCATAACGATAAACATCTTTACCCGTCACATCTGTTTTTACAAATACTTTTCCAATCGTATCGTTAAAATAAACAGGTACACCGTATTGAGTATATATATCGTATATGCGATGTTTTACCGGATTGTTCGGATCGTCTTCTATCACATATAAATTTTCAAGTTTAATTTTGGATGTTAATGCATCTTCTTTCTCGCATCCTAAAAACAGGAATACCAGAACTAAATATATCACGTATTTCATAACTAATTCATTTTATCTACATACTAATCTAACGTGTTCCTGTATACTAATCTAACGTATTCCCGATCTTCCCGGAGATTATCCGGCATTCCCGTATCAAATTCCAACACGGATTTAGGAATCGCAAAAACATAAGCCGGATCATCCTCCAATAATTGATATACTTCTCCATATTTGAATACATTCTTATGATCCCAATCATAAACTGCATACACGCGTTCAATTACCTTTTTAAAAGGAGCTTTTTTACATACAGCATACCTTCTCAAATCAAACCAACGGTGTCCTTCCATGCATAATTCTTTCCTTCTTTCTGTTCGCACTTGATCAATAACTTCATCTGCACTATACAATATATTCACGTAACCTTCAATACGTTTACTCCGCAACTGGTTTAACCAATCGGAAGCTCCTTGCGCATCCCCTTGCATGGCGCAAGCCTCAGCGGCATTCAAATATCCCTCTGCCGTGCGTAAAGTGAAGAGATCTGAAACTGAGGAACGATGTTCACCCATTTTGTATTTACGATTCAATCCTATGCTATCACTTTGTACAGACCTACCAAAATATACATCCCGTCTATAATCCATCGTGTCATATAGTTGAAACAAATCCTGCGATATACAGAAATCTCCACCCGCTCCCGTGAAATCGTTTTCCAAACTTAAAGAACCTTGAGAAAACAAAAGCTCCGGACTACTTTCGGATATGGCATATTCTACCGGATTATTAACCAGCTTACTGTAATCTAACAAAGAACTCTTTTCAGCTAGCAACTCTTTAGCCGTGATCTCTGCATTTTTCCAATCTTGCATATACAAATATACCCGGCTTAACAGCAATAAAGCAGCTTCTTTTGAAGCTCTATAAAAAGATTTCGTTTGAGGACTTTTCTCAAAACAAACTATTGACTCATTCAAATCCTTTACTATTTGTTCGTAAACTTTCGCGACTGGAGTACGTTCAAATTGAGTATCTTTCTCTTTATCATGTTCCACGTAATAAGTCAACTTCAAAGGAACCCCCAATTCAGAAGCAGCATTATCTGGATCGTAAGCTTTAGCATACATATTTACAAGTAAAAAATAAAACTGAGCACGCAAAAAATGACACTCGGCCTCTACCCGAAGGGCATCTAACTTGTCCTGCTCCGTATTTTGACTCACATTACCAAGTTCATGCAAAACAATATTCATCGAATTGATCCGTTGATATAAACCATCCCAATTTGCATTATCTGCAGCCAAATTATTCCCACTATGATTTCTCCCGACTTCCATCTGCCAGCTTGTATACCCGTAATAGGTCCCATCCATCTCGGGCGATCCTTTCATGGCATTATAAGCAATCACGGTATTGACATCGTCATCCAAAATATTTAATTGCCAACCAATACTTCCATTCCTCAGATATTTAACTTCCCACGAAGGTATATACCCATTCCCCAACAGAATTTCATTCAAATCCGACACCGTTTTGGGAACAACCAAATCTTGCGAATAATCATCAAGAAAATGCCCGCACCCGGTGAATAAGATTAAAACAATTGTATAAAAAAAACTTCTCATATTCGTGCATATTAAAAGGTTACATTAAATTGAAACGTGTAGGAAGGACGCACAGACAGATTCGGCTTAGCAAAACCTGCTTGTGAAGGATCCTGTCCTTTTAATTCTTTCGCTGATATCGTGAATAAATTCAACGCGTTCAAGCTTAGTGAAATATTAGAAAAAGGAGTTCTTTTCAGCCATTCGGAATTAAAATTATAACGGATTGTCATGGAAGAACATTTCAAATAACTTCCACTCACGACACGCAGATTAGAATTATCATACATATTCCAAATATTATTGGCAAAAGCTTGTATGTGTGAAGCGATCGTGGGAGATTGAGAAAAATGAGAGAAGTATCTACTGTAATCGGGATCCGACGGGCTCATGATTACCGGAACATCCGTGTATTTCTCATCTCCAGGAGCCATCCAGCGATTCAGAAACTCTTTTCTTACATTAGTTTCAGAACTGATGCCTGAAGTGACCGGAGCGTATAACGCGAATAATCTAACCTTTGAACCGATACTATAAGACAAATTCATGGAAAAAGACAAATTCTTATAAGTAAGATTGTTTGACAGGTTTCCACTAAAAATAGGATCCCGTTGCCCGCTTTTCTCCATGGTCATTAAAACCGTTTCTTCCAAAGACTTGTACTCCAACAGATGTTGTCGATCGTTGTAATCATCAAACATCGGAGTTCCGTTTGCCGGATTCAAACCCATATACTTGTAAGAGTAGAAACTACCAATTGCCTTTCCATCTATTAGCGCAGTTCCATTCAAATAATTCTCAAGAGTATAACTCTCTACCGACTCGGATCTAACTTTATTAATATTGCCTGAATAATTCGTGGACAATTTCCACTGAAAATTCTCTGTTTTCACGGGTGTTGCAGAAACCAAAACCGAATACCCGTTATTATCCAAGTCTCCCCCATTCATCACGTAAGTATGACCCGAGACCCCATTTACGGAAGACACCTTCACGTTTGTAAAGCAATTTGTTGTTTTCTTGGAATAAATGGAAAAGTCTACACTTAACCGAGAATTGAAGAACCCGATTTCAAGTCCCCCATCTAACTGCCTCGTCTCTTCCCAACGTAAATTCGGATTCGGATAACGGGCTATCGTGGATACATTTTCATTATATATTGGGTCGATCGTCCCTTGATGGATAATCAAATTAGGACTTTGGTCCTCCAACATATTTCCTTGTACACCGTAAGAAGTTCTCAATCGGAGTTCGCTGATAAACTTGACATTCTTTAATATATTCTCTTGCAAATTCCAGCTTCCAGAAACAGACCACACGGGCAGGAATCGTTCATTACTTCGGCTCCCGAACTTGTTGGAAGCATCGAAACGACCGTTCATGTTCAACGTGAAATGATTTTGATAACTATAACTCAACACAAAATACCCGGATATCTGATGAGAAATTCCATGACTTATGCTTCGATGATTCTTATTCAACCATTTTTTATATTCAGGATAATCATCTAAATTTTGTAAATCATCAATAAATTGTAACCCTCTATCTTTGACGAATCCCCGATTCTCGTCACTGATTTGTCGGCTAGTATTCCCGCTTAACTCAAATCCACCCATAACCATAATCATGTGCTGATCACTCTCGCCCAAAAATTTACGATAATCCACTTGTGTACGAAACGTATAACTTTCCGATATTGAATTTGTAGTTTTCAGTATTCCACCATAAGGCAAAACACAAGATCCAGCCGTACCAATCATGGGAAGTTCTTCGTATTCACTATTCTTCAAACGTGCCACGTAATTCGATTTTTCTCCCCACCACTGCTCTTGTAAAGTGTTGCTTCTGTTATAATTTCCGGATACCGTAATATCTAATCCCGTAATCGGGGTTAATTTCATGTCAAGCATGGCACCGATCGTATTCCCGTCATACTCGTTAGAACTGTTATCTATTTCGTTCAAAATGTTATATCTAAATTTATTATAAGCTTTGTTCATCCCCCCGTAAGCGACCTTGTCATAATAATAAAGAGTCCCGTCGGAATTAAAACAAGGCAATGCTCGCGTCGTGTTATAAGCGTAATCCATGGCATCAATCTCGGACATCAAATGATTTTTCTTCTGCACGTTCCCATTGATCGAGAAATTCACCTTGATCTGCTTTGAAAATGTCATATCCAAATTCACGCGGGTCGTGTAACGTTCCGTGTAAGTTGTCTTGGAAACCCCATTCTCTTTATTATAACCCAACGATACATAATAACGGATATTATCATTACCTCCCGAAACTCCAAACGTGTGATCATGTGAATAAGTATCACGTGTTAAAATGTCAAACCAATCCGTATTCACGGTTTCGCTTCTTTTCACATTCTCAACAAACTCATCATACGTGGATAATCCTTTATAAAAACTATTCAGAGCTCCCTCGTATCCCACCATTGTCATGTCAGAAGGAAACTTATAATGTAGATCACAGAGTTCTTTTCCAAACTGAACTCGTTCTTGTGAATTCATCAAATTAATATTCCGATCCGAATATCGGGGACGACGGGTATACTTTGACGAGTGGTTGTACGAGAAACGAGCCGGACCGATTGCCCCCTTTTTCGTGGTCACCACGATCACACCATTAGCCGCTCTTGTTCCATAAAGAGCCGTGGCCGAAGCATCTTTTAAAACATCAATACGCTCAATATCCTGCGGGTTGATCCCGGCGATCGCGTTACCGATAATATTAATATAATCCGGATTATTCAAATCATCATTACTCACATCCACGGGATCATGCAGGATGAAACCGTCCAACACCCATAACGGTTCCCGATTTCCTAACAACGTGGAAGTTCCTCTTACCCGAATTCTAGGCGTTGCTCCAACTTCCCCGGAATTAGTCATCAAAACGAGTTCCGGAATCCGACCTTCCAATGCTTGATCAATACTAGTCATACCAGGAGTCAATATATCTGAAGCTTTAACCGAAGTAACCGCACTCGTCAAGTGTCTTTTATCAATATTCTGATAACCGGTTACCACCACTTCACCCACCTCGGCCAAATCCTCCTCCATCTTCACGTCAATCTTCGTTTTATTCCCCACCTTGATATACTGTGTTTTCATTCCCATGAAAGAGAAAATCAGCGTGCATTCCCCGTCTTTAGGTACCCCGATTTTATATTCCCCTTTTACACTAGTCGCCATCCCCGTTGTTGTCCCCTTGATCAACAGGGTTGCTCCCGGTAGCGGGTTACCTCCAAGGTCGGTAACGACTCCCGACACGTACTTTAGATTCTCTTCGTCTGTTTTCGAGTCTTTTAACTTGATCACGATCGTGTTCCCGTTAACGGCATAGGTCAGTCGGGTATCTTTCAAACATTCGTCCAGAACCTGCTTGATCGTGGCCTCTTTAAACGATACGTCTCTTTGCTTGAAGGAGGTCAACTGGGGATCGCTGTACACGAAATCATAGGCAGATATCCGCTTGATTTCGTTGATAATTTCCTTCAACGTGGCGTTTTTCAAACTAAAGGACAACTTCATCTCCTGCGAGTAGGCTCGCTGATTGAATTGCGTGGTAAATACCAGGAAAAGGAGAAATAAAAACCACCTCTTCCTTACAAGATTACAATTTTTCTTCATAACTTTGTAAATCAAATTTATAATTATTCGATCCCTGTTGGCTCAGGGAGAGACATAAAGTAGCGTTCCCGCGCTACTTTTTATTTTACAACAACCGTGTTATCTTTTATTTCAAATTCTACACATTCCGTATCTTCTATCAAGTGAAGCACTTCGGCAAAAGCGTCGTGTTTCTTTATATTTAGCGAGAACGGGATAAACCGGGCTTCTTCACGTTCATAACGGACATCGAAATCATACCACTTGCCTAAATCTTTCAGGATATCTTCGAGCGGACGATTATCAAACACGAGCCGCCCGTCTTTCCACGCCAGATACAAATCCACGTTCACTTTCCGGACATCCAGCCGGGTTGTTTTTTTATCAAAAGAAGCCTGCATATTCGGGGTAAGAATAACCCCGTATCCCCCATTTTCCACGCTCACTTTTCCTTTTTTAAGCGTGGTGCGGATACATCCTTCCTCCGAGTAAGCACGTACCCCGAATTCCGTTCCCAAGACTTGTATTTTCAACGAATCGGTGACCGCCACGATAAAAGGTCTGCTCGTGTCCCGTTGCACCTCGAAATAAGCCTCGCCCGTCAAATAAACCCGTCTCTCTTTGCCCGTGAAATGAACCGGGTAGGTTAATTTCGATTCAGCATTCAAATAGACCGTAGAACCGTCAGCCAACACCAGCACGTACTCCCCGCCCCGGGGTATTTTCAGCGTGTGATACTCCACCACGGTATCAACACGATTATCCGAGTACTTCAAAACATCCTTATTTGCCGAAAGTGCGACTTTCGTGGAAACCAATTCCGACAAAGAAGCCGTGTCCTTCAAATTAACCAGCGTACCGTCTTGTAAAACCAACACGGCTTGCGGCTCCACTTTTTTGATCCGACGAGCCTTCGCGATCAAGGTATTATCAAGAGCATCTTTCTCTTTGTCTTGCAGCATCCAAACACCTCCAACCGACAAGATCACGATTAAAACAGCCGCGTATTGAAGCACTCGTCTCAAACACACCCGACGGTGCCCGATCGTTTTCCCGCGGATCAATAGCCATTCGGATCGCATCTCTTCTGCGGTCAACTCGCAATTTTTCAGACTCTCGTCGAAATGAGCCCGGGAAGTCATCTTCCCGAAAAGAGCCTCGTTCTCCGGCGAACGTTCTCTCCACTCCCGTAATTCTTTTTGCCCGGCTTCATCCAACATCCCCTGCACGTGGAGGGCAATCAACCGGACGATATATTCTCTTGTTTCTCGCATCATCTTTTTCTCGCTTTTAATACCAAAACGGGGACCTACCCGTTTGGTGTAATACGAAAATGCCACTTTTTTCAAAAAAACTTCAAAATAACTAATAACACGTATTAAATCAATACATTGGCTTACATCTCTTCGTTATCTCTTCGTTATACTATGCTTAAACTCCCGTGTATAGCAACGAAGAGATATCGAAACTATAAGGAAGAGATAACGAAGAGATGTAAGCGAGAGAGTGGATCAGGAACGAGCAAAAACGGGCGGTTCATCTACTCGAAATGCCGTTTCGTCTACTATTTGTTTTTGCCATCGGGTAATATTTTACTTTTACACCGTTAACCAAAAAACAATTCTTTATGAAACTTTTCTTATACTGTATCCTCTTCTTTGTTCTACTCTCTTATCAAGAAACAAATGCCCAGGTCTATTTCAAAACAGAATACATCACCTCTTCGTCATACAGGGGAGAAAAGGAAGACAACCTACACGCGAAAGGTAACTTGAAAGTAATTCAAGGAGGCTTCCGCGTCCCGCTCTCGTTGAAAATGGACGAGAACAAACGCCCCACGGTCTGGGCTATCGGGTGCAGCGGGGCGCATGCCACGATGGATAATAAAAAACTGCCGAAAGAACTATGTCCCTCGAAAATGTTAAACCTGCAATTCGGTCTGATACATTCGAGACCGTTGAACGCTAAATGGTCGATGCTGGCGACCGTCGGGGTCGGGCTCTACATGGACAACGACAACCTGTCGAAAGCAAGTTGGAACAACGTGCTGGGGCAAGGAGGCGTGATTTTCATCCGGCACCTACGACCGAATCTGGACCTCGGGGCCGGGGTCGCCTTGAGTAACACCTTCGGATTTCCCATGATCCTCCCGGCATTCTATCTCACCTGGAACCTTGAGGGACGTTACGATGTAAAAGTATCTTTCGTCGACGCTGTTCGGGTATCCGCGGGAATGCATTTAAACAAGTACCTGAAATTAAGCCTGATCGCCGAGATGAACGGGATTCTCGCCTTGACCGAGAAAGACGGGAAGGACATGTATTTCACGCAACAATACGTCATTGTCGGGCTGCAACCGGAAATCACGATTGCTAAATCGCTCTCCCTCGCTGCAACCGCCGGAATCACGCCCGTACGAAGCGCTTTCTACTCGAAAAGAAGCCTCAAAGAGCTTTTCTCGGACGATGACGAATCCGATCCATATTTCAAGATAGGATTCTATTGTTCTCTCGGGCTAACGTGGAAATTCTAAAAAGAAATCGCTAACTTTACCCCTAGATTCACAAACCCATGCAAACTCCAAATTTATACAAGTACGGGAATCAATACTGGGAAAAATTCCTGATGAATCCCCGGTACAGGATATTCAGACACCTGATCATCCTGTTATTTCTCGGGGTGGTCGTCATGAAGGGCTTTTTCGAAGCTTATGACATCTTGTTCGGCTTCAACGCGCTCACCTTTATCAACATGGGCTTGATATTCACGCTCTGGGGAATTATCTGTCTGAATACTTACGTGTTGATCCCCAACCTCCTGTATAAAAGCAAATACGGGACTTACCTTTTCTATTTACTGATACTCACCCTGTTTCTTCTATCCTTCATGGGAAGCGTGATTTATTTCTCCAAAGACCATTTTCCCATATTCTATGAAGCCGTCAAACCGGAGGGTGGGTGGTTCGTGTTCTTTTTCATGAACTTCCTGGGCTTCTTTTTCTATATATCGGCCTTCTCCATGACCATATTCTTACAACGCTGGATCATGCACAACCGACAACTGCACGAACTCGAAAAGAATGAAGTACAAATGGAATTGGCCCGCCTGAAAGACCAGATACAGCCCGACTTCCTGTCCCGCATGTTAAATACCGCCAACGTGTTGACCCGGAAAGACCCGGAGAAGACCTCTTCCTTGCTGTTCCGGTTAAGCCACGTACTCCGTTACCAGTTGTATGACAGTACCCGGGAGAAGGTTTTGTTGAGTGCGGACATCGCTTTTATAAAGGACTACATGAACTTGGAAAAAATTCACAACGATCGTTTCAATTTTAGCATCACCACGGATGAAGACATAGAGCAAATCCTCGTTCCACCCCTGCTTTTCATTCCCGTCATAGAACACGCGCTCGGCCACTTGCCCGGCACGTCCACTAGTCAAATCTCCGACATCTACACGCTTTTCAAACTGCAAGACGGGCACTTGTACTTTGCTTGCATCTACCCGACGAGCTACACGCGGGTAAAAACAACCGGGTTGGACAACCTCTACCGGAGACTCCAGTTATTATACGGTGACAACTTTTCACTTGAAACCAAACGGGGAGATAAAAATAACATAACCAGCTTGCAAATATGTCTATAAAGAATCACGAGAACCCGCGCTTCCTGTTGACCCCCAATTTCAACCAAGTCAGAAACGTCATCACGTTCCTGATTATCTCCTTTTTCGCGTACCAGAACGTGTACGACAACTTCATCGGGGAAGGCTGGTTCTACGCCTACCTCACGAGTCTCTCCATGTTCATGTTCCCGGTATTCACCAACTTGTATATCTTGATCCCGCGCTTGCTTGTGAGGAACAAATTGTCACTTTATTTGTGGGCTCTGTTCGCCACGGTTGCCATCGGGCTGCTGATCTATTGCCCGATCGTGCATTATATTTTCCAGAAGTACGGGGTGTTAACCGATATCCTCGCGAACGAGAACCCCTATTCATTAATCAATATTCTCTACGCGATCGTGATGATCGGCATGATCACGATCGGCACGACAAGCGTGGAATTATTTCGTCGCTGGATGATCTATGACCGGCAAATCACGGAACTGGAAAAAACTACGATGCAGTCGGAATTGCAGCAATTGAAGAACCAGATCAATCCCCATTTCCTGTTCAATATGCTCAACAATGCCAATATTCTCGTGAAGGAAGACCCGGACGAGGCTTCCCGTCTCCTGACCAAGCTCGACGATATGCTGCGCTACCAATTGAACGACAGTGCCCGGCAAGAGGTTTTCTTGAGTGCGGACATTCACTTCCTGACGGGATTTCTCGAACTGGAAAAGATGCGCCGGGATCATTTCGAGTACTTGATCTCAAAGGAAGGTGATGTGAATAACGTGAAGATTCCCCCGCTACTCTTTATCCCCTTTGTTGAAAATGCTATAAAACATAAC
>OGIE01001868.1_pt1 | contig 27722 bp, 26 predicted proteins | sample 1571581 | NCBI WGS metagenome assembly OGIE01 (sample SAMEA2582021, study PRJEB24529) | metagenome | biome: Human gut stool | place: China | collected 2011
ACAAACGACTGCGCATACGACGGCGGCGAATTTCAAGCATACGAGAGTTGTATGATGTATGTACGCGATCTGGTCAACGATTTACCAACCATCGCCCCAGAATCCCTGCGACCTACGGCACATTGGGCTAAAGACAGACTGCCAGCCAAACACGAATGCGTACTTATCTACGATTCTGTTTGTCACAACATTTATATGGCATGGAGAGACGATGATTTAGACGTATGGTTCAGCAAGGAACATTTACCAGATTGTTTATGTCACCCACTGGATGCCGCTCCCAGAACCACCGGAGGTGACCCCATGACCATTATCCTTGTTATCGCCGCCGTCTGTGTTTACGACCTGTGCGGCCTGCTCGCCGTCCTGTACATCAACCACACAGACAGAATGGACACCGTAGACGGCGCAGACAACGTTATTGTCCTTATTTTCTGGCCGCTGCTGGTCGTAACCCGCATTGGCATTGCATGTTATAGAATCATAAGGAGGCTTCTAAAATGACTTCTACCCCAGCAGGCAACACCCAGCGTCAAAAATGGATGGAAAAATACGCCGCCTATCAGAAAGACTTCATCGAGGCCCGCGATAAATTCTATGAATCCAACGTCGCCATGGCGGCGCACCCCGCTGATGGTATGCCCAAAGGCAACACCCGCTATGACCCGGTAGCCCGCCTGGCAGAGCGGTACGATAAAGCCTATGCCCGGTACTGCCGTGCCCGCGCCGAGATGAACACAGCCTATTTCAAGCGGCACGAAGCTATGAAACCCCTCAACTCCGACCAGCAATCTGTCCTGATCTCCATTTACTTTGAGGGCAAATCACGCCGCGATACAGCAAAAGAACTGAATCGTTCTGATTTCTGGGTACGTGCGCAGGAACGCACCGGCCTGTTTCTTCTGGAACTCCCCTCCAGCTGGGAACTTGATATTCTCCCCTGACACAGCAAAGCCCGCAGCTGTTCGGAATTTCCGAACAGCTGCGGGCTGATTTTTTATTCCTGCACTGCCGCAATGTTGTGGTAATACCGCCCGGCCTTATCCTCCGGCGCGTCCTTGTCATCCAAAAACGCCGCCGCAAGGTCTGCGTAAAACTCCGGTCTGTCCACGCTGTTCTTGCGTGCGGCCTTGCAGTAGTCGCTGTACATCATGTTCATCACAGCGGCCCAGACATACGGCTCACAGTGTACGCCGCGCGCTTCCCGGTAAATCTTCGTCTGCTCCACAGGCCAGTGCGCGCCGAATGTGCCGTCCTCGTTCTCCATGTTGTCCATCCATGCTTCCGCATCGGCACGGGTCAGCTCTGCATCCTGCGAACAGTGCAGGCATTCCTTCGTCTTTTCAATCTCGCGGATCATCTCCATGCTGCCCAGCGTAACGGGCAAATCCATGTAGCTCAGCTTTTCCGCTTCCAGCTTTTCAAGATAATTCATGTTGGCTCCTTATGCACTCACGATCATGTGTTTCAGCGTATCCACATCAGCAGGATAAAAAGTAAGGCTGCCAAGCACAGGGACCGTAACCGTAAGCCCGCTGTCCCCGATGGCTTCTTTCGCCGCATCGCACGCAATGTCAACATCCAGCTCCCCGGTGTCGGCAAGCCCAAAAGCCTTTGCAACCGGGTTTTCAGCAAGGCTTTCCAACGCCTGCTTGCTCCGTGCCAAAAATACGAACTTCGCACCCTTTGCGGCGGCTTTCCCAAGGCTTGCGTCCGGCAATCGGGCAATGATTTCCTGCTCCATGTAGGCGGCAATGCCGCGCTGTACTTTCTCGATACTGACCATGTGATACACCTCGCATCATAAGATAAAGGGGCGGCTGTTGCCGCCCCCTCGCATTTAGCTGTTGCAATCGCAGCCGCATTTGGGCAGCGGATTGTACAGCGTCTGCGCAGTCGTGGCGGTGCCAACCGTAACGTCCGCGACCATCTTCGGGTAGAAGGTAGCATTTGCGTAAGTCACGATGGAGTTATCACCGCAGCAACGGCGCTCGGCTTCCAGCTTGATCTTCTGGTCAAGCTCACTGCGCACCGATGCAATGTCCTGCCGCGCCAGCGTAAAGCTGTCCTCCGTGCGCTGGTTGTGCACAGCCTGCTCGCAGAACTTCGTGTCAATGGCACTCAGCTTGCCATCAATGTACTTGTACATCTCCAACATTTTCTGGTCGCCGTAGGTGTTGGCATCGCGCAGTGCGATCTGGCTCTGCAGCTCGGCAATTTTCTGCCCCTGCGCCAGCTCGTAACGGCTGACAGTGTGGTCTTCGCTGCAAGTGCCGCGCGGGCCGACAAGCCCGGCAAGCGCACCCATGCCGCCCAGTGCATTCAGCGCACCAAGGCTGGTGCCGACAATGCCGGTAGCAAGGCCCGCATTTGCAACGCCTTTGGAAGCATAATTCATTTCCATAGTTCAGGTTCCTTTCACAGTAATTTCCACAGCGCTTATGGTACTTTCAGTATACCGCACATGCTGTGTTTCTGTAGGACACCCCCGCGCCGCATTTGCGCCATCTTCACGCCAAAACAAAAAAGCGGGCAGCCACCCAAAAAGTGACTGCCCGCCTTCCCCTAAGCCTTCCCCTCTCACCGCATCTTATTCTTAATGCTTCTCACATGCCGGTTTACCGTCCTCTCACAGCAGTTCATCTCGGCTGCAATCTCGGCATTGCGCCGCCCGCGCCGCCGCATATCCAACACTTCCCGCTCATCGTCCGTCAGGCTGAACACAAGCTCGTCATACTCCGCCCGGTTCATGCAAAAATCAAACTTCATACAGCACCTCAAAACGGGTTTTTCTTGCCCCACTGCTTGTTGGTTTTCGCCAGATACGCGCGCCGCATCTCGTTCGTCAAGTCCATCTCGTTCAAACGCGCAACAGCCTCGCCCTTATCGACTTTGCCATTGCCGTTCGTGTCGGGAATAGTAGCGCGGTAGTTTACCCAGTCGCGCAGCGCATCTGCGCCGTAGCTCTGGTAAATCTCTGCACCGGCCTTGTCGGCATACGTGCCGCCCTTTTCCGGGTACTTACCGTTCTTGTCCTTCTTGTAGTACGCTGCCAGATACGCCCTTGCAAAGTCGTCTCCGCCCAGGCCATATTTCTGCATACCGTAACCGACTGTAAACTTGTCCGGGGTCTGCCCATCGTCCAGTGTCTTTGCCACAGCACTGTAAGCCTGCATGTAGGCGGTGACCGCCTTGTCTCCGGCAAGGTCTCTGATGTTGTGTACAGTGCTGCCATCGTCGGTGCTGTCTACAAAGTTGCTTACTGCATCATCACCGAACTGCGAATAGAGCGTGTTCCACTTCTCCACGGTGTTCAGCGTCGCATCGTCATTGCTGCTCGTCTCCCGCTTTTCATCGCGCACAAGGTCAGTGGCGTTCTTCATCAGCACATACTGGCTGAATCCTTCCGCGCCGCCGTCCCGGTATGCCTCGTACTCCTTCGCGTTCACACCGCTCACACCGTCACCCACAGCGGCCACGCCGCCAGCGGTTTTGGCTACCTTGTAGGCATTCTGCACAAGCGCACTCTGCTGGTCTTCCGGTAGCTGCAAAAACATACTGTTCTGCCGCAGCTCGTCAATCAGGTCATAGGCCGTCTGCCCGCTCGTCTTGGCGTACTCGGTCTTTTCCTCCGGGGTCATGTAGTATTTTTCACTGTCAACCGTGATTTGGCTGCTTGCCTTCTCCGGCAAGACGTGGCTGTCGTTCGTGCCGTTGTACAGTCCTTGCAGATACTCGTCAACCGGGGTAATGTTCTCGGCGCTCACATAACCGGGGCTAAGCATGTTGTACGCACCGCGCAGGAACATGCCCTTCGCTGAATTGTCCGTGCCGTCAAGACTCGCCTCTTCGCGGCCCCACTGGTCAATGTACGGCTCGTTGTTCATGCTCAGCCCGGGGATTTTGTTCTCCATCTTGCGGATATTGTACCCAATATCCCGTTCGGTCTTTGTGTCGCCGCCGCCGTAGCTGCTGCGCCGGGTATCGTCCACCGTCCGCGCCACCTGGCCTAAAGCCGTAGGCACAAACTGGTTGGCAAAGCTGCCAAGTGCACTTGTCGCAAGCGTTGCCAACTTGTCATTGGAATCTGCATAGCTTACACTGTCCAGCGTATCATTCAAGCCTTGCAGCATCGTGGTTTCCAGTACGGGCTGCGTAATCTGGCGCATCCTGTCCAGCGTCTGCGTCAGGTTAAACTCTCCGCCGTCTTCCTGGTCTTTAGCGATCTGCGCACCAATCAGCAGCGGCACGCTCGACGGGCTAGCCCAGTCTAGCGTGTAAGTCCCTTTCCCGGGTATTTTTACGGCATAATTCTGGTCGCCCAGCATTTCATTGTAGTTATCGGCGCGGTCATCTCCGCTCGCACCGCCGGTCAGCATACCATTCTTGGCAAGCAAATAACCGGCGCCCAAAATTGCTGTGCCTGTTACGCCCTTTGCTGCAGCGTCCATGACCCGCGTTGCACCCTGACCGGTTGCCCCACGGTAGATCGCTTCAACAGCACCGCCGACGGGATTGTACTCCAATGCGTTCTTTGCAATGTTGATGGGCGTTTTCTTAAACGGCAAAATGCCTTCCGTCACCGCATAGGCAATCTGCCCGGCAGGCCCATGCCTCCGCGTATCGTTTGAGAAATTGCGGAACGCCGTGCTCAAAAAGTTGTCCTCGTGGAATGTAGCTTCCCGCGCATCTTCAAGCGCTTGCGCCGCAGCCTGCCGCAGTACAGACCGGCTGTGTTCATCCGTAGCGTCAAAAATGCTGCTGTCATACCCGCGTGCTTTTAAAAAGCTCGCCATGCTGTTGCCGAACGCGCTGCGCAAAAAGAAATTATCCTCTGCTTCCAGCGCGCCGCCGTTTATGTCGCTTAAGCGCCCGATTGCTCGCCCAACAGGCGTGGTGTAGGTGTTTCGTGCGGCCTGCAGCCCGGTATCAATGTTCCAGCGGCCATCCTGATACAGCATGCTGTACATCTGGTTATCCGCGTAGTCTCTGGCACGGTTTACCATTCGCCGTCCATCCGCAGTCAGCATTGTGCCGACAGCTTTCGTACGTTCGTTCTGCGGCAAGGCAAGCTGCATCACGCCTGCAATATTGTCCTTTGCGCGCGTTACCGTGCCCATCATGACATTGCCCATCATGTTACGGATATGCGTGCGGCTGTTGCCAAGCATGCACAGGTAACGGATGTTATTCAGTCTGTCTGCAAACCCGCGCGCAGGCATATAGTTTGCCATGCGGCCGTAAACGCTCATCTCAAGGTCGTAGCGCTCCCGGCTGTCCGGCATGTCCGAAATCCGGCGGAAAGTGTCAACGGCATAGTCTAAATCTTCCTGACTTAAATCGCCGATGCCAAGGGCCTGCCGTGCAAACGCACCGTAAATGTCTTCGACAGTGCCGCCTGCTTGCAGTCTGGCTGCGGCAGCTCTGGCCTGTTCCTCGTTGATGTTTACGTTGCGCGCGCGGCCCATGCGTTGAATTTGCTCGGCCATATACTCAAGCTGGTCGCGTACATCATCACCGGTGTCAACGCCCTGACTATGCACAAAGGCCGTGAACTCATCATCCATCGGCCCATTCATCGTGTCGGCAACTTCCTGCGCTATATCGTGCAGCTGTTGTCCCTGCCGCGTATTGGCAAAGCGGTCAACACTGTTCTGTGTGTACTGCTCAAACCGCCGGATTCCGCTGTATTCGTCAGGCTGCGCATATCGCCCGGAAACAAGCGCCTGTCCGGCTTTGCTCTGCCCGGCGCTTATGGCACGGTTGATATTCGCAATTTGGGCTTTCACTACATCGGCTTCCGCGCTGCCTTCCGGCAGTTCTGCCAAACGCTGGCGTAGCTGTTCTGCCGCATGACTGCCCGCGTACACGTCGGAAGCATCCCATTGCCCATGTTGGATTTTCCTGTTCAGCTCATCTGCCACTGTGCGCCCGGCTTCGGTCACGCTGCCGGTCTGCTGCACAAGTACATCAAAATCCTGCGATGCCGTGTCCCTGCCCTCTGCCCGGCTGTAAACAGTGTGCGTCTGCTCGCCAATGCCAATCCCTGCAGCGGTTTGCTCGTCCATATCTCCGCGCATAACACGCTGGTTCGCGTAGTCCTGGTTCAGCACTTCGCGGCGGTTATACTGTGTACTTTCCGCACCAACCGCATTTGCGGGCACACTCTCGCTACCGTTCAGCGGGCGGGCCGCAACGCTCTGTGCCATACTGTCCTGCAAGGAAGCGGCGGCATCCGCCGTGTCAGTGCCGCCAAACATCCTGTCGTAAACGCGGCGGGTGTAGTCCGGCATATTGCTGTCAAAGCCCTGCACCTCAAGCCAGTCCGCAAAGTCCTCCGTGCCAGCCTGTCGCCCGGTGGGGCCGTCCAGAATCATGTCACGGTAATAGTCTGCCGTCGCAGCCGCCTGGTCGGTATCCACCAAAGCCCCGCGGTTGCTGGCCGCTACAGCGGAAAGCAGGTCATCCACGCCGGAACCGTTCACACCGGTCCCCATGTCGGCAAGCTCCATCAGGGCAGTGTCATACGGTAAACCACTCGTGGTAGAAAAATTTGTCCCGTTCTGGAAGTTGTACTGCTGGATGTTCTTCAAGCCGCTGGTATACAAAATATCCCCCGCCGCCTGCTCGTCCAGACGGATGGGGGTGCTTTTAAAGTAATCCCGCAGCGTAGCCGTCGCCTCGTCCACAGGCTCCGCAAAGCCGCTTTCCTTCACAATGCCGGTAGCAATGTCCTTTGCCTCGTCAGCCATGCTCTCCCGCGTCGCGCCGCTCTGTAGCTTGCCGTACAGGTCTTCAATGCGCCGGGTGTAAACGCTGCGTCTGTCCTTGCCGGTTATTGATTTTGCCCATTCAGCCACCGCTCCAGCGTCCGGCGCATCAGGGCCTTGTACTCCTCGTCCGTTGCCATCCGCGGTGCTACCAAGCCCTGCTGTACCAGTCTGTCCAGCAAGCCCGCTTCCAACTCCTCCGGGTTGCGGTTCATAGCCTGCGCCAGTGTCAGCGTTGAGGGGAACGTCTGCTCGAACGCCTGCTCCCAGGTTGTCATTCTGAACACCTCCATTTACTTCATTGTAGCCCGCGGCGCGCTGCGCGTCAATCGGCAAACTGTCCGTATTTTGCAGCGCAAGTTTAGCTTCATCGTCAATCTCCTGCTGGCGCTGCAACACGGCGCGGCGAAGCTGTTCAGCCTCTTTTTCCTGCGCGCCGTTCAAGTTGACCTGCCCGCGCAGTTCATCCAGCGTATTCAATGCGCTGCGGTTGGCTGCGTCTGGCGTATTCATCTGCTGTATCTGCGCGGCAAGCCCGGTTGTGCCGTTGGCTTCCGGCTGCACAATGTTTCTTGCCGGTGCAGCACTCTGCACATCCTGCACGGCATTGTCAGCTTGTTTCAAGGCATCCTGCGCGGCATCCCCTGCCGTGCCTTTCAGTCTGTTGAACAACGCCCCGCCGATTTCCGGCAGCGCGTTCATCGCCACATTGCCCGCAATGTTCTTTGCAGTGTTGCCTGCGATCTCTCCGGCACTCTTGCCCTCGCTCACATCGTTCACAAGGCTCGGCAGGGTGTCCAGTGCAAGGTCTGCTGTCGTGTCGGTCAAAATGCGCCCCAGTGCATCACCGGCACCCGCACCCAGTACATCCCCCAACACAGGGATTTTCTGCGCCTGCCCCACAACGACATTGCCGGCCTTGCCCATCGCTTGCGCAAGCGGTGTTCCTTCCATAGCGGTGTTGAACAGTTTGTACTGCATTCCCTTGCCGACAAGCGTGCCTGCCGCCGCCGCCAGCGGGTCATAGCTCTTTGCGCCCTCGATCGCATTGCTAAGCTGCGGCAGCTCGGCGCCGGTCGCATTTGCAATTTCCGCCAGCTTATCCACACTCTTCGTCAAAAACGGCACACTGTCATACAGCCCGGCTGTAAACGCCTGCGCAGTCTGCCCGGCTCCGTTCATCTGCGCTTTTCCGCGCAAAGCGCTGTTCTGGTTCAGCGCGGCATTCATGGCAGCCGTCTTTTTTGCGTAGTCCTCTTGGCTCAGACCATCTTTGTTTGCGGCAGTCTCAAACACCCGCTTCAAGCCGCTAAAGCCGGTATTCTTCGTGCTTTTTTCGTACTGGTTCACCGCCGCCACTTCGGCGCTCGTCAGCTTGCGTCCCGGGGCAGCCAGTTCGGCGCGGTAATTAGCATCGCTTTGCAGCTTTTTCAGCGCAACGGCAATGTCCTCCTGTCGGCTCTTGTAGTCGTTGCGCTTGTCCTTTGCAGCCTGTGCCTCTGACGCGCTGGGGGCGCTCCCTGCGGCGGCGTAACTGCTGCCGATAACTTTCCCGCCCCGCGTCACAGCGCGGCTCTGTGCGGGCTGTGCGGCGCTCTGGCGCTCTGCGTAGCTGTTCCCGATGGGCTTGTCTTTATTGGCTCCGGCATTTGCGGAAGTTTGCTTGTCTTTAAGCAGCTGCGCAGTTCGCTCTGCTTTCTGCTGGGCGCGGTATTTGATGTCGGATTTTTCCTGTTTGCTGTCGTCATACCGGGCGCGGGCACTGGCGTTGCGCTCTGCATTTGTGCGCTTGGGGTCGTAGTTGCCGCCTTTATTTCTCTCCGTGTCGGCGGTACTTGCCGCACTGTCTTCTCCAAACAGCGCATCCAGCGATGCCGCACTTTCCGTGTCGCCGCCCGTGCCGGTGGTACTGCCGCCCTTGCCGGAAGATTTCCTGCTGGATTTTGCAGCCTTCGCCGCTTTCTTCGCCGCATACTGCTGCGCCTTTTGCTGCTGCTGGTACAAATCGTTTGCCGCGTCAAACTTTGCCTGCGCCAGTTTCATCTGCCGGTTCAAAATATCGTTGTTCAAACTGTTTTCAAGGTTTGCACCCTGCACAATGTTGTTCAGCGTCTCGGTGTAGCTGTTATGCAGCACAGGCAGCGTCTTGTCAGTGGCGTTCATGATGGCACTGCCCTGCTGCTGTGCTTTCCTCGTTGTGCTGCGGCCAGTGCTAACATTGCTGGCCTGCGCCGTCTGGTATCGGTTCAAATACGCATTCAGCAGCGCATCTTCACGACCATTCACTTTCGCCATAGCTCAAGACCTCCAAATTCCCTAAAACCTTCCCCATCGGGGAAAGGTGGCCCCGCAAGGCCGGATGAGGGCAAACTTGATCCAGCTGCTCACTCACCCTGCATACATTACTCGTAACTGTACTCCCACTGCCCGGTAGTCGCGTTGAATCTCTGGCGAAGCTGCGGCATGCTGGCTGCCATGTTTGCGTAACCCTGCATCAGGCTGACAATATTGTTTGTGTTGTTTGCTGTAAGGTTCGCAAGGTTCGTCTGATACTGGCTCAAATCCGCTGCATCGCCGCTGGCACGCTGGTTTTCCAGCTGTGCCATGTTGTTTTGGTAGGTGTTTTCAAGGCTTGCCAGCTGGTTCTGTCGCTCGGTTTCCAGTGCGTTGCGGCTGTTGTTGTAGTTGTTCAGCATACCGGCTGTCGTGGTCTCGCTTGCACCGCCGTTAAGGCCCTGCGCCGCAAGCTGTTGGGCAAGGTTGCGCTCGCTCATCATCTTGTTGATGTACGCCTGCTGTAGGGCATTGTCTGTGGCGCGGTTCAGCTCGCCCTGCCCGTACTCGTAGTTGGCTTTCTGCTGTGCAGCACTGCGCTGGTAGGCTTCCTCACGCGCTCTGCGCTGCGCCTCCTGCGCGGCGCGCATCTGCTCTTCTGCCCTGCGCTGTGCATCTGCCGCCGCCTGCTGTGCGGCCTGCATCGCGCTCTGCATCTGGCTAATATAGCTGTTCATGTAGTCGTTGCTCTGTGCCGGCGCGCTGTAACCTGCCGCAGCGCTCCCGCCGCCAGAACTGCCGCCAGAACTGCCGACGGAGCCGCCGCCAGTGTAGCCGCCGCCAGTGTAGCCACCGCCAGCGCCGGGTTTCGGTGCTGTCTTAGCTTTCTGCCGGTTCAGTTCTGCGGCCTTCGCAGCGTTGACCATCGGATTAAAATTCGGATTTGTGTTCAACCGATGTATCGTTGTGCTTCCGTTCCCTCGGTTGGACAAAGCCGTGTAACTGGTCGTGCCGGGTTTCTGGTATATATCAGTCCTCTTTCCAAAAATCGGTTTCGGCATACTAAATCACCCCTTCCGCTCGCTCTGTGTTCCAAAATAAAAGGCCACGACCATTGTAACAATGGTCATGACCGTGTCAGGCTGTAACTTGCTCTGCAATGCCATTACGGCAAAAACCGCAACAACCACAAGTGTCACAATGGTTTTTACCTTGAAAAGCGCGGCAATGTTTTTCAAAAAATCGCCCATAGATATGCACCTTCTTTCAGCCAATCAAATGATTCTGCAAGGCTTCCTTTGCTTTCTGCATCTGGTCAATGTTGTTTCCATCCAGATTGTGGTCAAGAAGGGCAAGCAATGCCTGCATGGTCACATGCTGCCCCTCGTCCATGCGGTCAAGCCGCTGCTTGTCGTTTTTCAAGAATCCCTCCATGGCGTTCACCCGCTCTTCAAGCTTGGTAATGCGTTTGTCCTGGTCGGTCTTCGGCTTTTTTACTGCGGTGATGACTTTGCTGATGGCCACTCCCCCGGCATACAGCCCGGCAGCAGCGCCCGCCGCGTAAATCAAAAACGCCCAGGCCTCCGCAAGTGTAAACGAGAATACATGCTGCAACGGCTCACACCTCCGCCCATTCAGATTTGTACAGTCCAGCGTTTGTCAGGCCGCGTTCCTTGCACAGCAAGTAGATTGCATCTGCGTCTCCCTGCGTCACCGGCCCAATGGTAATCACTTGTAGCTTGTTTGCAGGCTTGTCCACCGTAGGCAGGGCCTTGACCAGATGGTTCAAATCAACCACGTCAGTGATGCCCGGCACGCTTCCCTTCGCGGCCTGGCCGTACTGGTGGATGTAGCGCGGCAGCGTCTTGTCGTAGTTCGTGCGCGTGTCGGCAAGCCAGCCGATGTAGTCTTCACACAGGTAGGTGTAGTCGATGTTCGCGGTTGCGAATGACGTGAAGGTATAGATGCCTGCCGTGAATCCGTGCGCTTTGGCCTTTTCGCAAAATGCCATTGCGATTGCCGTGCGCTGGTCTTTCGTCAGGTTGTCCGCACGGCCATCGTGGACGCCGGTCTTGGTTGTGTGTCCCCATTCGCTGTCGAAGAACAAGGGATAGCCTGTCGGCGCAAGGCTTGCGCAGAAGTCTGCCTCCTCCCGGGCCTCATCCACCGTGATGGCCTGCGAGAAGAAGTAAAAGCCGAACAGCTTTCCGCTTGCTTTAGCCCCGGCAAGGTTGGCATCGTACTGCTCGTCCTTCATCAGCTTTCCGCTGCCGTAGCCGCGATAACCGATGCGAACAATGGCACGGTATTGAACCTTTGCCCAGTCAATAGCACCCTGATGGTGGGACACATCAATCAGCACTTCTTCGCCACTTGTCTGCGCAGGCTGGTCGCCGTATGTGCCCGCCTTGTTGGGTATGCCTGCATACGCAGTCGAGTCAAGGCCCTTGCTCGTGGCAGTGGCTCGCACTTCAAAGTGGCAGTGCGTCCATGTGCCTGCGGCGTTGCCAGTCTGTCCGACAACCGCCAGCACATCGCCGGTCTTTACTTTCTGCCCTACGCTCGCAAGCAACTTGGAGCAGTGGCAAAAATACAGGTAATTCACTGCATCCGGGGTCTGGTTTGCGTCCAGCTTCACGCAGATATAATAGCCCCATTCCCATGTCTTATTGCTCTTGTTCGTCACGATGCGGGCTGTAACAACGGTTCCTGCAATGCTCTTGCCGTTGTAGCCGGGCATGCGGATTTTGTCGTCATCCAACCCGCAAACGTCAATGCCGCCGTGCCAAGTCTTGCCACCGCCGCGCGTGTAACCGTAGCAGCTGTACGGGTACTTCACGAGATTTCTCCCGTTAAAAATCATGGTATCACTTCCTATCATTCGTCGGTGGTATTTTCAGCGCCGTCAACCTCCGGCACATCCGGCGTCTCCGTAACCTCGTCTGCGCTCTCTCTCGCATCCACCGCATCGTAGTATTCTTGCGCCAGCGTCTCTACCTCGGCAATGTCATCTTCGGTCAGCAGGCCGTTGTCGTAGTGCGTGTACGCCTTGTCCAGCCAAAAGGCAACATCGCGTCCTGCTGCAATCTCTCGCTTGATACTGCGCAGGGTCAAATCGTGCCGTGCTTTACTCTTAATAGCCATTGTGATTTCTCCTTTCATGTTTGAGATGCAACAGCATCTTCCAAATCGGTAATGCGTTTAATGGGGTCTGCGCGTCCCGTCACAGTCGCGCTGTCGGCATCGGTCAGCACGGTGTTAGTGCCGCTTAACGCGGGCAACGGCTGTGCGCCTGTCGCAGTGAACGGCACAGGCTTTGCCAGCTCGTACACAAGTTTTGCATTTATTGATGCAAGGTATTCCTTGGCCGCTTCTTCATTGTTCGCGTCGGTTTCTTTTAATCTTATGTAAAATGTAGACGCATTTGCCTTCATAATTCCGATTTTTGTCGCATTATTAAACATAGCAGTGTCTTGAGGCAACGAACTTGTGAAATAACCAGCACGTCCTGGCGTTGTATAAATATTATTAAGATTTGCAACCAAAGAAAAATTGGCAATACCATGCTGGTTTATTCCGTACAACGAAATGTTTGCGTTAGCTAAATCAATAATTTTCCACGTTTCTTGCCCTTCACCACTCGCCGCGTCCACCTCACCGCCATACACGGTTTCGGGCAGGGTCAGGGTGTTGGTCTGCCCGGTGTATGGTGTGTAGGTGGTGGGGGCGGTGGTGCCAAGCGTGATTGTTACGTTGGATATCTTGCCCTCTCCTAGAGTACCATTTGGTGCGCCATCTATTGCATCGCCCCTTCCGCAAGCGTAAAAATATGCCGTTGCTACGCGTCCTTTGTGCTGTGGAGTTATAACAAATGTTTCTGTAATTTTTCTTACCGACGGCAACTTTTCGGCTTTTGTTATCGTCTCACCCTCGGTTACAATACACGGCGTACCGTCATCAAATTTGGAGTTAATCCTAAAAGCGTTACTTTCCGCTGTATCAGATGTGTAGTGATCATAAAATTTTTCCAAGGTGAATGTAAAGTCTAAAACGTATGTGCCAACAGGTAATTTATTCAATACATCTAATAGGTCTTCATAAGTTGATGCCCAGCCCACACCATCGAGACCTTCCGTTGTGCTTAGGTTCTCCCCGCACCTTGTCACCGTCACTCTGTCACGTCCCTTGATGGGACGAATGTTTTCGGGGCTTGGTGTTCCGCTCCCTTCCTGCATTGGTTCCCACTTCGCTTTCACGCCCAGCGGGTATCCCGCCACAGGGTAGCACACAACAGGGTTGCCGCTTTCTTCCAGCGGTGGGCAGAGCATATCAATGATGTGCTTGCTGCTCCACGGCGCATCCTCGCTCACCGCCGCATCATCAATCTGTACGCCGTCCTTTCCGGCAGGCCCCTCCGGGCCAATCTCTCCCTGCGGCCCCTGCTCACCGCGCTCACCCTGCGGGCCAGTATCACCCTTGGGGCCAACCGGGCCAGTTTCGCCAACAGGCCCCTGCGCGCCGGTATCGCCCTTCTCGCCTTGTACACCCTGAACGCCCTGCTCACCTTGGGGGCCGCGCTCTCCGGTGTCGCCCTTCTCACCCCGTGGCCCGCGCGGGCCAGTTGCACCCGTTGCCCCGGGAGGGCCTTGAACTCCCTTTTCTCCTTGCGGCCCCTGCGGGCCTACGGGGCCTCGCGGGCCAGTATCACCCTTGTCGCCTTTGGCTCCATCCTTTCCGTCAAATTTGCCGTTAGCCGCATCATTCCGTAGGTCATCGGCCACACTCTTTGCTTCCGCGCTGTTCTTTTCTGCGTTAAGTGCAGCCTGCAAAACCTGCGTGGCAAGCGATTCGCTGGGTTTAAACGGTGCAGTTCCACCAACGTTTCCGCGCGTAATCACGTTGTATCCCTGCGTTTTTGTGATGCGCTGCACACCATTGGCAACGCCGCAATACACGATAGTGCCCGTACCCGCATTGGCAGTTACTTCGGCAGGCACATCAATCAGGCCGTTTTCCGGCACACGTATTTCAAAGGGTTCTCCCTTCGGCGGGTTAAACGTTGCCGTTACAGCAAGCCCGCTCCACATATCGTCAAAGGTCACATGTAGCTGCTCGATACCGTAACTGCCAAAAGTGCCAAGCGATAAGTTTCCGGGTCGAACACTGTACCCTTTCAGCTGTACTTCATGCAATGTCATTACACGCCCTCCAACTTACATCAGCAGCAACGCCCTTAACGCTCAGCGTCGTATCAGTGGGGGAAGCATGCGGATTATTTGTTGCGTTCATGTGGTTCTCCTTTCACGCGATGCGGCGCCAACGGTACACTGCTTTGTAAGGCTGCATGTTGTTATGTGGTTGGTTTCCGCCTTCAATCGTAAACGCACCCGGCTTGGCAATATATATACCATCCGCCACAGTAGTAATAGCGCTACCAAACCCGCCGTGTTTATTATTCATATCAAACATAATATTTGCTAAAGGCCCTATTGGGCTTGGAAGTTCAGTGGATATTAGCGTGTGCGTTTCTTCGCCACCCTCACTGCCAATAGCATGTACGCTATTCGCGCCAATCGTTACGCGCCCCGCGCCGTACGCTTCCCACGTGCCGTACCCATATACTGCAGCAACCTTCTCTGGCGTGCTCAAATCTGGTGCGCCGGTCAGCCCGGTTCCGTCCCACTCGATAATGCCGCCAATCGGCACATACGGATATTTATACGGATTTTCTACCATTACTGGCTCACCTCCAAGACAAACACCGCCGCACTCGTCGGCGCTGCGTTCGTATAAAACTTAACTGCCCCGGCTCCGGGTTCCAGCGCGGCTACCATCCGCACCGCATCAGTCACTCTCGTGCGGTCACTTACGGCAATCCGGCTGTCTGCCGTCACCCCGGCCACCGTGACAGTGGCGCAGGTGGTGTAGCTGCTCGTGCTGCCGTCGTCCCAGGACACTGTGTAGCTGCCAGCCGTCCAGGAGCTGGCTGCCACCGTAACGGTTTTGTAGCTATGCTTGTTTTCTGCGCCCACATCCTCCGCATTCAGCCATACCGATTCCCCGGTCTTTCCGTTCACGTTCTGGATAACGCCCGGGTCGCCTTTCTCACCCTGTGGGCCTGTCGCGCCGATTGGGCCTTGCTCACCTGTCAAGCCCTGGATTCCCTGTGGCCCTCGCTCGCCGGTATCGCCCTTTTTCCCCTGGATGCCCTGCGGCCCTTCCGGGCCAACTTCACCCTGCGGCCCCTTCGGGCCTGTCTCACCGGTAGCGCCTTGCGGTCCCTGTGCGCCCTGCGGCCCCTGCGGGCCTTGCAAACTGCCGATTGGGTTCCATTTCTTGGCGTCTACATCCCACAGGTACACAACGTTGTCCGTTTCGCTGCCTACCGCGTAAGCGTCGCCCTTGTTGCCGGTGGGGTGTGCCCCTTCCAGCAACGTTAGGCTGTTGTAGCGCCCCAGCACAACAAAGCTCGTGCCGTCTGCGCCCTTTTCACCCCGCGGCCCTTGCGGGCCTGTCGGGCCTGTTGCGCCGGTAGGCCCTTGTGCGCCGTTCAAACCCTGCACGCCGCGCGGGCCTTGAATTCCCTGCGGCCCCTGCGGGCCAATATTGCCCTGTGCACCTGCTGGCCCCTGCGGCCCTACCGGACCTTGCGGGCCTTGTGCGCCGGTATCACCTTTGCGCAGCGTTATCTGTGTCACACCGCCATTGTCCGTCACAGTCGCGCCCATAAACTGCATCCGGCTTCGCTGCGGCATTGCCTCGCCGCTATCGTCCAGTATCAAATGGCCGCTGCTGCCGGTAGCCTGCCAGGTCTTGCCGTCGCTGCTCGTCTCAATGACTTTATCGCTGTTCAGCCGGATATACAGGCAGCCGCCCTCATTGTGGGTGCGGTTTCCCAGCTCCATTTCGTTCAGGGCCGTCACAAGCTGGTTGAAAATCGGCACAATGACTTCTCGCGGTATTTCGTCCATGACCCGCTGCATCTCTGCCGTGCTGTATCCCGGGGTGTCCGGTTTGCCAACGTTGCCCTTGCCGCTCAAATCGGCGGGTAATATTTCTCTAAATGCCATTTTCTCACCCCTTAAAGTTTCCGTTTTCCACAAATTCTGTGGCAATCTGCATCAGGCCAAATGGCTGGTTTAGTTCCTCGTTCACAAATCGGAACCGCGCCTTGTCCACTCGCTTGATGCGTATTTTGTTGTGCAGCGTTCGCGCCGTCTGGTCGTTGGAGTAAGTGAACTGGTGGTACACCAACTGGGAATAGGTAAAATACCGGCTGTGCAATTCATCCTTCCATATCTGGTTCCAGATGCCGCGCTTCATGGCAAACACTGTCACGCTCGTGGCAACACTGGGGGCCATTTGCAGCGCCAGATAGCGGAAACTTTTGTTCTTATAAAAAAGCGTGCCAGCTAAGTCCGGTGTTTCCCATTCGGCATAAATCACAGCGCCGTTATCGTTGTAACTGGCTATATCATCCGGGTCATTGTAAAACTGGTATACATTCCCGTTGTCAGCGCCAAAATATAGGTCGGTCTCATCCACCCACATTACACGCGCCGGGATATTCGTCTCATAAAAGCAGGCATATTGCCGGGTCGAGTACGGCTCGTTCTTGTTCGCGCCTAAATTCTGCTGTCCGTCCAGCACGTAGGCAACGCCGTTCAGGCACAGCCAGTACATGTCCTTGTATACACAGGCGTAGGCGTCGCCCTTTCCTGCTTCGGCCAATAGCTTGCCGTTCATGTAGTAGCTGCGGTTCTGGCTGAATCTCTCGCCCACAATGTCACTAGGCGTGATTGCATAGATGCCTAAGTTCGTTAAAAACATTGGCTCGTTCGCGCAGTAGGCAAAACTGTATTTGGCGATTGCGCCCGGCCCCTGGATCGTGTTTGTAACAGGGAACGCCGGTTCATTGTCCACCAAATTGCCCTGTCGGATAATTACGTTTCGGTCTGTCTCGTTTTCGTCCTTGTGCGCCGCAATGTGGTTCTCAATGATGGAATATCCCATGATGGCGCTTTTCTCTGTGCCTACCTTGCTGTACCCGGTGTCGGGCCAGTATGTCAAGTCATACTGGCCGCTGTACCAGTCCTGGTTTGGATAGTCAGGATTCCCGCTTAAAAACAGGCGGTCAGTCGCGCCGTTCACGCCGAACAAAATGCCGATATTACATTTGTTGATTCTGTCCGTATAGCCTTTCACGGTACGGCTTGCGGTGATCTCAATGTTGTCCTCGCCGGTAACAGGGCTTTTCTCTGGCGCAGTGTTGAATGTTACAACCCCCGTTGACGCATTGCAGCTGTATCCGCCGGTCATCGTCTCCCAACTGCCGCTGCTCGTCAACTTGCGCACCGTCACATTTGCACTGTCCAGCCCGGAAAAACTCAAATGGTACTGGGTGCTGGTCCCATCTGCTAAAAAAAGTTCCTTGAACTTCGGTTGCAGCAGGTTCAACGCGTCATACTGCTTGCCGCCGCCGGACGGTGGTTTGGCAATCGTCAGCGTCGGGATTTTTGCATCGTCACTGGCTTTTTTTACAGTTTCGCCGTCATATACCAGCAGGCACTTTCCGTCGGCAATAAACAGCTTATCGTCCATCTGCCAGCTTTTGCTGCGCGCATCTGCCATGTCGCTGTACAGCGCCTTGCCTACTTCCTTGCCGCCCTCTGGCAGCTCGTATAGTGCCGTTCCCGCATGGATAAGGCTCTTACCCTTTAGCTCGTGGAAGCCGTTCACACGGGCCGGAAACGCCGCTCGTAACTTATATCCCATCCGCTTGCGCACCTTGCCGGGTTCTGACCGGATCATGTTCTGCGCGTTGGGGCTTTGGCTCACGCTTACATTGGCTGTGTTGCTGGTATAATCAATGCCAAGCAGTTTATCAATCGCAAGTTTGCTGCGGGCAACCTGGCTGGGTATCGTAAAAGTTGCCATGCTTACCACCACCCTGTATTGTTTGTAAAGCTTTCCTTACTTACGGTTCTCGGGTTCTTCAGTCGTTCAAAGGCGGTCTCAAACTCGTTGCGGTAGTAAGTGGCAATGGCAATGTCATCATCCTTGTATAACTGGCTGGCAATGTACAGCGGTAGCAGTACAACGGCATCGTCCGGCAGGTCGATTTCTTTTGTGTCCGGCGTTTCCAGCGTCAGCGTTGCGGGCTTGGCATCGTAGAAAAACTCAAACTCGCCTTCAAAATCAGCCGGAAAAACCAGGTACTTGCCGCCGTACAGCTCCACCCCTTCTACAGGTTCCGGGGTATCGTCCACCAGCTTGTACACCTCAGTAGCGCCCATCCGCCAGTAATCCGGCACCTGATAAACCAGATTCACAGTCAGCTTTTCGCCCTTGTCTTTGTCTACCATGTAGCTTTTGCGTAAATACCGCCCGGCAGTGCAAATCATTTCAATGGCTTCGTTGGCTGCCTGCGGCATCGCGTTTAAATATTCTTTTGTCGCTTCGTCTGGGTTCGAGATGTCTGTGCCGTCACTGGCGAACATTTTCTGCAAGGATGCCAGTTTGATCTGTCCCCATGTCATTCGCAATCACCCCCTGCTGCATAGCTTCCTGTTTGTCCATCTCCTCTTTGATGGATTTCTGCATTGTGGCTGCATACGGGAATCCGGTTTCTTTCAAAAAAGTCCACAGCCGGTACTGGCTTGCAGGCTCGTTAATGTTGCCAAAACCACCTGCCTGATACTTCACATCGACCATATCCCACAGCCGTTCACGGTTGCTGGCAAGGTTACTTGCCGGGTCAACCTCAATGATAAATTCATCGTTCCAGTACAATTCCCCGGCTGCGTCCCGCTTCAAAAACTCCATCCTGTCAAAATGCCCGAACTGCTGTTCGCCGTCCGTGTCGGTCTCGGTCATCGGGTACGGCTCATCGGCATACGCCAGCAAAAACTCAAACATCATGCGGTACAGCTTCGCATAGGCGTTGTTCTTCATCTCGCGCTTGCTCTGCAAACGGCCTGCGCTCTGGTTCGCACTGAACTGCTTCGCACTGCCCGATGTAGCGGAAGAATCGTACTTGCCCTGGAATGCGTCCGTAATGCCCAACGTAGATTTTGCCCAAGTGTAATTCATTTCAAGCATGTTCTGGTCGTTCTGCACATTGGGCTGCACATTGATAACATCGATCATGGCTTTCTGGCCCGGGTTGTCCACGCGCAAAATTTTCAGCTCGTTATCGTTCAGCTCCGCGTTTACGCCCTCCGGCAGCACTACCCAACTGCCGCCTTTCAGCAGCTTTTCCTGAATCTTCGTGCCGTATTTATTGATAGCCTGCTGCTGGTCAGCGATGATATCTACATCCGACACGCCCAAAAACTTGTCCGATGCCGCAATGTTTATTCGCTCCACGATTGGGAACCCGTGCGGTTTGTAGGCCGGTATCTCGTTGGCCTCCATCTCGCCCGGCATCATAATGACATCGCCGCTCTCGTTGTCACGCTGCACACTGCCGTCCGGGTTCACAATGGGCACATCCTCGCCCGGCACCTGTGCAGGCAGCATCTCGCCGCTGCTAAGCACTACATCCTGTGTCAGCGTAAGGGTCTGCACCGGCTGTTCTTTGAACTTCTTGTTCCCGCAAACACAGACATCCCCCACGCGCCGCCGTCCACATTTTGTGCAGACCTCTGCCGTTCGCGCATAATAATCGGGGAAATCTTCAAGCACCTGGCACCCTACCCAGCTAAACATGCCTACTGTGCCCTTGTCGTGCTTGTAATAGACAATGTTCTGCGTCACAACGCCTGTGTGGGTGCTGTCATCGCCCCCGCGCGCGTCCGGCGCGTCCTCTGTGTCGGTCTCAATGGTAATGCCGTACCGCGCTTCCAGCGATTCCTTGCTCTTTGATACCTGCACAAAGATATAATCCATATCCTCAATGCGGTACACGCCCGGCTGCGGAATGACCTGCCGTGGGTGACGCATCTCTACTTCAACATCGCCCAGTGTGCAGTGATACCCTGCAACCGGGTTCCACTCCACATGGAAAAAGTCCGCACCCTGCACTGGCACTGTGCGTTCGCTTCTGTCGTTCAGTTCAATAAACTGCATCCGCCGTGCCTGATTGCGCAGCATGTTTTCGGCCTTTCGCGCCAAGTCCCGGTCTTCCGCATGGATGGCTGTGACCTTAGGCATCGGGTAGCTGGAATCCACCTGACTTTCAATCAGCTCATAGATAATATTGCGCACATTCGTGGCGTTCTTTTTGGCACCTTGTATCTCGTGGCTGCCGTAGTACATGGCCTCACGCTTGCGCATCTTTTCCAGGGTGTCACTGTATGCAGCTTTTGCGTTGGATAGCTTACCCTGCCATTTTTCAAGGTCTTTTGTCTGCTTATCGTCTTTCTTCATATCGTCACTCCTGTGTGGTCATGCCCACGCAAATGTGATAAAAAAGCCGCTCCCCATCCATAGCCTTCCCCCTTTGGGGGAAGGTGGCCCGCAGGCCGGATGAGGGGCGGCTTTGCCTTTGCTGCTTGTCTCTTGGTTATTTCTTACTTCTTGGTTCGCCGTTTCCGGGTGGCTTGGCTTCCCCCTTGGGGGAAGCTGTCAGCGGCTCCGACCGCTGACTGATGAGGGGCAGCCTCGCCGTTCTCCACTGCCCGGGAATAATACGTCCCGTCTCCGTTCACGGACTCCACAACATACAGCCGCTTGCCGTCCTCAAAAGTGTCCCCGGTTTTCAATCCTTTAGGAACCATGCTGCACCGCCTCAGGTCAGGGTCGTGCCGGCGGTAGCGCCGCCAAGGATCACATGGCGCCAATCGCCAAAGCCGCAGCTGAAACGGGCTCGGCAGGACGTGATCAGATCCTGCGTCAGGGTGTCCACATTCTGGAAGGTCTCCAGCGCGGTGCGGTCATAGAACACATTGCCCAGCAGGTCCTTGTTGGCTTGACTGGACATCAGGATATAGGGCTCTGTTCCGTCAGTGGCCTGCCAATGGTGGTCAACCACCAGCTTCCACATGCCCTTGTTGACGTTCACATCGTTGTAGTTGCTGCCCACCTGCTGGTCAGAGTTGATGATCTTCTTACCCAGCGTGATCAAGCGGTAGCAGTTGGAGGGCACAATCAGCGTGTCGAACACATAGCCCATGCCGTTGCCGGATGCGTTCTTGAAGTTGAAACCGATGTTGGCAAGGCGGTTCAACATGGCATCGTCATCGCCGAAAGCGTTAGTGAACACATTCGACTGTGCGGCAACGCCGGTCTTGCCGGTGTGGTCTTTTGCAAACAGCGCTTTGCCGTCAGCGGTGGTGGAATCCAGCCCGGTTTTCTTGCCGTAGGTAAATGTTGCAGCGGCGCTGGTCAGTGCCTTGCTGCCAAACTCTGCACGGCTGCGCTTGTAGGCACGCACATTAGCGGCAGAGCGGGCAGCAGCCATATCGAACTGGTTGTCCTCGATCATCGTCTTGGTGATGCGGAACGCCTTCTTGAACTCATTGTGCTCAATCAGCTTCGGCTCACTCTCGCCGAAATCGTCCAGCGGGGAGCTTGCGCCCTCATTCACAAGCTCAAAGTTGGAGAAGGTAGACATGCCTGCGATCTTCTCGCCGAAACGCTTGGACTTCTTGACATTGAACAGCGCATTGACAAGCTCGTCATCGTTGTTTTTCTCGTTGTCGGTGTCCTTCATTTTCATGGTGAGCAGGTCAGCCCACTCATTCCAAAAATCATTGGCAAGGCCGCTTGCCTTGCTAAAAATAACTGCCATAGTCAGTCTCCTTTACGCAAAAATCAAATTGAGTTGTAGAGCTTCTGCAGCTCCTCATCGCTCTTGTCCGGGAAATACTCATGCGCTTTCGCAAGCATACCGCTGCTCATGGTCTTTTCCTTGCCCGGCATATTGGCACCACCGTGCGCGGCCAAGTGCCCCTTGCCGCGTGCCGCGTTGATAGCTGCCTGTTTACCGGCCTCCGTACCGCTCTGCACGGCCTTGCCATAGTTCAGCGCCTTATAGGCAGTCACCATGTCCAGCCCGTTTTTCTGCACAAGCTCGACCATCTTGTCAAAATTTTCAAGCTTGGCAAGATCTGCGGTGGTTTTCAGGCTCGGCTCAATTTTTTGCAGCGCGGCAAAGTCAGCATTGAACGCTGCCTGCGCCTCGTCGTTGACTCTGGCGGCTTTCAGCTCCTCCATCTCGGCTTTCAGCTGTGCCTTCTCCGGGTCGTTGTCGATAAGGCGCTGCAACGCGGCTCTCTGTTCCGCTGTCTGGTTCGCCGTGGCCTGCTCGATTGCACGCTGACGGTCAAGCTTGTTCTGGGCGTCCAGTGCGGCGAAATAGTCCTGCATCGACTTGACAGGCGCGCCGGTCTCTGGGTTTTTGTACCCGGCAAATCTCTGTGCAAATTGTCTGTCCACACGCTGCTGCGCCTCTCGCTCGCTGCGCTGGCGGGCAATGGCCCAGACATTGTTGGGGATTTCCGGTTCTGCGGCAGTTTCCGTGTTTTGGTCGGAACTTTCCACTTCACTTTCCACAGTTTCCACATTTTCTGTCGGGTTGTCGTCAATCTGGTCGGCTACGCCAGCGGTCACGCCGTTTTCAAACTCGTCCATAGGTTCCTCCGCGTACAACGCCCGCCGGCTAAATTTGCATAAAAAAAGCGCCTACCATCTTTGGTAAGCGCTTCTTTTATCGTAGTTTTCCTGCCTTCCCCCTCGGGGGAAGGTGGCCCCGCAGGGCCGGATGAGGGCAAAGCAAATCTTATTGCCCTCCGTCATTCACCGGGTAACTCACCCTCTGCACCGCTTTTCCCGGTGCCAGCTCCCCCACAACCTGCCCAAATCGCGGGCATTGCTTGCTTCGGCAGATAAATTTCAGCACCTCCGTGCTGGAATCCACACGGCACTCCACGCCGCAAGTCGGGCATCTCATGCAGGGTTCCCCCATTTCTCAATCAGCATTTTGCGGTCTTTCGGGCTGGCGTTTTTGTAATCCTCGTACATGTCCGCCGTCCACGGCCTTTTTCGTATATTCACAGGCTTTTTCGCCGGGCTTGTCCACCAAACGCAAAAATAGCGTAATGCGTCCGGGTAATGCGTCAGGCCGTGCGGGTTCTTCGCATACACATCGGGGTTTTTATCATCCTTCTGTATCTTCGTCAGGCACGTCCATAACTCGCCCGGCTTGTAGAACGTCAGATACCCTTTCCCGCTCTTTTCGTCCTTGCGCAGCCATTGTTTCATAGCCGCGCATCCTGCCGGGAAGTCTCTAGAACTCTGCACCAACGGCAATCCCGCCTCGCCGAACAGCTGTGCCCGGCTCTTGCCGCTCTCCTGGCTTCGGTTCCACAGGTCAGGTGGTGCAAGATACATGTCTATCTCTTCCTCGGCAGAATCACGCAAAATCAAGTCTGCCGCTTCACTTATCGTCTTGTTCGGCCCGCCGTCCACCCGGTACACCGTTGCATGGCCCTGCGTGTCAACCGCGATCCAAAGCGCCGCCAACATATCAAGGCCGTAGTCAATCGTCACATAGCGTCTTAGCGGCCCAGTGGGCGGTGCATCGACCAAGTGGGTATCTTTGTCAAGCTCACTAAAAAAGCGCCCTCCGGGGGCGGAGAGCGCTTCTTCTTCAGTTGCAGGGTACTCCTGCATCGTTTTATCCTCGCCCAGCGCAGCAACAGTCTGTGCGTACCACTTCTCACTGCGGCGCGGGTCTGTGCTCCACGGCAAAAACAGCTTTGCAAAACCGTTGCCGGGGTTTGTGTAGATTTCCTCAAACAGCGTGCCAAGTTTGATGGTTGACAACCCGATGACACGTCCGCCGAACGGTCTGTTGATAACCGGGTATGCAGCCTGCCAGATTTCCTCTGCGTACTGCTGGAACGCCCATTCGTCTATCACGATCAAGTCAGCGGTAAACGAACGGCCTGCCGCAGGGCTTGACGGGAACGCCTTAAACACGCTCTCCGGGCCGTCCGGCCACATCACAACCACCTGCATTGTGCTTTTGTAGAATACCGGCCCCGTCCAGCCTGCAACGCTGCCGCCCGGCGTGTCCACCTCGCGGATAAGCCCCGGCATGTATCGCAGTATCACAGCCAAGCGGCGTACAAGCTCTTTGGCCTCGTCCTCTGACCGGCTCAAGCCAATCGCAGTACGGCCTGTATTCAGCGCCACAAGCCGTGCTACCTCTGCCAGCGCCAACCATGTAAAGCCCAACTGGCGCGCTTTCAGCACGCAAACAAGCCGGTTCTCGGCAAATACGACCAGCGCTTTTTTTTGCCCATCCCACAGCGTAAACGGCTGTATCAGCTCGTCTGCGTCCTTGTCCTCAATGTGGCAATATGTTTCGCAAAAATATACCGGGTCTTTCCTGCACGCCTCGCGCTCAAGTTCCCGCATCTCTTCCAGCGTCAACACATTACCCCGCCTTTAGCAAAAGTCTTGCGTGGAAAACCAGCCAATCAAAACGAATTGCAAAGTTCGGTACCGCATACACCATGTTGTCACGCAAAAACGAAAGCGACGGCAACAGAAAGAATGATTTCCCGTAAATCTCAAAATCGAACTTGCAATCCATTTCTCTACCTCAAAATTCCCCAAACCCGCCCTACCGGTCTCTGCTATGCCGGTCTCACCCGTTGCGGGGAGCAAATCCGCAACGCTTTTTTGATTCCCTGTATTGTCCGCACAGGGCTGGCGGGCGTCATTTGTATACCGCACAGTCCTGCGGTGTTCGGCAGCATTTATACCCGCGCCCCTATCCGCGGTTGAAGTTTGTTTTCGCACTTCACTGTGCGGGCATGTGTTTTCAGGCTCTCGAAGTCCCGTTGCGACCTACCATCGCGCCGCGCTCCTGATCGGCTTGCCGCTTTGCTTACAGCGTTTAGGTTCACTATCGCGTTTCCTGCGCCGGTCTTTCACCGGTGGGTGCGACCCAGCCTTTGCCCTCAGCCGGACTTGAACCGGCACACCAAGGCTCTTGCCATTGAGCTACAAGGGCATATAAAAGCCCCGCAGGTTGCGCACTGTTAGTAGGCTCGCGGGGGCTGCCTAACGGGGAACACAATTACCGGCGTCCGACCCTGCTACCTTGACCCGTATCATCGGCATTGGTACTGCACATAGGTCTTGCACCTTTGCCACGCCGTTGCTTCGGAACGCAGCGCCCTTGCCGTATTGACTTGTCAGGCCAAGTTTGCGGCTGGCTATGCAGCATATAAAAAAAGCGCCCTGCCGTAGCAGAACGCTTTGTATTGTGGCCGCTGGGTCTTGAAGCGGACGGCCCTAGTCCCATAGTCAGAGGAGGTTTTCAAACTGACACCCGCGCCGTGAAACTCAAAATTTCAAAATTTTATTTTTTTCAGGGAACTTTTGCTATTCAGGGTATAGTCCCCTTATAGGGGGGGATATGTACTCTTGTTTCTTGTTTGTAATACAATCCCGCGTTTCCTTTCATTTTGCATGGATATTTGTGGCAGGGGAGAGAATTTATTTTTATGTTCGCTAGGGGAATTGACATATTCGTACCGGGCCGCGCTACCTATGAGCCCCGCCCTCCCCTTCATAGGGGGTACCCCCTCCCCCCGCTGCCGCCTGCCCTTTTTCGGCAGACCGCCTACAAAAAAATACCCCCGTCCTTCTTCATCTGCAGCCCGTCCCCGGTTTCCGGCTTCCGCCTGCTGCCGGCCACTATTTCGCTAAATACTTATTTAGCGAACCACGAAGTCACGTATTATCGTTCTTTTGCAGTCGTCTCTGAATATTCTGCATCAATTCTCTATCTGCATCGGTTACCGCTTCGGCTGTAATCTCCATCTGATCAGCCGGTTTGTCTCCTGCGGAATCGCGCACAAACACTGCCGCTTTGACGTCTCCGGCCTTCGCTTTCGCCGCCATCGCAATAGCAATGCTGTCGTACACGGTTATTGGTTTCCCCTGCTGTTGTGCTCGCTGTTGCGCCCTCTCTGCTAGCTCCTGATCTTCTATCCCTGTAATATCGTCTGGCTGCTGCAGCAAGTCGTTGTAGATGTCCTTAATAGTCCGTCTCTTCGCTTGTAGCTCGTTGCTTGCTGCTGCTCCTGCCTGTTGAATTGCCCGCTTGCGTTCTGCTGGCTGATCTCCTATGGATTTTGGAGACAACGCCGCAATCTGCGACGGTTTAACCACTCGGCCTAAACTGTCCACCAGCTCCCCGCGCTCTGCCTGCTGCCTTGCCCGTTCGACACCCTGCTGCGCCTTGCTCATCTGCTGGACGGCCCGCGCCGCCTTCTTTTCTGCCATGTTGCCGCCCTCCTTACCTTAAAAAGCAACAAAAAAAGCGCCCAGCGGTAAAGCTGGACGCCAGAAACCTAAATTTTCGCGTTGACACGTTAAAACTGTATAATGAGTGAGCCCCGCCGCGGAAGCTCGCTTCCTCGCGTGGTTCGTTCATTATACACATTTTAGCACGCAAGTGCGATTTTGTCAAGTGTCTTTCGGTTTATCGTGTTTTTCAAGTTTTGCGCGTGATTTTGCCGCGCTGGCTATATAGCCGCTCAGGCTCTCCCCCGCTGCATCCGCTGCCCGCTGGATAGTTTCCGCGTCCTCCTGATTAAGCCGTACAGAAATTGCCTTGAACTTGGCCAAATACCGCGCATTTGCTGCTCTTTTCGCGTCCGTAGACATTTTGCGTGCCTCCTTTTATGTAGTATTTCTATTATAGCACATCCTGCCCAGTCATGCAACATGTACAGCTTGCACAATCTGCATGTTTCATGTTTGTGCATATCTCCGAATGTGCATGAAACATGTTGACAGCATTGCATGAATCATGTATAATAAAGCCATCGAAACAAAGAGCAGCCGCCCAGCGGCCCCACAGGAGGAAACAACATGACTACCACATATAAGACCTATAAATGGTTCAACCCCCGCCCCTGCACCATCACCGAAGGCACCGCGATGTATAGAGACCTTGCCAGCAAGCACCACCCCGACCACGGCGGCAGCGTCTCCGACATGCAGGAGATCAACGCCGAGTGGGACGAGCTGAAGCCAACGCTTCCCCGCTTCTGCAGCGAGCAGGCCAAGCAAGGCCGCCAGCAGTATGAGCAGACCAAAGCGGCAGATGATGCCGCCAAGGCCGCACAGGATGCAGAGGCCGCCAAGATGGCCGAAGAACTCGCCAAGTGCCCCGGCCTGAGGTTCGACGTCGTCGGCTCCTGGATCTGGGCCGACAGCAGCCACAAGTGGTTGCACACCCTAGAAAAGCTCGGTTTCCGCTGGTCTGCTAACCGCTGCAAATACTACTGGCATCCGGCAGGCGACAGCAGCCGCCGCAACCGCCGCGCCTCTTATGAAGAGATATACCAGAAGTACAACGGTACCAGCTACCAGACCCGCAGCCGCGAAACCATCCCCGCCTGATACCTTGCAGGGCCGCACAGCAAAGCGACCCTATCCCACAGTCGGAACCAACCAACACACAACAGGAGGCCTTCACAATGGCAGCAACAGAACGCAAAATTCCCGGCACCTTTTCCCCGGTTCCCGGTGGCTACTCCCAGCAGATCAGCGCAAACACGGCGCTTTTCATCCCGAATTTTTCCGTTTTCCGCTACGACCCCCGCACCGGCGAGGTTTACGGCTACGCCCCCGATTATGATGCATTGGAGGCCGCCAAGACCCCCGCCGTGCAGGCCACCGCCCCCGGCGAGTATTCCTACTGCTACG
>OGIE01001869.1_pt1 | contig 27701 bp, 25 predicted proteins | sample 1571581 | NCBI WGS metagenome assembly OGIE01 (sample SAMEA2582021, study PRJEB24529) | metagenome | biome: Human gut stool | place: China | collected 2011
ATTCCCGATTTCGTCATTCAGGGCGGCTGCCCTCGGGGTGACGGTACGGGTGGACGATTGTCGGAAACGTGACGATTCCTCTGCCCGTGATCGTGAGAGATAACGAAGGCGGTTGGCATTTGTTCAGTTCTTCCCGTTTGACGGGAGGAAAAACATACGATGGATTTCACGTGGCCCATGAAGGGGATCACGAGGGAAAGATTGTGGGTGTAGATACTTTCGGGAATGAATATCGACCGTATGATTTTTCGATTACCAAGAATGCTTTTTCCGTGATGATCAGTGCCTTGATCACGATGTTGATCGTGTTCTCGTTGGTTCGTTTCTACCGGAATAAAAAATATAAGGCTCCTCGTCGGGGAATGGGTGGTTTGGAGATGATCGTGGAGATGTTGTATAAGGAGGTAATTGTGAGCGTGCTGGGTAAGGAATCCAGACGGTATGCCCCTTACTTGTTGACCTTGTTCTTTTTCATCTTTGTTTCAAACATGATGGGGTTGGTGGCCGTGTTTCCGGGAGGTGCTAACGTGATGGGTAATATGTCAATCACGTTGGTATTGGCATTGTGTACGTTTGTCGTAATCAATGTTTCAGGAACAAAAGAATACTGGAAAGAGATTTTCTGGCCGGATGTTCCTCTTGGGTTGAAATGCCCGGTGCCTTTATTGCCTGTCATCGAGATATTCGGCGTGTTCACGAAACCGGTAGCATTAATGATTCGTCTTTTCGCGAATATGCTGGGAGGACACTTGATTGTACTGGTGTTGATTTCATTAATATTCCTGTTCAGTGTTATGGGACAGGTCGTGTTAGGGATAACAACGGTATTCTCTGTATCATTCGCCGTGTTTATGAACTTGATTCACGTGTTGATCGGGTTTATTCAGGCTTACGTGTTTATGTTACTTTCGACAATCTTTATCGGGTTGGCGAGAGTAAAGAAAGAAGGTTAAAGACTAAAAATTTAGAGTGAAATGATTCTGTGATTGACGATTCAATGATTCTGTGATTATAAAAAAGAGCGTGAGAATTGTGCGGGAAAATCACTTAATCGGAAATCATAAATCAAGAAATTAATAGAATTTAAAATTAATAAGGTTATGGAAAGTTTGATTTTATTGGAAGTAGCAGCAGCCGGGTTAAGTCTGGCAAAGATAGGTGCATGCGTTGGAGCAGGTTTGGCAGCTATTGCTGCGGGTATTGGTATCGGTAAGATCGGTTCTTCGGCGATGGATGCTATTGCCCGTCAACCGGAAGAGACTAACAATATTAGAACCAATATGATCGTGATCGCGGCTTTGATCGAGGGTGTTGCCCTTTTCGCGATTATCGTTTGTTTATTAGCATTGTTTGTATAAAAAGAAGCTATGTCATTATTTACACCGGAATTCGGATTAGTGTTTTGGATGCTGGTTGTCTTTTTGATTCTCTTCGGCATTCTGGCGAAATACGCCTGGCCGGCTATTGTCCGGATGATGGACGAGCGGGCTGACTTTATTGATAAAGGCGTAGAGTATACCCGGGAAGCTAAACGAGATAGAGAGAAGGCACAAGAGGAGGCCAAGGCGTTGCTGGCGGAAGCGCACAGGCAACAGTTGGAGGTATTGCAGCAGACGGAACGACTGAAACGGGAGATGATAGCGGATGCCCGGAAAGCGGCAGAAAACGAGGCAAAACAGGTAAGGGAAGCTGCCAATTTATCAATAGAGCAATCGAAACGGGAAGCAGAATTACAATTGCGTAAACAAGTGGCATCATTGTCTTTGCAGATCGCGGAGAAAGTGATGCGTAAGGACTTGGCTACCGATAAGACTCAGATGGAGATGATCGGTAGGTTGTTGAACGAGCTTGAAAATAAGGAGTAAAAGGAGGAGATTATGGACGAAGGATTAATTGCTCGAAGGTATGCAAAGGCGATGTTCCGATACGCGCAGGAATTGAATGCTACAGATGCGGTATACGAGAAGATGAAGTTGTTCGAGAGAAACTATATCGCTCACCCGGACTTGCAGAAAGCTCTATTGAATCCGTTGTTATCACCTGAGGATAAGGAAATGCTTCTTTCTACGGCTATCGGGATAGAACCGGGAGAAGCGTATATTAAAGGTATTCGTTTGGTAATAAAGAATCACCGGGAGATGTATGTCAGGTCGATTTGTTTGATGTTTCAGAAAATCTACCGGGCTGCCAACGGGATTATTCGGGTGAAAATCACGACCGCGATGGAGTTGTCGGATGAGACTATGGATAAAATCAAAGAGTTTGTACGGAATCATACCGATAAGACCATAGAGTTTGTTCATAAGGTTAATCCTTCGATCATCGGCGGCTTTGTTCTGGAAGTGGGATCCCGCCAATTGGATGCCTCGTTGTTAAAAGAGCTGAAAGAAATACAGCTACAGATGGTGGATAATTTTCAATTGTAAGAGTTATGTTGAAAGCGAATGAGATATCAGATATTTTAGAGATGCAACTCAAGGAGGTCGATACACGAATGGCCTTTGAGGAGGTGGGTACCGTGATGGAGGTTGGTGACGGGGTGGCTCACGTGTTCGGTTTGGATAATGTTCGGGCAAACGAGTTGCTGGAATTTGAAAATGGCGTTCGAGGGGTTGCGATGAACTTGGAGGAAGATAACGTGGGTGTTATTCTGATGAATGCGGGTGATCGGGTGAAAGAGAATTACACGGTGAAGCGTACGGGAAGTATCGCATCCGTGAAAGTGGGTGAAGGATTGCTCGGACGTGTGATCAACACGTTGGGAGACCCGATTGACGGGGCCGGTCCGATCGCGGGAGAAATGATGCAGTTACCGTTGGAACGGAAAGCTCCGGGGGTAATCTATCGTCAGCCGGTGAAAGAACCGTTGCAGACGGGTATCAAGGCGATCGACTCCATGGTTCCGATCGGGCGGGGACAACGAGAGTTGATTATCGGTGACCGCCAGACGGGGAAGACTTCTATTGCCGTGGATACGATTTTGAATCAAAAGAGGAATTTCGAGAATGGCGATCCGATTTATTGTATTTACGTGGCAATCGGTCAGAAAGCTTCTTCGGTAGCCATGTTGGTAAACACGTTGCAGGAACGGGGGGCGTTGCAATACACGGTGATCGTGGCGGCAAATGCTTCCGATTCGGCGGCTATGCGTTATTACGCGCCGTTTGCAGGTGCTACAATCGGAGAATATTTCCGGGATAGCGGGCGGCACGCTTTGGTGGTGTATGATGACCTTTCCAAGCAAGCGGTGGCTTACCGGGAGATTTCATTGATTTTACGTCGTCCGTCAGGTCGTGAGGCTTATCCGGGGGATATTTTCTATTTGCATTCTCGTTTGTTGGAACGGGCAGCCCGGATTATATCCAGTGATGAAATGGCGCAGACGATGAATGATTTGCCTGATGTTTTGAAACCGATGGTTAAGGGAGGCGGTTCGCTGACGGCTTTACCGATTATCGAGACGCAGGCCGGAGATGTATCCGCGTATATCCCGACAAACGTGATTTCAATCACGGACGGACAGATATTCTTGGAATCCGGGTTATTTAATGAGGGTGTTCGTCCTGCTATTAACGTAGGTATTTCAGTATCCCGTGTCGGGGGTAATGCCCAGGTGAAAGCGATGAAGAAAATTGCTGGAACTTTAAAGATAGATCAGGCCCAATACAGGGAGTTAGAAGCGTTTTCCAAGTTTGGCGGGGATATGGATTCCGTGACGGAAATGGTGATTGACAAGGGACGTAAGAATGCTCAATTACTGATACAGCCCCAACATGCCCCGATGCCCGTGGAAGAGGAGATCGCGGTGATTTATTGCGGGACACAAGGTCTGTTGCGAAACGTGGAGTTAAAACACGTGGCCGAATTCGAGAAGATGTTTTTGGAGGTATTACGTTCTAAATACCGGAAAGATGTGTTGGATGAATTGCGAAAAGGAGTTCTGGATGAGAATGTTTCTAAATTGTTGGAAGAAGTGGCCTTGGATGTAGCACAAACTTTTAGTTAGTCCATAAGGTCCGTAAAGTCCATAAAGTCTATAAGGTCAGAGCCCCTCTACGGGGTGCTTTGTCTGTAGATAAACTTAGTCCGGAGGACACCCGTAACTTTATGAATTTTATGGACTTTATGAACTTTATAGACTTTATGAACTTTATAGACTAATAATATGGCGACAACACGTGAATTGAAGGGAAGGATAAGTTCAGTACATTCTTCTCAAAAGATTACCGGAGCGATGAAGATGATTTCTTCGGCCCGGTTGAGGAAGTCCGAGAATGCTTTGAATCATGCTCGGCCTTACATGGAACAGTTGCAAAATATACTGGATCATATTGCCGAAGAGACACGTGATCATCGATCCCCGTTGAGTCAGGAGCGTCCGGTTCAACGAGTGGCTATTGTTATTTTTGCAGCCAACGAGGGGCTTTGCGGGGCTTTCAACCTGACGCTGTATAAGAAATTGTTGGAGACGTTGAAAGAGTATAGCGGAAAGGTAAAATCTCCGATATCGGTTTATCCCGTGGGAAGGAAGATCGTGAACGAGGTGAAACGGACTTTGGGGGTGGAAACGATGCCTATTCCCGATCTTTTCGAGAAAAAGCAATATGCGGAAGGAGCCACCGCGCTGGCAGATGAGTTAATTCGTCGTTTTCTGGCAAAAGAAGTGGATCGGGTTGACGTGATTTACGCTCATTTCAAGAGTATGGGAACTCAGGTTATCAGCCGGGAACAGTTGCTTCCGTGGGTTCCCCGGGAGACAAAGACGCTTTCCGATACGGAACGAAATAAGGTGTATATCTATGAACCGGGGTGCGAGGAGATATTGGAGACGATTTATCCCTTGGTGATTCATTCCACGATGTATCGTTATTTGTTGGAAAATCAAACTTCAGAACAGGCTTCCCGGATTCTGTCGATGCAGATGGCAAATGATAATGCTATCAAGCTGTTGAAAGGATTGCAGTTGGAGTATAACAAATTGAGACAACAGAATATCACGGCAGAGTTGATGGATATCGCGGGAGGATCTGTAGAATAACGTGAATTTTAGATTTTAATTTCTAAATTTGTATAGAAAAAAGTGTTTGTACTATTTGAGGTGTATGGGGGAAATAGGTAACTTAATTTTAATGCAAACTTAAATCTTGTATGGGTATAACGCTGATTATTTTAGCATTATCTGCTTTCTTTTTTGTAAACGGGAAAATTCGGTCTGATGTGGTTGCACTTTGTGCATTGGTTCTTTTAATCTTGTGCGGTATTTTAACCCCGGAAGAGGCACTTTCGGGCTTTTCCAATTCGATCGTGATCATGATGGTGGGGTTATTTGTCGTGGGAGGGGCTATATTCCAGACCGGGCTGGCTAAAATGATCAGTAGTAAGATACTCCAACTTGCGGGAAAGAGCGAGTTGAAGCTTTTTATTTTAATCATGTTGGTAACTTCTGCTATCGGGGCGTTTGTGAGTAACACGGGAACGGTGGCTTTGATGTTGCCGATCGTGGTCAGTATGGCGGTTAGTGCGAAGGTGAGTCCTAGCCGTTATCTAATGCCTCTGGCGTTCGCAAGTAGTATGGGGGGAATGGCAACTTTAATCGGTACACCTCCTAACCTTGTCATTCAAAATACATTATTAGAGGCTGGACTAGAAGGTTTATCATTTTTTTCATTTACCCCCGTGGGGATTATTTGCGTGTTAGTGGGTATTATCGTGCTGATCCCGTTAAGTAGAATGTTTTTGGTAAAAAAGGAGGAGAAAAAAGCCGAGAAGAAGTCTCGTAACAAGTCGGTCAAGGATTTGGCTTACGAGTACCAGATTGCCCAAAATTTATTCCGGGTAGGAGTGAAAGAGAATTCTGTATTCCGGGGGAAGACTTTGGCGGAATTGAATGTAACCGGGAGATATAACGTGACTATATTGGAAATCCGGCGAGAGGCGAAGTCTCAAAATCCTTTTATGAAGACCATTGATCAGGAGTTGGCGGGACCGAATACGTCATTACAGGCGGGAGATGTGTTGTATATTTTAGGCGTTTTTTCTCAGGTAGAGTTATTGACTGGGGAGAATAATCTGGAATTATTGGATACTCATATCGAGGAGGTGTCTGAAAAGAAAACACATCGGGAAATGGAGTTTGGTGAAATAGGTATTGCCGAAGTTTTGTTAATGCCTAATTCGCAGTTAATCAATCGTGCGGTGAAAGATTCAGGATTTCGGGAAAAATACAACATTAACGTGTTAGGAATTCAACGAGGCGGGAAATATCTTCTGCAGGATTTGAAAGATGAGAAAATGCACGCGGGAGATGCTTTATTAGTGCAGGGAACATGGAATAATATAGCCCGTTTGAACGAGGCGCAATCGGAATGGGTGGTTGTCGGGCAACCGTTGGCGGAAGCCGCAAAAGTGACATTGGATCACAAAGCCCCGATTGCTGCCATGATTATGCTCCTGATGATTGTTACGATGGTGTTCGATTTTATTCCGGTACCTCCCGTGGCTGCGGTCATTGTGGCTGCGTTGTTGATGGTATTGACCGGATGTTTGCGTAACGTGGAAGATGCTTATAAGACGATTAACTGGGAGAGTATCGTGTTGATTGCAGCTATGCTTCCGATGTCTTTGGCATTGGAGAAGACGGGGGCTTCAACGATGATTTCTTCAAGTCTGGTAAGTCATTTGGGAAGTTATGGACCAATTATTCTGTTGGCAGGTATTTATTTCACGACTTCATTATTGACGATGTTTATTAGTAACACGGCTACGGCAGTTCTTTTAGCCCCGATTGCACTGAAAGCGGCAATAGATACGGGTGTGAGTCCTTATCCGTTTTTGTTTGCGGTGACCGTGGCGGCAAGTATGTGTTTTGCTTCTCCCTTCTCCACGCCACCTAATGCTTTGGTGATGTCTGCCGGGAAATACACGTTTATGGATTACGTGAAAGTGGGATTACCTTTGCAGGTGATTATGGGAATTGTGATGATATTGATATTACCGTTATTATTTCCATTCTGATGTATCGGGATGGAAATAACTAGTTGATCAAATCATATTTCATATTTTCTTCATAGGAATGAATTACAACAATGCGTTTTGAAGGCTTGCTGCATCCTGTAAGAAGTAAAGAAAAAAGTAATATGATCCCGATTAGAAACTTCATATTCATTAATTAAAGATGTAACGAATTCCGATTTGTAATTGCCAGCAATTATCGGATGATAGACCTGATTCGAATGTTTTGTAGGGTAGAATATCCTTTCCGTTCTTTTTTATGGTACTCATCGTGTAAACAGGTTCTCCGGTTTCATTTATTTCTTTGAGTTTAAGTAATACGCCGTTATTCCCTCCGGTAGCAACTTTTGTCACCCCCCAGGAATTGTTTAGTAAATTGGCAAGATTCATGATATCCACGGACAATTGTAATGTGTTGGTGAATTTGCCTGTTTTGATTTTGAAATCTTGAATCACGCGTAGATTATAGCGATTACACCAAGGAAGAAAGGCCGCATAGCCCTCTGCATATTCTCCTTTGTGTTTTTTCAGGTAAGGATCTTGGTTCACGAAAGCCCAGAATGCTTCTCGTTGTTCTTCTGCCGTGAAAATAATGTCTCCTACTTTTTTGTCGGCAAAATTCAATTCGTTTTTGTCTTTTGGGATGTATATCAAATCCCAATTGGAGATACCGTCGTTATTCATATCGCCATCGTATATATACGAATAATTTCCGGCACGTTCTCCCATGTAAAAAAGAGAAACAGAGGTGGAGAAATGTTTGGCATATTTTTTCGAATAACTCACTTGAGCGATCACCCGATGCGGGGTTTGTGTATATTGGGAACGATGTAATTTCAGATAGTTGGGACCATTCACGGAAGGTTCTTGTGTCCAGGCGTTATCAACTTGATTGCTCCTGTTGTTGGTTATGGATTTTGAAATGGTATACGTGTAAGCGGCCATGATTTCCAATCCTTCAAGAGGTTGCATGTTTACGGTTGCTGTAAAATTCGTACTGAACCCTTTACTCGTGTTTGTCATCAGGATAGCATTGGTTATATTTTCATGATAACGTTTTTCAATGTTTCCGGGGTAGCGGTAACGATTGTCGGGACCGGTAAAACGAGTCATTCTAGAGTCATTCTCACCGATCACGTTCATATCCCGGTACACGATAGCATTCAGATCTTTCATAAAGGTTCCTTCCAGCGTGATAAGAGAATGGAAGGAGAAGGGGAATTGATAATCTATGGCCAATGAACTTTTCCATACTTGAGGGAGTTTGAAATGGCGATCAATGGTTGCGATATTATTTACCGTACCCGGTTCCGTGGGGAAATAATCGGGAAACAGGGGAGCGAGGTCCCGTAATATCTCTTCTCTGGTCCGAACATCTCCTGCTAAAGCGGCAAGCAAGGGATCTCCTGCTTTTTGGATAGAAACGGTGTTCTTTAACATTCCACTGCCTTCCTGCATCTTGGATAAAAATATCATGGGGAATCGTCCTGTAAAAATACCAGTACCCCCACGAATTTTCAGTATATTGTTGCAGAATAAATCATAACTGAATCCCACCCGCGGAGAAAATAAAGGGGTGGATTGAGGCCAGTAAGCCGTACTTAATTTAACCCCGTTGAAAGAGTATTCTGAGATAGACGGATTCTCGTACCGTTTACTTGTATAAATCGGGATATCCATGCGAAGCCCGTAGGTGAATTTTAAATTGGGCAGGATGCTATATTCATCCTGCACGTAGGCTGAAAACTGACGATAATTTACCTCGGCCGGGGCCCGTTTGTCATCTGAAAGTGAATAACAGAGGGCAAAGGCAACCGGGGCGGCTTTATTCACGAAATCTTCATAGTTTTTATAACGGTAGTACCCCGCACCGTAGCGTAAATAGCAATTCTTCAGGTTTTGTGATTCAAAACTGATGCCGGTAGTAATAAAATGTTTTCCGGTCTGGATCGAGAGATTATCCGTGATTGCCCATACTTTTTCAGTGATACCGTTATTCCATGCGTGTTGATCATAACCGGCATTCATAAAAGCATAGTCACTTCCGCTCTCGTCCGGTTTCATGATATCTATCGTGGGAAAATCCCCGTTACATTCCCGGTTATTGCCATCATTAAAAGTGAAACTTATTAATAGCTGGTTATTAATATTTTTCTTCAAATGACTGTGTAACTCTCCCGTTAACGAATGTACGTTATTCACATCCTGCCACATGGAATTCCGGAAACTCATGGAATAGCGACTCACGGGGCCCCCGGTAATGCCTAATGCAGGTCCGATCACGTTATTATCTTTTTTATTGGTCGTGTAATTGTACCGGAGCATTAGTTTGTGATAATCGTTAATATTCCAGTCCAGACGGGTCAAGAGGCGATACACGGAAGACTTTCCTTCAAAATCAGTCCATGAACCGGTGTTATACCCGTACATTTCTTTCAAATCTTTTGAAAATTGACTCATGTCTTCAGCAGTAACTCTGGAGGTATTATTTGTTATATCCTCTTGGCCATCTTCCGAAAGCTTCCATTTATGAATCGGGTAGGGGGAATATTCATATTCTCCATTGACGAAGAAAAAGACTCTATTTTTTAGTATAGGTCCTCCCAGAGTGATTCCGTATATGGTACGAGCCTCTTTTTCTCTTTCTCCCAGGTCGTTGTCCGCTACTTTATTGCCTCGTAAATGTTCATTTTTGATATACGAATAGGCTGATCCAGCCAGATTGTTGGTCCCACTTTTAGTAACAATATTAATGGCTGCCCCCACGAAATTGGTCTGGCGAACATCATAAGCGGCAATATTCAGCATGATTTCTTCAATTGCGTCTATCGAAATCGGGTTACCCCCTCCGGGGAGGATGTTACCGTCCAAACCCATATTATAATTGAAATTCGCCCCGTCCACGCTGTAATTGTTCATACGCTGATCCCGTCCCCCGAATCCTCTACCGTTGGAATAAGGTGAAAGTTTCAAAATATCTCCTAGCGAGCGGCTGATATTAGGGTAAAGCTTGATCTGGGAGGCATCAATATGTGTGCTTGCCCCGGTTTTCCCGTTTGAATATTTGGATTTTGTACTTCTTACAATGACTTCGTCTAAGGTCGTGGACGGGATCAGAATGGCATTACATGTGTATGCTTCGGCCAGTCGCAACTGGATACCCGTAACTACAAAACCGTGAAAACCAACATAAGAGATTTCTACTTTGTAAGGGCCTCCGGGACGCATACCTTGCAATTGATAATACCCTTGCTTGTTGGTGATCGTGCTATAACGAGATCCTGAAGGAATATGCGTGACGATCACGGTAGCTCCCGGAAGAGAATCAATCCCGTCGGAAACATAGCCATTCATGAATGAACTTGTAACTTGGCCAATGGCAATCGAAAAGTACCCTGTAAATAACAGGCACATGATTAAAATCCGACAGATCATGTCTTATGTAATGTTTAATTCACCTCTGTATACAACAAACGTTTAAAGTACAAATATCACATTATTTTGTCAAATTACAAGATTTTCATGTTTTTAAAATATCCCTGTATAGCTTATTTTATAAAAAATTGGCTACCCGATTGAATATACTTTCAAAGGAGGTATACAATAATTCAGGACTGGCACCCGTGTTGGTCGGAAAAGGATTTTGATGAGAGTATTCGTAAGGAAAATCTAGTTCTTCCAGTATCGTTTTTGCACTTTTGGGGCCTAAGGCTTCGATAGCGCCAATCGTGGGCATGACCGTATCTTTTTTCAGGGTAATGATGCGAACACGGTTTTGCACTTTTTCGAAGAACTTTTCCCTGTATTCCTGCATAACATTCGGGCGTATCATTGCCTTGAAGGCTTTTTCCATAAAGTCTTCTTGGTACAACACGGGCAAAAGATTATGATGTTCGTTACGTACTAGGAAGTTGTTTAAGAAGTAATTCTTCACTTTTCGATAAGCCTCGTAATCCATGATATCTCTTGCACTACCATCCATTTGACTGAAAATAGATCCGCCACAGAACATGAAGAGTTTACTGTCGTCTAGTAAGCGATCGGGGTTGGCGATCATCAGAATTTGTGACAGGAACGCTCCTATCGAGTAGGCAAAGATATTGATAGAGGTGTCCTTCTTGAATAACGGGTGTTGCCCGGTTTTGATTTCAGTAAATAGTTGCCACAAATTGAACAGGGACTCTTTCCCGGAGATGTAAAAACGCAAGGGCGTGTCGGAGAGTCGGTAACTCAGGGCCACGTTGACAAAAGTGGAGTTGTTAAGGTGTTCGACTTCTTGTTTGCGTTTGGCAACCCATGGCATCAAAGCTCTGGGATTGTACCAGTTGTTGGGAGTCCGGTTCATGTGGAATGCGATGGGGAAAAGGATTACGGCTTTCCCGGTGGCGAGGGACAGGTATTCGGCCCACGTGAGGTATTTATCCCAATTCCGTTCATTCAGTCCATGCAATAGTAGAATTGCCTGATCTAATTTCCGAGCTCCTTTAGGAGTGAAGATGGAGTACGAGAAACTTTTGTTCTCCTGAATGCTGTTATCCGGTGTTGAACAAAAGCCTGTAGCCGGAAGAAGTTGTTGGAATTGTTCTATTTCTTTCACTCCTACATATTGAGTAAAGTGATAAGGGCGAATTTCCAACGGTCGGTCCTCCACGTCTATTTTCTTGTCATAAGAGAAAATAGCTTTTAATTGTTTTGTTCTAATTGAGATTTCCATAGTCTTGCGATTAATTTAATTACAAACTAACACTACAATTTCGGGTTTTCAAAATTAGTGGTGTATATCAGCCCCTAAAGGGACAGAATTCCATATTTAGGGATGAAATTTGTTCCTGTGGGGTGAGATTGTTTACGGGAAATAATGTATCTTTGTTTGAAATTTATAAAAATTAGTGAGAGATGAACGTGTTGACCCGGAAAATACCAGCTTACCATTACGAAAGATCGAATCTGATACGGTTGGTGTTGTTCACGGCATTTTTTGACTTGATTTTTATCAATATTTACAAGCCATTCAGCTCACTTACATGGTATCCGGTATCCGAGTTTAAATTTTTCCTTTTTTCGAGTTTGGTCATTCTTACGGGAGTACTCGTGGTGGCTATCAGCCGTGTCATCATGTATTATTACACGAAGAAACGCTCGATTAATTATCTGGAATACGGGATTTGGATCGTGTCGGAAATCTTTTTTATGTCGTTGTTCTACACGATTTATTCCGTGTCTTTGAAGAAAGAGGCGGATATACTGGAAGTTTTTAGCGAGTCGGCAGAAAACACCACGTTGGTTCTTTTATTGCCTTACGCCATTCTGATGCTTTATTTCTCGTGGAGAGACAAGGAACAGAAATTGAGAATGATTGAAGAAAACAAGGGAGATGCGATCGGGGGGGCGAGTGTAATTTCTTTTCGGGATGAGAAAGGGGAGTTGAGACTGTCAATAAAGCATTCCAATTTACTTTATATCGAATCGGCTGATAATTACGTGCGGGTATGGTACTTGAACAAGGGGGTGGTGACGAAATTTATGTTGCGTAATACCTTGAAGGCGATGGAGGAGGCATTCGAGGGAACGAACGTTTTAAGATGTCATCGCTCTTATATGGTAAATTTCGAACAGGTGAAAGTGATCCGGCGAGAGAAAGACGGCGTCTATTTAGAGTTTGATGTTGAAAAAGTTCCTGATATACCTATCTCAAAAACCTATAGCGAGAAAGTGACACATTGGTTTATGTGTTATTCCTCTTCGAATGAGTAAATATCAATATATACAACCTTGCCGGGAGCTTTCCGGGTATGTTCAATATTACTGGATGTTGGATATGGAAGACACGTATCCGTTATGCGAGCCGCATCGTCTGACCCCGCAGGGCTTTATAGAGATCGTGTTTTATTACGGGGATCGGTATCAATTGGTCTCATCCGGTCAGAGGGAATCACATCCGAGAGCCTCGCTTTACGGACAACGTACGGGATATTTGGATATTTTGCCTACGGGAAGAGTGGGTTTAATGGCCGTTGTCTTTACTCCCGTGGGAGTGCGGGATTTATTACATATGCCGTTGGGCGAGTTGGCAAACGGTTGCTATTCTCTGGGAGAAGTCTTGGGAAAGGAAGGGCAGGAATTAGAAGATCAAATCATGACGGCTCTCGGTTTTGATGAACGGGTTCAGAGTTTGGAACGCTTCCTGTTACAGCGGTTGAAACGAAGAAATGAATTTGAAAATAATCGGATGAGAATGGTGATAACTCGATTGCTTCAAAATCGGGGCATGTTGAACGTGGAGCAATTAGCTGATTACGCCTGTCTGAGCAAGAAGCAATTTGAGCGGGTATTTGCCGCTTACGTGGGATTAATGCCCAAACAATATTTGCGGGTGATTCGTTTTTTGCATGCCGTGGAACTCAAGAACCGGATGCCCGAAACCGATCTGGCCACACTGGCTTTCCATGCCGGATACTACGATAGCGCTCATCTGGCCAACGAGATTAAAACCTTGACCGGTCATACTTCCAGCACCCTTTTCCAACTGATGTGTTTTTCTGAAGACGCCGAGAGTATCAGTTGGTTTTTGGAAGGTTGATTCCCCATTTTCAATTCCCCATTTTCATTTGTACAAATGTCTCTTTTTTCCAATAATCGAGCGGGGAGGATGGTCTATTTTTGTCTTATTAATCATTAAAGACAAAAGTAATATGAAACCATTAGTAGCTTTTTTTGAAATTCCTGCTGTCGACATCGAACGGGCAGTACGGTTTTACGAGATGGTATTCAAGAAAGAACTGGAAATTCTTGAAAATGGTGATGAGAAAATGGCTTTTATCTCTTTGGGTGAAGGAACTCCTATCGGGTGTGTGTTTAGTTTGAAAGGGTACGTGCCAACCTCGAATGGGATTACTATTTCGTTTTTCACGGAAGCCTTGGATGAAGCTTTGGAAAGAGTGAAAGAAGCTGGAGGTAAGGTGTCGTCCCCGCCTTGTGAAACTTGTGAAGGTTCGAACGAGTATTTCGCTTATTTTCTGGATACCGAGGGGAATAGGATCGGGCTATTTACCCGAAACATTCTTCCGTTAGCATAGTAGGAGACGTCAGACGAATGAGATCTTGGGGCGTGATTTTCAAGGTGTGTAGTACGTCACCGGAACCACCGTAAATGAAATCCTGTTCGAATAATTGATTGTCAATGAAACAAGGGAGTCCATGACCGATTAGGGGAATGGCTCCCGTTTCATATTCGGTTACCCGGGTAATTTCATCCCGATCAGCCATTTTAAATTTCGTGTAACCGAGATTTTTACCCATTTGTTTAAAATCTATTCTTCCCCTTTGTGCGCTGATTACAAGTGCGAGGAGTCCTTTTTCTGTCTTCATGATAAAAACCGGAGCCGCCTTGCTACTATCAAAATATTTCTCGGCATCCTTCACGGAAAGGATGGGGGACGAGTGTTCGATAATTTCAAAACAGGCTTGTTCATCTTGAAGGTATTGAGCAAGTTGGGGTATGGTTAGCATAAAAATTGTTTTTATTGTACCTAACAAAGATAATAAATGTCGGGGAATACTTTATCTTTGTAGGAAAGGAAATGAAAATGGTATTGAAGGAACATAAAGGTAAAATGCCCACGGGTGAGCCGTCAAAAACGAAAGGACGTAAACGCTGGAAGGTTGCGAGACGCGTATTCGTGTACGTCGTGTTTCTGCCTGTTTTCGTGTGTTGTGCGGGTATCTTGTTCTGTAACTATCGAATTTCACAATATGCTGGAGATAAGGTTTTTGAGGATACGACACTAATACCATACAATAAAGTGGGATTGTTGCTTGGAACTTCACCCAGGGTGAAAGGAGGGAGAACGAACCTTTATTTTAAGCATCGTATTGATGCGGCGGTTGCGTTATATAACGCTGGGAAAATCAAGTATATATTAATTAGCGGGGATAATCGGCGTCACAATTATAACGAGCCTCAGGCAATGAAGGATTCACTGCTTAAAAGAGGGATTCCCAAAGAGGCGTTGGTGCTCGATTTTGCCGGATTGCGTACGCTTGATTCTGTCGTGCGTTCAAAGGAGATTTTCGGGCAGGATAGCGTGACCGTGATCTCCCAACAATTCCATAATGAACGTGCGATTTTTCTTGCCCGGCATTACGGGATTTCGGCCATAGGTTTTAATGCCTTGGATGTCAGTATAAACAAAGGCATGAAGACTCAAATCCGGGAATTATTTGCTAGAGTGAAAGTGTATCTTGATTTTTTCACGGGTAAACAACCTCGCCATTTGGGTAATCGGATTGAAATTCCGGAATAGTCTCGGAAAATTGCTCGAATTTTTTGACCAGAGAAAATACTTCTTCCCGGTTCGAGATTAATTCCGGGTGAAAGTCCGTGAGCGGGATCAAACCGCTATTGATTCCTATGATCAGGTATTGCCCGTAATAGGGAATGTCCGAATTACGTTGGAATTGTTCTTCGATATCCATGTATTGACTTAAATCCTGTATCGCTTTCCGGTTATCCAGAAGTGGCGTGAGGTCCTGAAATACTTCTTTATTATAAGTTCCCGTGGGGTAGCGCTGTGCCAAATGAATTTTTGACAGCACACGGGAAGTTTGCCATTTGGCCGGGATCTGCTGATAATTGAAACAATAAAATGCTTCTTTCTCGATCAGGCGATTGCCGGAAGGGAGACTTCGGGAAGGTTGTTCGAAGACAATGAAATTATCTCCCAAATCGTATTTCCAGGTCGTTTCTTGCGTGCAAGATTGGATATAACATTCTTTTGTCGGCGTGTAGGCGAAAGAGAATTTGGCTTTCGTGGCGAACGGGGAATTCACTTTACGGTATTTGGATAGAAGCACTTGTCGAAATAGCTGGTAATCCACGTAATCAAAGTCCATCGTTTTTAGCTCGTGGCGTTCGCCGTCAATTGTGAAGGTCCCTCTGCACGTGAGTCTTGTCTTGTAGGGATAAGCGCTGCTTTTAGTTTTGAAAGCAAACCGATAGTCGGAATTATTCGACTCCAACGGGTAGATATCATAATTGCGTATGTCGCTGAACAAGGGAGCATACAGTTGAATACTCCGCATGAATGTAAAAATCTTGCGGGTACCGATATCAAAACGGGCTTCTTCATCTGATACAAATGTCGGGTTAATCGTGTCCTTTCCGTCATTCGTGAGATTATAACTTCTGGCGACGTTGAGAGGAACGATATAAGATCGAAAATGAGTATCCCATGCACTCCGGGGTTTCACGTCCCCGGATGAGAAATAATAACCGTATTCCCGGCGGTACTCGACGGTATTGGATTCACATTCTGTAATTTTCTCGTATAAAGTTTTGCCGAAATATTTACATAGAGGAACAATATCGGGAGCCTGTTTTTTGAGTTTTAAAGCGGCCTTTTTTAAGAGTTCTTTCATGGAAATACCTTTCCCCACGGTGGTTTCATCCAGTTCATACGCTAACGGGACGAGAACTATTTTTTTCACAAGGAGTAAATCCTTCAAGCTATATTTCACGGTTTGATATCCTATACCTTGGAATTGGATCGAATCATCAGTTTGTAACTTATAGGTTCTGATGACACACTCCCCATCAATATCGGTACTCGCCAATAAGTAGTGATTTTTAGTCTCTACCGCGTATACCCCGAATTGCGCTTCCCCTTTGGTATTGACTATTTGTAAACGGATTTCTTGCGCTTGGAGTTGATTGAAGAACAGGATGGCAATCAACGATAAAACTCCCCGGATATAATAAACGGCTTTATCCATAGCATTTGATTTTGTGTTGAAAATCAAAGATAGGAAAGATTTTGGAAAAAAATATCACGACAAGATCAATCCTGTCGTGATATTTTGAAATTGTATTTTAATCTTGTTATGGCGGGTTATTTCACCCAAACATTTAAGATTTCACCGATAAACATTTTATGCATGGCTTTACCGGCCCATTGTTTTCTCAATTCCGGGTCTGAGATGCCGTCAATGTTGATGGTTTGGGAAACCATTTTGCGACATTCTATGATCATCCATGCTTCCGAGAAAGCCTTACTACCGGAAGGAGTGGTGATCGGGGTTAATCCGGCTTCTTTCACCTTATCTTTGTCTTTACCGGAATTGTGTCCGCAGTAATTTAAAGCTTCCCGGTAAGTTTCCGTGTAGAATGTCAGCGTGTAGGTGTCGCCCTTGTCCATGATATCGTACGTGTAACGTGCGGGATTGATGAAACAGAATGTAACCGGTTTGTTGTACAAGTAACCGAGACCACCCCAGCTTGCTGTCATCGGATTAAATTTCTCGTCATTACCGCCCGTGATTAACATCCAGTCTTCTGACAACATCTTGATGATGTTTCCCGGAATCTTATCGGGAGCGATACGTTTGTAACCTTGTAGGGCATCACCCGGTGCTGCTGAGATTGTAGATACGGATTGTACCGGAGTTGTTGTTTGTCCCGTGGGCGCTGTCGCGGCGGCTACCGTTGCGATATTTTGAACGCCTAGGCTTTTTTGCGCGGCTTCATTCAGGTTTTCAACCAGATCAACGGTTTTGATCCGGAATTTGGCAATCCGGTTGATCAATTTGGTTTGATCCTTATTCATGGCCTGTTTATCAGTAATCCATTCTTCTGCTGCCAACCGCTCTCTGCTATCTTCCGGGTAAAGATACGTGATGTTTGTTATTTCCACGTTGCATTTTCCGGGCAGACAAGTAAAATTCATCCGGTAATTTATTTTTGACCGGTCCAGAGAGAACGTTTTATCTGCAAAAACGAGATATTCATTGCCATAACAAGCGATTTGTCCCTCTTCCTTGTTGGAATAAGCAACCATGCCCCAGTTTCCCTTATCTGTTTTAAAACGGGTGTTTGCCCATTTCAGAATGGCATCAAAGATTTGATCTTTGGAAAGATTCGGGGCGTTGATCTCTCGGGAGAAAACAACTTTCCCGTTTACTTCAGGCACGGCTCCGACCATGTACTTGCTGTTATCCTCTTCCTGCGCGAAAGCGAACATGGGAAGAAAACAAAGAATGAGTAATAAATTCTTCATCATGATATTAAAATTTAATGTGTGTTTCAAAACTAAAAGAACAAAATCTCGCACAAACGCTTCCTCGTGATGAGCGAAGCTGCATTCAAAGTTACAGAAATATTTTATACATCAAACGAGTTAATAAATTTTAGATTTTAAATTTTGGATTTTAGATTTCAACCGCATGAGGCTGAAGCTTATTCGTTGATTTCGTGATTTCAGGTCAAGAGATTTTCCGGCGTGCGCCGTGGCGGGACAAATTCGGTCTGGCCGATGTAATATTTAGGTTGGGAGTTCCTTTTGAACTTTCGACCTATTTTCATACTTTAGCACCTTGAAATAAATGAAAAATTAGGTAATCATGAATGAAGAGGTGCTTGAAAGATTAAAAGAAGAATACGGGGAAGAGGACGATGTCATCCAGTTGTACGAGGATTGGGGAGATACGCCCTATTTACACGAGATTTTCCGTGTTTTGGACGAACACGAACCCGATTGGGCTTTGGAGCGAGAGTTGGGTAGCTGGGCGGCAGAGTTTATATTGGATATCTTGCTGGAACATGAAGAAGAGCTGGAAGGTTTGTCCGTGGAAGAGCGTGTGAAATTATTTCAGGAAGAGATCGAGGAACGTTATGCCGATTTCAAGAGTTGTCATCAATTTGCCCGTGTGAATAATCTTTCCATGCAATTCGAGGAAGATGAGAACACCGATTGTCAGGACTTGGACGAATATATCGCCGAGGATGGGGAAGAAGTAGGCTTCCCGAAATATTGAAAGCCTACATTCATAGATGGTCGATTTCCAAAATATTGAGGGAGTGTCAAAAATCCGTTTTTTCTAACTCTTCCTCTGTTTATTAGGGCACTGAAAAAGTCCCATTATTTGAACAACCACCCCTGTCCCCACCTTACACAGGCGGGAAAACTGCGTGGTAATCAACTCTCTCTCTGTGTAAGGGGGAGCCGGAGGGGGTAGTTGTTTCTATATTCTATTTGTAACATAGTCCAATAATCAATCGACAAATCAAATCTCCCCCGATAACGGTAACACAATACACGATTCCCAGTCGGTAGCCTTTCAGATTACAGGATACCTTTAAGGCTTTGAACATCAGGATGAGTACCCAAATCAGGAAAATAAACGAGAGCAGGGAAATCCATACGCTCGCCAGAAATACGGGTTGTTCCGTGATTTCTTGTAAAGGGAGCGAGGCTAGATTTATCTTTAGCATTTTCTGCATGGGAGGCAAGAATGCGAATAGGTTCATCAAGATAAAGGGTAATTGCGCGAAAGCGACCGTGCCGAACACGTCAATCAAGCGGATTCGGGAACGGGAAAACAGTAATCCTCCCAGATAGAACAAGGTGGCAGGAATCAACCATACCGTGAGATGTTCCACGGCAAAGCACCACCATGCCGGGTTGGGAGCCGGACCGAAATGTAGTAAACCGTGGTAGTGCCATTGAGAAAGGAAAGACAGGAGCGTTGAAATGATTAACCCGATAAATCCCCAGAGAAGGGCCCGGAAGCCTGCGATGCGTTCAAAAGGATTGAACCATAATTTGAGCCATTGTTTTTTCATAATGTTTCCATGTTATTCAGTTTATCAATCAGATCATCCAGTATGTTGCGAACCGTGGGATAACTAATTCCCATATTTTTAGACATATCTTTCAGGCTGCCGCTGGATTTTATAAAGTCGATAACAAATTGCTGCTCTTTTTCTGTAAGCTTGGCCAATAGGGGTAACTCAAAAGAGCCGCAAACCTCGGTCGGGCATGTTTCACAGAACAGACGTCCGACTTTCAGGGAAGCATCACAGGAGGGACATTTTAATGGTAATCGTTTTTTTAGTGTATCCATGATATAAATCGTTTATATCACAAATGTAATACAAATTTCAATATTATCAATATTGATATGAATAAAATTTAGTTATGTTTGAATATAATTAATGTGTAGATGATCTTTTTATTCATGCGATGAATTATTTTATATTCGAAAAAGAAAGGGCTACTTGAAACTCGTCAAGTAGCCCTTCGTGATATGTGAATCTAGGCTTAAGCCTCGATTTCGATCAATTTTGTTCCGGCGGTAACGGATTTTCCTTCTTGGGTAAGGATACGTTTTACTTTACCAGCGTAGTCCGTCGTGATGTTGTTTTCCATTTTCATGGCTTCCAGCACGAGAACGTTTTGTCCTTTGGTAACCACGTCACCCGGTTTCACGAGAATCTTGAAGATATTACCCGGCATCGGGGCTTCAACAACTTTTCCGGTAATCGGTTCTTCTTTCTGAACGTTAACGGTTTGTTGTGCTTCAGCCGTCTTGTGGGTAGCCATATAACGGGCTTCTTTCTGCTTGGTCAGGAAGTTTTTGGCAACAGCGGGGAAGAGTTCCATCAAAAGAACTTCTTTCTCGTTCTCGGCCAATTTCACTCCACCGAATTCAGTCAAAACAGGATTTTCCTGCATTTGATATTTTGACGTGTCATACGGGATCTCTTCGCGAGTTCCTGCAATTTTCAAACGGAATTCCGGATTTACAGGTACCGGTGTCTTTCCGTATTCACCTTTCACCAAGGCCACGAATTGGTTGGACACGTTTGAATACATCGGTTTACCGTTCTTGATATCCAAAGCGCAGTTCACGGCTTGAGCACCCACGATCTGGCTGGTCGGGGTAACCAAAGGAGGAAGACCTGCGGCTAAACGAACCGTCGGGATCAATTTCATGGCATCCTCAAGGATATCCATGGAATTTAATTGTTTCAACTGGGCAACCATGTTGGTGTACATACCTCCGGGAACCTCGGCTTTCTTTACGAGTTCGTTCGGTTTCGGGAAGTTAAAGTAAGCCTCGATTGCGTGACAAGCTTTCAACAATGCTTCTTCGTTGTTACTCTTGGCAGCGGCGATAGCATCGTCGAATAATTTATCAATGTTAGCCGGGAGCTTATCCGTGAGCGGGTTGAACGGGTTCGGGAATTGTTTAACGGCATCGTATGCTTCCAATTCTTTACGAATCGTGTACAACTCTTTGTTGATTTTGGCAACAGCCTCCATGTTGATATCCAGTTCAACGCCCAGTTTCTGGCAGAAGATGTAGATCAACTCGATAGCTGGAGCAGCCGGACCACCAGCGAAGTTCCAGATATTGGTGTCCACGATATCCACGCCGTGTATGATTGCGGAAAGAACGGCTCCAAGTCCGTATCCCGGGGTACAGTGCGTGTGGAAATCTACCGGAATCTTCAAGTTACTCTTGAATAACGGGATTAACTCGGAGATACGAGCCGGGTTAATCAATCCACTCATATCCTTGATCGTGATCATGTCGGCCCCGAGAGCTTCCATTTCTTTTGCCTTATTCAAGAAATATTCGTTCGTGAACACGGGATCAGGATTCTTTTTCCCTTTCAGTTTGTCCATCAAACTTAATTTCGGGTATTTTGGGTCGATCGTGTAACAAACGGCACAGTCAGCGATCCCACCGTATTTTTTCACGTATTTGATCGTGGCTTTCACGTTGTTCACGTCATTCAAAGCATCGAAAATACGCATGATGCCTAGACCGGATTCGATAGCATTTTTACAGAAACCCTCGATAATCTCGTCTGTGTAAGGAGCGTAACCGAATAAGTTTCGGCCTCTGGAAAGTGCGGTCAATTTGGAAACATCACCGATAACGGCTTTGATTTTTTCCAAACGATCCCACGGATTCTCGTTCAGATAACGCATTACGGAGTCGGGTACTGCTCCTCCCCATACTTCCATTGCGTAGAACTTAGCATCTTTGTAAAAAGGTAACACGCGGTCTACTTGGTTTTGGTTCATCCGGGTTGCGAATGAAGATTGTTGACCGTCTCTGAGTGTTAGATCTCTGATAAGTAATTTTCGTGCCATTTTTTATAAGAATTAATTGTTATGTGTTTTTTTATTTTATGCTCCAAATCTATTGAAAAAAATAGAGCTTTCCTAATAATATTCCTGAAATATCGCAGAAAAACTAACAAATTTTTTGATTCTTCAAAAATATGATTTTAATTTGTAACTTGAGATCGGATGTTTTGGATTGAAACACTGATCGTAATCTAATAAATTGTGTTATGGAGAAGATAGCAGTATTTCCGGGATCCTTTGATCCGTTCACGATTGGTCACGAGGAGATCGTGAAGCGTGGTTTAAAAATGTTCGATAAAATTGTTATAGCCGTGGGAATTAACGCGGTGAAAAAGGAGTTTCTGGATGTCGACACGCGTATTGCTATTATCCGCAAAGTATTCGAGGATGTTGAAGATGTCTGCGTGATGAGTTACTCGGGGCTGACAGTGGATTTCTGCGAGCAAGTGGGTGCCAGTTTTATCATTCGTGGCTTGCGTACCGCGGCGGATTTCGAGTACGAACGTGCCGTGGGACAAGCGAATAAAGCGATGGATTCGTCTGTCGAAACCGTATTCCTGTTGACTTCACCCGAACATACCTTTATCAGTTCCACGATCGTGCGTGATATCTTCATGAACGGGGGAAATGCCAATAAATTCTTACCCACGAACGTGACTACGGAAGATTTGCGGCAATAAAAAATATTTGATTGCCAATTTAAAGAAATTAGTAAGATCATAAATCATTAAATAAAGGAAATCAAAGAGGTTACAGAACCCTATAAACGGGGATAAACAGCTCTTTTGCTTGTCTATTGTCCGGTTATTTACAGACTATAGCTTGGGTTAGCCTACACTTGGCCGCCACCTAACCGCCAGTTAACCCCCATTTTAGTAGGATTTATGCTTCTTTAACTTTGTCCGACTCCGTGATAAATGTTCCTTTAATTGGTTAATCGGGAATTTGTAAAGAGAAATCGGGGGAGATTAAATATTTATCACGTGTAGAGATGCCATTAAAATGCGTTTTTTAGATTGTAGTAAATTTCAAATGAAAAAAGCCAATCGCTTTTCGATCGGCCTTTTTCTAGTGTGTGTAATTGAGTAATTGAATATTAAACGAGAGTTTTTTTATATATTGTCTATTTAGAAACTGAATCCGCTCTGGAAAATATTCGATTGGTTGTATGGAACCAATGTTCCGGAGAAGGTTAGTTCTCTGCCGCTCGTGTTGGAGCTTACCGTGGCGGTAGCGTAATTACTACCGTAACCGATACGTACGGTAACTTGTGCGAATAACGCTGCTCCCATCACATTAAAGGTGTAGGTGACATTCCCGTTTTTGTCCACGCTTTGGTGAATGCTGGAAGGCCAGCCGGTGAGCGTGACTCCTCCTAGCCCGTTCGGACCGGGGTTGAATCCGTTGAATGCCAATTGCAAGGAAACCTGGTTGTTATCCATGGCCACGAAGTTCGTGTTGTTCGTCACGGGAATTGCCATCCCGTAATTGTTGAATAACGTGTTGGCCTGCAGAACCCAACTGTTACTTTTAAGTGCTTTTACCGCATCCTGGTAGGCAATCATATTTTGTAACTGGCGTACCATTTTGTTGTGCGTGCGGATAATTTGTCTGTGGGCTTTTCTTTGTTCCCTGATCTCTTTTCTTGTTTGTGCTTGCATTGCAAAATCACTGAACAGGAATGTAGTCATTGCCAATAAAAAAATAATTTTTTTCATAGCGTCTCTTTTTTTATTTTAATCTGATTAGTTTAGTTTGTGAATTTCGATATTCCCCACCATCTCCCCTGCTAGTCTATGAAAGATTGACTGATAGAATATTCAAATTCTATGGCGTATACGTCAGGAAAATCGCAAGGGTTGTTCTTCTGTCTTTAAAAAAGATTAATTTTATATTTTGGGTTTTTGAATAAAATAAATACTTTTGAGAGCGAAATAGATACAAGATCGGTTGAAAATTGAAATATCGATAGGGTGCGTGTCATGGTTTCGGAGGTGAATAATGGAACAAGCGGATCGTATATTAGAACTTTTGCGGCAAGGTGATAAACGCGGGTTGGAGTTACTTTTCAGGTCGTTTTATCGGCCTTTGGTGATGTATGCACTGAAGTTCGTGGTTCATCAGGAGGAAGCGGAGGATATCGTGCAGGAGGTGTTCATCCGTTTCTGGGAAAAGAATAGTTTTCAGATGGTCGAACATTATCTGCGTTCGTATTTGTACCAGTCTGTGCGCAATCGTTGTATGGACGAGCTGGGAAAGATGGCGGAAGTGAAGTTGGAGGCGATGGATAGTCTTTTGGATTTTGCCGATTCGGAGATGCCGGACGAGACGGATTGGAATACCCGTATTGACGATATTTACCGGGAAATAGATAAACTACCTGATCGTACCCGTGAAATATTCGTGGCCGTGGTAATGGGTGGAAAGCGTTACAAGGAGGTCGCCGGGGATTTGAATATTTCTGTTAATACCGTGAAAACCACGCTTTCCAGGGCTTTGGTCACGTTGCGTTCCAATTTGAATGACCGGGCTTATTCTTTGATCCTTTTGTTCCTCTGATGATTTTTTCAAAATAATTCTCGTGTTTTGTCACCCATTTTTAATTTTTTCCCGTCGTAGGGTAAAATTAAAATGAGTTATTATGCGTGAATTGCCGGAAGATATCGTTCTATTGATTTTAAAATCCAGTAGGGAAGGGTTGAGCAGGGAGGAACAAGTCTTTTTGAGAGAATGGATTCAGGTACATCCGGAATGCATGGAAGAGGTGGATAAATTAAAAAGGTATGCCGGGGCGGGAAGAATTATCGGGCGATTTCGACAGGTTGATACGGATGCGGCATGGTGTCAAGTGGATCGAAAAACAACGAGAAAATCAGGCTGGGGCAGGCGACGGATTTTTGTACCTTGGCTGACAGCTGCGGCTATAATAGTGCCTTTTGTTGTCGGGATGGTGTTGTTTGATCGGTTGAGTTATAAAGGGAAAAACTTGGTGGTTTCCGAGTTGCGTGTAGAGCCGGGATCGTACAAGGCGGTTTTGAAGTTGCCCGGTGGAGAGCAGGTCGTGTTGCATGACAAGCGGGAACAGGAGATCGTGACAAAACAGGGAAATGTCGTGGCAAAGGATTCTATTAATACGTTGGTTATTCAGGGAAATGTGGCGCAAGTAGAGGTTAGTATGGTTCAGGTGCCGCAAGGTGGTGAATACCGGGTTATATTGAGCGATGGAACGAGGGTGTGGATTAATTCCGGGAGTGAATTGAGGTTCCCGACCAATTTTGAGGGGGAGGAGCGAGTGGTTGATTTAAAAGGGGAGGCTTATTTCGAGGTGACGAAGAACGTGGATCATCCTTTTATTGTCCGCACGGAAAAGTCGGCCATTCGGGTTTTGGGAACTTCTTTTAACGTGTGCAGTTACACGGATGACAAGTTTGAACAAACGACTCTGGTAAACGGGGCGGTGGAGGTTTTGTATCGAGATCAATTATATCGATTGAAACCGGGTGAACAGTTTGAGATGCAAGCCGGGAACGAATGCCCGGAGGTGAAGAAGGTGGATGTTAAACTGTACATGTCGTGGCAAGAGGGTATTTTTCGTTTTCAGGATATGCCTTTGGACGAGTTGGTGTTGAAATTACAGCGATGGTATAACGTGAATTTCTTTTTTGCCAACGAGAGTTGCCGGAAATATCATTTCACGGGGGCTATCCGGAAAGATATTGATTTTAAGGAATTTATTGATTTAATAGAACTCGTAACCAAGGTACAATTTAGTGTAAAAGAGAATACAATAATAATATCGGAAAAATGAAACGGGAAGTATGTGCATGCTTCCCGTTCCACTTTTGTTTTTCATGCTCTTTTTGGCAGGAGAGCATAAAATAGTAATAACTTAAGCTACAAATCTATGAAAAAAAAGCGAATGCTAGGGTATTGGAGCGAAAAAATACCTTACGAAAGAGTGTTGCGTGTTATGCGATTAATGTTTTTATTAACTGTCTGTATCGTGTGTCAATTATCGGCCGAGAGCTTGGCCCAGACGGTAAAATTAAAGGAACAGACACTGAAGCTGAAATCTATTTTCGAACAAGTAGAGGCGCAGACGGGAAAATTTACCTTGTTCAGTAACAACGAGCTGGATATGAATCGTGCGGTGAAACTGGATCGTCGGGAATTTACCCTAGAAGAGTTGTATCGGTTGCTGTTACGGGATACGAAATTGGAATTCGAGATAACGCGGGATTACGTGGTGATTCGTCCGGGCCGGGAGGTTGCACGGGATTCTGTCCGTAAGTTGATACAGGTGAGCGGGGTTGTCCGGGACGAGAGGCATAATCCATTGCCGGGGGTGACGGTGTTGGTGAAGGAGTTAAAGGTGGGAAGTGCCACGAATGTAAAAGGCAGGTACGCGGTCGAGGTCCCTTTGGAGCAGTTTACGCTGGTGTTTTCTTTTATCGGGATGGAGACGAAGGAAATCGCTTATGTCGGGAGAGATACTATAAATGTCGTACTGAAAGAGGAGGCCGCGGCGATAGACGAGGTGGTGGTGAACGGGTTGTTCACGCAGAACCGGAACAGTTACACGGGTTCCGTGACGACGATCAAGTCGGAAGAAATCATGCGGGTGTCTCAAACGAATCTGCTACAGGCTCTTGCCGTGTTGACTCCGGGTATGCGGATACTGGAGAATAACGAGCAAGGGTCGAACCCGAATTACGTGCCGGAGATTGTTATCCGGGGAACCTCGTCGATTTCAGCCAAGGAACAGCAGGGGTTGAACCGTCCCTTGATTATGCTGGACGGGGTGGAGATCACGCTGGAGCAGTTGTACGACTTGGATATGTTTGATATTGACCGGGTGGACGTGCTGAAAGATGCGTCGGCAACGGCGATATACGGGGATAAGGCATCGAACGGGGTGATCGTGGTGACACGGAAGCGGGTGACGGATAGTAAATTGCGGGTGCGGTATAATTTTGTGCCGAACGTGCAGTTCCCGGACGTGTCTTCATTCAATTTCTGTAACGCGGCGCAAAAGCTGGAATTGGAACGGATGTACAAGTTGTATGATTCCCCTTACGGGCAATATGACCAAGATTATTACGCGAAGCTGGAGCGGGTGAATGCCGGGGTGAACACGGATTGGGTGTCGAAACCCTTGCGCAACAGCTGGTCGTTCAATAATTCGTTGAATCTTTCCGGTAGAGGCGGTGGCTTGGATTATAGCGTGACGCTTCGTTTCAATGATACCCGGGGAGTGATGAAAGGGGATTATCGCCAGAATTACGGGGCTGCTTTTTATTTTTCTTACCGTTTGGAAGACCGGCTGACCTTGAGTTTCCGTTCCGATTGGGGAAAGACGGATTCAAAGACCTCTCCTTACGGGAACTTCGCGGATTTCGCGGTGCTGAATCCTTATGATGCGCCGAAGGACGAAGATGGAAACTGGAATAAAAAATTGTCCTGGGACAAACGGAATCCCTTGTATGATGCCACGACGAACAGCTTTGAAGAACAAATGAGCAAGACTTTCTCCAATAGCCTGACTTTCCGTCTGGATGTGATAAAAGGATTGTACATGACGGGAACTTTTAATCTCGCTTGGTCGGATGCACACAGCGAGAAGTTTGATTCCCCGGAATCTTCCACGTGGCTTGGGGTAAGCGACCCGGAACAGAAAGGAAGTTACGATGTGAGCGGTTCCAATGGGGTGTCATGGAATAAGATCGGAAGAGCGTCGTGTAGGGAAAGAGTGTA
>OGIE01001873.1_pt1 | contig 27646 bp, 45 predicted proteins | sample 1571581 | NCBI WGS metagenome assembly OGIE01 (sample SAMEA2582021, study PRJEB24529) | metagenome | biome: Human gut stool | place: China | collected 2011
AGAGGACTGAAAATCCTCGTGTCGGTGGTTCGATTCCGCCCGGAACCACCATTTTATTATATCGAACAATATAGGTATTTGATGCCTTAATATATACTTCCATTAAAGGGAAAATGTTAATTATTTCATTAGCATTTTCCCTTTTTTTCGTTTCCTGGAAAGGAGACATAATATGAGTTATCGTAAACTTTCTCCTTCAGAAATTAAAATAAAGGAGCTAGTTAGTGATAATTTGAAAACCTATTATGATTACCAACTTAATCATTATGACTTGTCTGATGAAATAAGATCGTTTTCAACTTCTCTGATTAGAACATCAAATGATAAACATTATTCTAAACCTGATTCTAATTTCTTAACTGTTATCTTAGAAAGAGATGAACATGAATACTTTTGTAAACGATATTCTAAGTATTTGGATATGTTAAAAGATTACAGTAAAGAACTATATAGCGTTATTACGCTCAAATTTCAGTTTAATTATACCGTTTCAGATATATCGGATGAATTGTGTAGAGATTCAACCGTGATCAGTTACATGTCAAATAAAGCTGCTCTTTTATTAGCAGTTTTCGATACTAATATTGATTACTCGACAGATAACTATATTGAGTATTTAGATTATCATTCAAAAAATTATCAAATAAAAGAGAGGGTAAAAATTCTTTGCGTACAAAAAGAAGATGATACTGAAAAAGTTCTAAACAAGATTTCAGAAATTTTTGTCTCTGATTCCGATAAAGATGTATCTTTATCAATATTCACAAATGATATTGAAGTCAGCAGGGAGGTTTTGAAGATTGTTTATACTTTTGCCTTTCTACACCCAAATATTAACCTTGATATCGAAAATTTTAAAACTAAAGCCCAGCAGATGAGGCTTACAAATAAAGAGATGCGATCAATTCAAAAATCTAAAATCAAGTGATTTTAAGCGGATTTTTGGGTTGATTGCGGCAAGAAAATCAAAAAAAAACATTAAAGCAAAGCTTTAATGTCTATTTACATGAGGAGGGGGAGCACTCATGATTACTACATCCGATTATGTACAATATCAGACACTCAAAGATAGTAGCTCAATAGAAAATTGGATCAATGACGGTACGATTTTCAGCAACAGAGATGACTTCAAAACAGTTATTCATCATTTGTGTAAGTATAAAGATCAAAACAAATATGATTACAGTAAAAATAATGGTAAGAAAGCCTATAGTCCAATATATGCTCATTATCTGGAAATCATGATACCGCAGAATTTCTCAAATGAAGAAAAGAAATCTTTTATAGAAAAATATATGATTTCATTAAATCCATGCTTTAAAAGTAACAGTTTCTTATATTGCTACAAATATAAAGAACAAGGTAAAGGTCATTATATAGAAGTTATCTGCTTTACAAGAAAATATTATAAGAGAAAACAAAGAAAATTGATTACTTATAACAGTGATTATTATTTTGATGAAGTAAATAAAAGAAGATGTACTATGAATAATCCAAACGCAGTACGTTTGCACAAGAAAGGTGAACCAAAAATAAATAATGTTGGTGAAAAGATATACCAGGATTATTATTGTTCAGCTAAAGAAACCGAGATCTTTAAATATAAAAATATAAACAATTTAAGAACAAAACTAATAAAAATCGTTCAGTACGTAAGATTGTTAAAAAACAGAGATTATTGGAAAAATCAAATTAAATTCTTTTCACGGATAACAGTTTCCACTTGGAAGCATAGAGAAAAGATACGTATAAAAAATCAAATGATTCAACGAATAAATTCTATTGTAGGAGATATACAAGAAGCTCTTTATGTTTCTAGGTTTTGGTATGATGTTGAACGTTCATTTTATAAATTGATATATAACATAGATAAGATTCTATATAAGTCAGAATGGAGAGATTCAATTTCAGGAAGAACAGTTTATTTAGGACTTAATCAATCATCAGCTTCTGTTGAGGATAATTTACTGCTATTAGAAAAACATATAGAAGAGAAAATAAAAAACTGGTGGAATGATGAAATATTTCAAGGTTACGGTCTTGAATGGTTTAGATAAAAATGGAGGGATAATTTAAAATTGGAAAAATATGTAAACCTGTTTACACTGTGTTTTCTATACATAGTTGTAACCACAAAAGTTGTTATTGAATTTATGTATCAGAAGAAGTGGAAAGGATGTTTAGCAATAGCTTTAAGCTATCCTTTCTACATATGGTTCGTCTATTTATTAGTTATTAAATTTTAAACAAAGGGGATAAGGAAAATGGGATTATTAGAAAGTATGAGTAGAGATTTAAGCAAAGCACAAAGAATATCTATTGGTGATGTAAGGATCAATAGATTAAATGATGCATTGTATGATCAAGCGAGTGAAGAAATGATTCAAGGATTAATGGAATCAATTAAAAAACATGGACAAATGGAAAATGCAATTGGTTATGAGGACAAATATGATGCAAACGGTAATATTGATGGTGCTTCATATACACTTGTTGGTGGTAATACACGTTATTTAGCAATTTCAAAACTTTACGAACAGGGTAAAGGAGATGGCTATATTAATATGACCATCATTGAGAAGCCAAAAAACCATACAGAAGAATTGGAAATCATGATTACAAATAACATGCAACGTAAAAAAACAAGCGAAGAAAGATATCATGAAATACGTGTAATGGAACATGCTTATGAATATTTGGAGGTAAAGCCTTTTGGAACAAAAAGAGACTGGATAGGGAATCAGTTAGGTATTTCAGGGAGATATGTTGATAAGCTTATCAATAAATTTAATCCAAAGCCTGTTGAAGAAACCGAAGAGATGGAACAAGTTCCATCTTCTAATGAAGAAGATAATGTTGAAGGTCAAACTGATATTTATGACTTCATTCCTGAAGAAGAAACTGCTGGTGATAATGAAGAAAATTCAATGATTCAAGAAGTTCAGGAAGAAGCTATTCAAGAACATCAATTTACAACAAATAGCAACAATGCTCCTAGAGAAAGAGAAATGATTTCATTCATAAAGGGAAATATCAGATCATTAAAAAGATCGAAAGAAATTGCTGATGAAATAGGATATCAGGATTCGATTTCTAAAGAACTTGACGAAATAGTGGATCAGTTAAGCGAGATACTGTTAAGTTTACAAAGTAATCACAGTGATCAATAAAATAAAAATTACAATGTCTACGAACATTCACCAGTCTTATCTTTACGAATCAAGGTAGTACGTTCCGTCTCCACCTTGATTCAATCTAATCCTGGTGCTTTTAGAAAGTGTAAGGTGTAATTCAAAGAAAAGAGGAAACAAAAATGGAAGAAAAAAATCTAAAGATTGATAGTTTTGTAAAAACATGTATGCAAAACACTATAGGGGGTAGTGCTAAATCAAATAACCAATGGTATTTAGAATGTTTAAATAAAGCAAAAAATACAGAAGATTTTGAAAACTTATATTTTAGTACAAAAGATATAGATATTATTACTTCACAGGCATATGGAGAATTATTGAAAAAACAAAGTTTGATTTATGAAGGATATAGTGAAATATACAATTATGTCATGAATCAAGCGGAGATAAAAAATATTACTGGATCTGATAGAGCGGGGTTAAAAATAGGAAACGATAATTTTTCTATATGTGTAAGCAATGGCTATGGTGATGGGGTTACTAAATTTGCTGTTTTTAAAAAAGGCAATCCTTATATTTGTGCTATAGATCATATGATGGATTGGCAAATAACTATTGATGGGAAATTCAATATTTACAGTTATGATATTGGAAATGATGTGGCTCTTGAACTAGAAGGAAGTTACATTGTTTATTCTTACAATGGATTTGTAGCATTAGTAGAGCAAGACAGATAAAGGATGGAACTTGTTCCATCTTCAAAAAAATAGAAAGGATTCTAATAATCATGGAAAAAGAAATTATTAAATTAAAGGATTCAATAGAAGCCCTAAATAGAACATTAAAGGATATGAAAGTAGCATTTCATTATACTGATGATGATGAAGAAATTGATGCAATCAAAACTGTAGCTGAGGCTGCTGAAAATTATTTAGAAATGAAAAAAGAATACAAAAAGCTAGTTAATGATCGTGATCTAGCTGTAAAAACATATGAAAGACAAGCAAAGGAACTCAATCATATTGGATACTTTTTGATTGAAACTCTTGGATATACAATGCAGGAAGTAATGGTAATTGCTGATACATCTTTAGAAATTCAAGATGTAAATAGAAAGTTGAAAGAGTTAAAGAAAACTAATGAAGAAGCAACTTTTGAAGATGCAAGAGAAGAAATTACTAAAGATATGTATGAAGAATATTGTAATAAATTTGATGATATTGTAATCAATAAAGATTTTAAAAAATCAGCAATTAAAAGAAAATTAAAAGAGTTAATTGATGAAATTAATCATTACTATGGTGATGATTCAACAGTACCAAAAGATATATTTGATTTAGTACAAGAAATCAATGAAAAGATAAAAGATTTTGAATACGAATCAGAGGATTATTATATATAACAATAGGATGGAACTTGTTCCATCCTGGAAAGGAGGAAATATGATTTTATATCAGATTCATGCAATAAAAGAAAATAAGATGAATAGAAGAAAAATTGATTATGATACTGCCTGGTCTAATCAGTTTTGGTTTTCAAATGAAGAAGATGCCTTATCTTATTGTAAAACAATGCAGCAGGTGGGCTATTTTAAAGATTATGATGCGTTATGGATTATAAAGTATCATTTTAAAACACGAAAAGTCATTGATAATTTTAAGTTGGTTGGAAAGAATGATTATTACAAATACGATATGATCTATCAAAAGTCATTGTTCAGCTAACCAAGGAACTTGTTCCATCTTTGAAAGGAGACAAAAAGGTTATGTTTTTCTTTAAACGAAATTATGAACAGATACAAGAAATACAACATATGTTAGAAAAGTGTAATTTGAATATAAAAGATTTATCTGAAACTTTAGATCTGAATGAAAAAGATGTAAATAGAGCAATGTCGGGCAGCATAAAACAAAAGGATCTTTTAGATAAAATTCAAAATTATCTCTTAGATTTGTTAAAAACAAGAGAAAGTGAAACTCGAAATGAACTGGCTAAAAAAAGTCTAGCTGAATTACATTTTCTTCTTGATTACGCTAAAGAAAATAGTGATTCAAAATATGATTCAATAACATTAAATTATGTTATTTCAAATTACTTTAATTTGGAGTATGTATCATTAAGAAATAACAGGGAAGGAGAAGGAAATGAAATTTAAAAAATGGATTGTAGAAAATAAATACGGAATACCACAAATGAAAATGTGGTCGATAGAACAGCCTGTAAAAGAAGATGCAAATTCAAACTTTAGTACTTTTGATAAAGAAGTATCAATGTATAGATTTATTGCACCTAATTTAATAAATCTTTCAAAAGACCTATGTAAAAATTTTAAAATAGCCATAGGTATTTATGTTTGTTCTATAGCATGGTATGGCTTGGCTTATTTAAGTGCAAGTAATGATAAGATATTTAATGAAGTCTTTAAGCCCCATGCTGTTGATATAATACCTGTTGTTATTATGAATATTTTATTTATAGAAATGTTTCATCTAGTAAAGAATATTTTTACTGAAACAAGAATAGTGAGAGAAATGTTTTATATTTTTACATTAAGTGTATTACTAACATATTTGAATATATTTTTAAAAGGTAAATTAATGAGCCTAGACTTATTGAACAGAATAGTTATGATAACAATATTAGTAGAAACAGTTTCTTCAATGATATTATTTATTTATGATGTTATTCGTGTTGTATCAGCATATAAAAAAGGTATAAAGATTATTATTAATGAGGAAAAAAGGACAAATTATCGTTTTGTTAAATAACAGTATTTGAAAAGAGGAAAATAAAATTATGGAAAAAAATTCAATAGATAAATGTGTTAATATTGCAAGAAATTTAAACAAATTATGATTGATTCCTCATACCCTATTGTTTTGTCCTTTTATCAAATGTGGCATCAAGTATTTGTAAAAGTTCAATAGCTTCAATTTATGGTTTAACAAGTACTATTATCATTTATCTTATTGAATTAGTAATACTTGTCTATTCAATAATGCAACTATTTAAATATATAAAAATTGCTAAAAAATTAAAAGAAAGAAAACTAATTGAGGAACATAACAATGATCAGGGACACAGTAATTAAAGAATTGAGGTGATACTATGGAATTGAATGACGTTGTTAGAAAAATAAAAAAATTGTTAGCTATTGCTGAAGATCCATCTGCTTCTGATCAAGAAATTCAGTTAGCAGCGTATCGTGCTGAAAAGCTGATGTTTAAATATAAACTTGATAGAAAAGATATTATTGAAAAAGATGATTCATCTAAAAATGTCGAAAAATATTATTTTGAAAAGAAATATACAGCTTATTTAGTTTGGACGTTAAATCATATAGCAAAATATTGTCAAACTCAAGCTTCTTATATAGGAAAATTAAATTCAAAAGCTAATTTAGGAATTATAGGCTTTAAGGATGATATTATCCTGTGCAAAGAAATTGCATTACCAATACTTGATTATATGGAAGATACTTTATTAGATTTAAAAGAATGTTATATAGGTGAAGTGGATTTTAGAATATTTAAACGAAATTGGTGTAAAGGTTTTGCTTCAGGAATTAAAACACAATTAGATAAAGGATTCATAGAATTAAAAGAAGAGGAAAAGTTTGAGGTTTCAATTATTGATCTACACCCTGTTGTTAAAGAATATGTAGAAAAAAACGTTATAACTAATACATCTCATTTTAAAAGAAATAGCAATGAAGGATATGAATTAGGTATCGCAATGGGTAGCAAATATAAATTTAGCGATAAAAGAGGAATCAAATAAAATGTCAACTTATTATAGAGATATTCAAATTATAAAACATGCTCTTCAGTTTTATATAAAAAGACCTGATGCAAATGAAAAAGATCTAGAAAAAGAAAAGAAACTTCTAAAAAAAGTTGAAAATGAAGTAAGTAACTTCAAAAAATCAAACAATATCAAATAAATGAGAAACGTTATGAAAAACAAAAAAACACTTAAATTACTAATTTTATTAATTTTATCAATTATTCTTTTTTATGTAATAAATTCATACGCTATGAATTATAACAGTGGTTCTTATGTTAATGATTTATTAATACATACTTTATCACGTTATATGAGCCCTGTTCCAATACTATTTATTGGTTGTTTATTATATATGATTTTAGAACCATTGATAAAAGAACCATTAAAGAAATATTTACCTCTTATTTTTATGTTTCTAACTTCAATAGGTATTTTCTATTTAGTAATAAGATTTTTTTAAAGAATGAAATAAAAGAAATACAGAAACTTATAGCAAAGAGAAATGAATTTATTTTAATGAATAGATCAATTAGAAAATATGGTTTTGTACCATACTCTTTGTTAATAGATTTAAATAAGGAAAATAAATGATGAACGATTTAATATTAAAATTAGTTAATTATGTTTTACCAAATTTTTACCATAATCTATGTCGATTGATTGCTATTACATTATTGCTATTCTTTATAATATTTGTATTATCAAGATCCAATATAATCCATATTTTTTTTAAAAGGATATTATCTAATAATTTCTTTAAGATATGTATTGCTATTATATTGCTTTTAGGAACAATTGCTGGATGTGTAATATCAATAGTTGAAGCATTTTGTTTGGTGTTTTTACCTGTTCTTTTCTTGGATAGCATATTTTTAAATATCATACGATTTACTATTTATCATCTAATTCTAATATACTTGCTCAATAGATTATTCAAAATTGTTTATCAAACTGATTTATTAACTGATTCTATTTCGTCATTCTTTTTTGTGTTCATTACTTGTTTCGCAGTTCGGTTTGCTATTTGAAAACACAGTTAAAAACAATAAATATATGTATTTACAAATTAAGTCAATTAACTGGTCTTGATGATGGAACAAGTTCCATCTTTAAAAAAGGAGAAAATATGGAAAATGTAGTAATTGCCAATGGGCGAAGAGAATATGAAAGAATTGATAAAAGACGAGCAAGATACTTTTTCAACAAAGGTGTACCTGTTGTGATGTGTCCTTGTAATTTAGAGGTAGGAGAACCATTTCATTATGAAGTGAAAGTTGAAAGAAATGAATTAAATGAAAATTTTGATGAAATTGTAAATAAATTTGAAAAGTCCGAATGTAATAATAATTCGGGAAACTATGCTTCGTTTTATATGATTTTTTAGAACGTATAAAACAAGAAAATAGTATAGAAAAATAATGCATCTGAAAAGGATTTAACCAGAAAAAAATCTATTGAAGAAAATTGAAGAAGTTGCTGAATATAAAGAAAGATAAAATATTAAATAAAGGATTTAATACAATGTCAAAGTCAAATAAGAAAAAAGGGGAATTAATAATGAGCAATTTAAAAAATAAAATAAAGAACTTTATACCTCAGAAATATAATCGGAGCTATGTAAGAATGCTAAGATTACCAAAAAAATCAACTTTATTTTTAACGTATAATATTGATTTAATTAAACTTATCTTAGAATTAAAAGAAATTGATTTAAATGATCCAAAAAATTATTGTATCAATATTTTCGGTCATTCAATAGAAGTTAAAACTGATCCTGAAAGCTATTACTTGTTTGATAAAAGTGAAAATCTAATATTTAAGAAAAATTTATATTTAATTAAAAATTACGATGATTTCGATAAATTAATAAATAAAGGAGTTTTAATGATAAAGGATTGTTATGATGAACAATATTGTTGTGTGAACATTCAAAACTATCCTCATGAATATTTTTGTATGTATTTAATAAATACAATCAGTGAATGCAGTAAAACTACATTAATAGAAATTAAAGGGATTCTTGAAAAATTATCAGATGCCCAAAATATTGAATCTTTTAAAAATATATCTGATGAATTAAAAATAAAATTAGATATTTTAAGAAGTAAATTGTCTTTACCATTAAGCTTAGTTTCATCTGTTAATTTAAAAACAGAAGGTGGACATGAATCATATTTTCAATATGTTGCTAGGATAAATGAATTTGCTGTCATAGTGCTAAAAGAAGAAAAACTTGAAATGAGTTTTGATGAAAGAGAACGTTATTCATATCAGATAACTTGTTTAGCACAATTAATATCTAATTTGTTTTATCTTGAAAGACAAATGTCTGATATATGTTTGTTTGATAAAGATATACAAAAAGTAAAAGAAATGTTTTATTTTTGCATAAATACTTTATTAATAAATAACTTGTTTTCAAAAATAGAAGGTATAGATAAGCAAGGAAGATGGAGCTTATAGTGGATGAAAAAGTAAGGGATGGAACAAGTTCCATCTTTAGAAAGGAAATTATGGATAAACAAATTTTAAAAAATATAATGAAAAAAAAGCATATATCAATGTATAAGTTAAGTAAATTAACTGGTCTTGATGATAAGGGGTTAGGATGTATTATTAATGGTAAAACAAAAAATCCAAGAATTGATACGTTAATAAAAATAGCTAAAGAACTTGATCTAACAAATGATGAATTTGCTGAATTATGCGGATATAGAAAGGATGATGAAAATGATAAAACAAGATAAACAGGATTTTATATATAATGTTGAAACATTGGCTACAGGTAATGATAAAGAAAAACTATATGATGAAATATTAAAATTAAAAAATGAAAAGGGATTTACACTACTTGAAATATTATCAGCATTAAAAGAGTATGACAATCCGAAATTTGAAGAACAAAGAAATGAAATATTGACAATAAATTGCGATAAAAAAATATTAAAAGTTGAATTACTTGTGTATGATTTTGGCGATATCCATAATGAATTAGATAATAATTATTCAAAAGAAAAAATTAGTGATGACTTGAAAAAAATAGAATCTGATAGATTTAAAGTTAAAGATGTCTTAAATATAATTAATTATTCTGATTCTTTGAAAAATTTAAAATAATAATGTTATCGTCTTTTTCGTCACTAGGTAAAGGCTTATAACAAAAACTAATTGTTTTATCATTTTTAAAATGATCATATAAACTTGGACGTAACAATCTAGTTTTATTGTCATTATATATCGTACGTTTCATTTGATTTTCATTTTTAGATTTACCATTTCTTCTTACAGCGTAACAATATCTATTGTTATCATTGTCTCTGTTGTTAAGAACATTGATAACATGCTCTAATTGTTCACCTGTGGGTCTATGAAATGTTGTTGGAATAAAATTTGAAAAATATTTATAAAATTGTTCTTCAAAATTCCCTAGATTTTCAACATAATTAACTTGGAAGAATCGTCTAATTTCTACTATGCTTATAGAAAAACGTATACTATTTGCTAGTGTAACTAACTTATTATTATTTTCAGTATTTATAAATGTTAACTGTGAGATGTAATATTTATTTTTTTCAATACTTTTATCTAAACGCTCAAAGATAACTATGTAACTTATATTATTATATGTGAAGTCAAAAGCTGTGATTACCCATTGTTTTGATTTCATATCATTTCTTAATACAGTAATGTTTTTTAAAATGTTGTCCATAAAATCCCATCCTTCATAATATATGAATTTATTATAACTACGAGAACGTAGGTAGTCAAATAAAAAAGAGGAGGAGTTGAGATTATGAATGTAGATTTCTTAAAAAATTATTTAATTCAAAAAAAAATTAGTATTTATAGGCTATCAAAAATTAGTGGTATTGGTGATGGAAGGCTTAATCAAATAATTAATAAAAAAACAAAAAAGCCACAAATGACAACTGTTGTAAAAATAGCAAAAGCACTTGATCTAACAAATGATGAATTTGCTGAATTATGTGGATATAGAAAGGATGATAAAGATGGAATATAAAAGTTTACATTTTTCTAAAAGTCAAACAAGTATTCTTAAACACTTATACACTATATTGACTGATGATAATGAAATATTATTAATATTATTTAATCAAATATACTGCGGTAAAGACAATATAAAGGATGTTGAGTTGTCCTATGATCAAAAGCATCTAACATTATTAATTGGTGATGTAGATGAGACAAGTAAAAATATCATTGAAAGGAAATACACACTTAATGAAGAAGACTTTAATATAAAAAAAAGAAAAATAAAAAATTATGTAAATATTAAAGAAGATTTAACTATGATCTATTATTACAAATATATAGAGAGAAAAGACAAAGATAATATTTTGATTATCAATTCTATTTCTAACTCTCAATATAATGCATGTTTAAAATTAGAAAAACTTATTAAAAATACCAACATTAAAAAAGAAGAAAAATTAGCTATTTTATAATAGCTAATTGTTTAATATTAAATATTTCTCCAAATATATACTTATTTTTTGTATTACAGTCGACATTAATACCATTGAATTGTTTCTGTATTTTTCTAATTTTCTATCAAGAAATAAATATTATAACTAGTTATACCAGCCATTCAATATAACAAAAGGAGCTAAATATGAATACTGAATATTTAAAAACATTATTTACCCAAAGAAAACAAACTAGATACAAATTTTGTAAATTAACTGGTTTTAGCAGCGGTGCTCTAACTGATATTATGAATAAAAAAGTAAAAGATCCTCGCAATTCAACTATTGTAAAAATAGCAAAAGCACTAGAATTATCAAATGATGAATTTGCTGAATTATGCGGATATAGAAAGGATGATGAAAAATGATAATCAAAGAAGAAGTAATGAATTGGAGAGAAAATGAGTTTCAATGTTTGAAAGCAAAAATGCATAAAAAACAAGTTGAAGAAGCAATAGATTTATATAGCACATATTCAGATGTACTAAATTCTAAAGAAAAAAGAGAATTAAAGAAATTGAAGAAAAAGCAATGTCATTTTATTGTAATTGGAAGCACTAAAAAATCAAAGTAATTCTTTTACCATAAAGAATATTATTGAGTTTTTAACCATTTTTTTAATTAATGTCATGGTTTTTATAGAAAACTAAATAAACAATGAGGTGAAAAAATATGAACGAATGGACTAGTATTTTAGAAAGTATGCCAAGTAAAAATGGCACATATTATGTATATATGATGAATTGTATGGATAATTCAAGTGGTATAGAAAAATTAATATTTCAAGATGGAAATTGGCAGGGATTTGGAGAAGAATACGACAGAATTATTGCATGGAAAAATATACCCAAAAGAAATATCAAAGACAAATTGGGATGGCTAAAAAAACACCATAATGAATTAAACTCAGTTTTCAATTATGGTGTTGAAATTAATTATGATTATTTTGAAATAGCTGAAACATTAACTGAATGTCTTTGTGAATATCCTTATTTTTTTTGGAGTGGGTATGTTCGTTATATAGATAATGTTTATGTTGTAATGATTTTTTAATAATTTATTTTAAATGCTGAGGTATCTCATTTTTTTCCATATACTCTAATACCAAATCAAAGTTAAAATCTCTAAGATTGTTATCTTTTTGTAAAGCATTGATTATATCTTCAAATGTTTTATTCATTTTTATAAGATATGTATTTACACTTTTTATTTGATATTTTGGAAAGTATTCAATATATTGTGAATCCTCTAATTTACGTTTAATATCAAATATTACACTATTTATTTTTATATTTCCTTGATAAGTCATTATAAGAAGGACTATGTTATATAACTGTTTTCTCACGGGATTCCATTTAGGTGATGGATTTGTAGTACCTCCATTTCCGCGTGCGATATTATCGTGATGCAAAGGATCAAATATTGGCGGTAATGTATATCCTGTTATTCTGCAAAAGTCATCAGCTACATATCTACCACAATAAATAGATTCATGATGATCTTGATTTGTTTTTGAAGTGCAATCAAAGATTATATATTCATCCGTTATATCCATATTACCAGCGTCACTTACAACAGTTCTACCATTTAAAAGTTTAAAGTGACCAACAGGTTTTATATCATATTGTTTACATAATTCTTCTCTTAATTGATGCCCTCGACAGTACATTGTATCAACCCCTTTTCAATTAATATATAAATACATTATAGTCGTAAATATACGACTATTCAATAATTACCAATTTCTAAAGGAGGAAAGATAATGAATATAACTTTATTAAAAAAAATGATTGAAAGAAAACATTGGACAGTATATCGTCTTGCAAAAAATATGAACATTGAACAAAATAGAATAGAAAAAGTAATAAATGAAAAGGTAAAAGATCCACGAATTTCAACTGTTTTAAAGATAGCAAAAGCACTAGATCTTAATGAATATGAATTTGCTGAATTATGTGGATACAAAGTTAATAGGCAATCATGTATACCTCTTGAAATTAAAGATGAAAATGATATTCATTATGGTGGTAATCCCTTACTTGGAGAATGGATTACAGGAACTTGTCCTAGATGTAAAAAAGATGTCCAATTAGGAATGAATTATTGTTCCAACTGTGGTCATAAGCTTTTATGGGAAAATTTAGAAAATGAGAAATCATAGATTTGAAGATGGAAAATGAAAAAATGATTTCAAAATATGAAAAATAGGATGGAACTTGTTCCATCTTTTCTATTTAGGTAATTACCTACGTAAGAAAGGATTTAAAATAAGTATACGAAGATTGTTTAAAGTTGAGATGAGATAAGATGTAGTTGAGGTGGTGAATAATGAAAAAAATATATATTTGTATAGATTTGAAATCATTTTTTGCAAGTTGCGAATGTTCAAAAAGAAATCTTGATCCATTTACTACTAATCTAGTAGTTGCTGATAAAACAAGAGGCGAAAACGCTTTGTGTCTTGCGATAACACCAGCAATGAAGAAACTAGGTATTAAAAATAGATGCAGAACAAAAGATATACCAGGTGATATTCCTTATACCATTGCAAAACCTAGAATGAAAATGTACATGGAATATTCTGCTAAAATCTATGGTATATATTTAAGATATGTATCAAGTAAAGATGTGCATGTATATTCGATTGATGAGTGTTTTATTGATATAACATCTTATTTGAAATATTACAAAAAGAAGCCTAAAGAGTTTGCTGATATGTTAATGTCTGCTGTTTTTGAAGAAACGGGAATAACAGCGACAGTCGGCATTGGAACAAATTTATATCTCGCTAAAATTGCTATGGATATAATTGCTAAACATGTTGATGATAATATTGGAATGCTTACGGAAAATACATATAGAAAATATTTATGGCATTACACACCTTTGACGGATTTTTGGCATATTGGACAAGGCATTTCCAATCATTTAAATAGGTTAGGAATATATGATATGTACGATTTAGCACATTATGATCAAAAAAAACTCTACAAGGAATTTGGGATTAATGCAGAATACATGATAGATCATGCGCTAGGTAAAGAACCAACAACAATTGCTGATATAAAGGCTTATGCTCCTAAAACAAATTCTTTAAGTAATTCACAAATTTTAACTAAAGATTATAATTATGAGGATGCTTTCCTGGTAATGAAGGAAATGGTAGATACTAATGTAACAAGACTTGTAAAAGAACATAAGGTAACTGACTGTGTAAGTATATGTGTTGCTTACTCAAAGAGAAATGGTGGAGGTTCTTCGGGCGGTCAAAGAAAAATGACAGTACGAACAAATTCCTTAAAGACAATAAGAGATGAATTTATAATCTTATATAAGGAAAAGGTAACAGCAAATAAGCCAATAAGGCAAATTGGTATTTCATTTCATAATGTTATGAATGAAAGATTTGAAAGCTATGATCTTTTTACTGATATAGAGAAACTAGAAAAAGAAAAGAATGTACAAAAGGCGATAATATTAATACAAACTAAATATGGAAAAAATTCCATAATGAAAGGCATGAATAAACTTGAAAATGCAACTGGTTTAATGAGAAATCAATTAATTGGAGGTCATAATGCAATCTAAAAGAAAATTAAATAGGGCGAAGCTTTTTATTGCGTATGATGCATTGAAAGGTTTTAAAGAAATGATACATGAAAAAGAAAAAACAGTAATTAGAATTGAAAGAAAAACATTATCTGAAGATCAATTGTTTGAACTTAATTGGAAAATACAAAGTATAAAAGAAGGTAGTATTATTTCTCTTATTTACTATAATCAAAATGAATATATTTTAAAAACAGGGTACGTAGCAAAGAATGATATAGAAAAAAGAACTATTCAAGTTGTTGATCAGATAATAAAATATGAAAATATTTATGAAATTTTATAAAAAAATTTTGTTCGAACCGTCCAAGACTGTTAGAAAATAAAACAATAATATATAATGGAGTAAGAACTAAATATAAAGGAGGCAGTATATGAATAGAAAATATACGAAAAATGAAATTGAAAATCAAAATGTAAATAATATGTTTGCGGATTTAGAAAAATTACCAGTTAGAGAAAAACTAGAAAGGGATGGGCATAAACGATTTAAAATATTTTTTTGGGTTGTACTAATACCATCAGCTATTTTTTATATTAATTGTCTATTTATATGTAAAGATCATTCTATTGCTGTTGGAGGAATATTATTTGGAGTGACAATAACTATTATATTGATTAATGTCTATAGAAAATCTTTCACAGAATATAATAATACATTAAAGATAATACGAAACAAAAAAGTCAATATTCAATTAGATTTATTCAAATCAGCTAGTTATCTATATTTAAGTGGGCAATTAGAAAATACAGAGAAGTTTGAAAAAAATTTTTATAATAGGTGCAAATATAAGAAAATATCACAAAAAAATTTGACAAATGCATATGCAAATTTATTATTTACGCTTTTAAATAATAATAAAATTCAAATGAAAAAATTAAAGGAAGAAAAGATAAAATTACTTATAAAACTGTTTTTCTTTTTTTGTATAGCTGTTTTACTATTGATTGGATTATTAAATTTCAGCAAAAGTAATTCTGACTTGTTTAAAGGAATACTTACTTGTTCGGGAAGCTTACTTACCATGATAATTGGAAACTCTTTAGACACATGGTATCATAGATTTTCTGAAGGAAATGATATTGAATCTATTAATAGTGAAATTTCAAAAAAAATTGTAGAAGAATTAAAATATGAATATACGAATAATCAATTAAATACAGAAAATGAAAGAAGTTTTGAGAATTTATTATTTGATAAGAAAAATCAACAAAGCAAGAAAAAACTAAAAGATTTAATAATTTTCATTAAATCATTTTTCAAAAGAATATGGAATAGAAAGAAGTGATTTTTTTTACGAATAAATTTAAAGAGAATCTTTGACTTATGCAAAGTCTACGAACATTCACTAATGATTATCCAAGAACAAGGTAGTACGTTACGTCTCCACCTTGTTCTTTTCTATTCATTAGTGCTTTTAGAAAGTGAACCAGAAATAAGGAGGAATAAATTATGGATAATAAAAGAATAGATATGTATGAAAGAAGGTTTAAAGATCATGTAGCAATAGTTAAGCAGTTAGATGAAGAAACAAAGGTTTTAACATTTAAAAGACCAGATTCAATTATGTGGTCTACTGAGTTTATATTTAGAAAAAATTTGATTTTTGTCAGTGGAGATACTGGCTGCGCAGTATTTTCTACAACATTTGAACCAACATGGAATTATGATTGGGAAAACACAAGTCCAGAATATTTTGCAGAAAAGTGTCAGGCTTTCTTTCAAGAAAAATATGTATTAGATCAGGAAAAAGCGGAAAAGGATATAACGGATCATATAATCAGCACTTTAAATTATTATGATTATGATGAATATGAAGCAAATAAACTAGCGAAAGAGGTAATTACTTTAGCTAAACAATATAGTGAATGGATAAGTGTAGAAGATAAAGATATTTTCACAAAAAAAGATAATGAATCAGTTTTGAAACAATCATTTTTAATTTTAAGTGCTATTTATACTTCCAATACAATTAATGATTGGGTCTTAAAGATTCAACAAAATAATGATTTTTCCGATTGTATGAATGACTTCTATGATAATGAATTATATGACATAGGAAGAATGCTACATTCACAATTTGAGATGTGGATATTTGAACTTAGAAAAGCAAAAGAACAATTACAAAATAAAAATACATTATAAGTGGTAGGGTGGAACTAGTTCCATCTTTTCATTTTTCTATAGGTCTACGAACATTCACCATTATTTGATTGGCCACAAGGTAGTACAAGTCTCCACCTTGTATCCCTTCAAATAATAGTGCTTTTAGAAAGTGGAAGGAGGAAAAAGGCTAGAGTCAGTAAATGCTAATATTATATTGATGATATAGACATAGGATGATATAATTTGACTATAATAAAGATAGGAGGTTTTTTATATGTCAAATTTACGTGAAACAATAAGACCATCAGCGGACATTAGAAATCATTATAATGAAATTTCTAAACAATGTAGAGAAGATAAAGAAGCGGTTATTATCACAGTTCATGGAAAAGGAGATACAGTATCGCTTTCATTTGAAGAATATCAAAATATGAAGTCAAGAATTGAGATGTTAGAAATTCTTGCAGAAGCTGAAGATGATGTGAAAAATGGGCGTGTTGCTCCTATAAGTGAAACATTTGATGATTTAAGAATGATTTTGAAAGGTGAGTAATATGAAATATAGTATTATTCGTACTGATAAGGCAGATGAAGGAATCAGACATACTGTTTTATATTTGGCAAATCAATTTGGTAATGAATTTGCAATAAAAAAACTCGATTATATTGAGAATACTATTAAACTTTTAGAAGATAATCCATATATCGGAACAGTACCTAGATATTCTGTTTTAAAAAGACAAGGGTATAGAGTTCTTATATTAGAAAAAAATTTAGCTTTTTATAAAGTTAATGAAAATAAAAAAGAAGTCACTATTTATGCATTTACTGACCAAAGGCAAGATTATGTGAATATAATTAGAGGATTATAAGTTATTGTTAGAAGATGGAATAAGTTCCATCTTTTTATTTTTCTATTTGTCTTCGAACATTCACTATCGTATGATCAAGAACAAGGTAGTACAAGTCTCCACCTTGTTCTTTCACATACGGTAGTGCTTTTAGAAAGTGAGGCGAGGGAAAAGCCTTAAGAAACTAAAAACTTTGGAGGAAAAGAAAATGGAAGAAATACTGGTATATTTTTCATTGAAGTATCAAGGAGATTTCATGAAAATTTTAGAAGCTTTGCAAAAAAAAGAAATAGTAACGAAAGAAGAGAGAAAAAAGGCATTAGAGAGTGTTGAATGCTGTTATACTACAATTATTTCGGAGGATTATCCATATGCATTACAAGACATTAAATGTCCACCATTTGTATTATTTTATAAAGGAAACCTTGAACTGTTAAATAATGATTTGGTAAATATAGTAGGAACAAAGAAAAATGATGAATATGGAAAGAAGATAACACAGTTAGTAGTAAAAACATTAGTTGAAAATGATGTTACTTTAATTGAAGAAAATAATCAGGGAATTGAAAAGGTAGTGGTAGATACAGTTCAAGAAAACAACAAAGAGGCTGTTGTTGTATTAAACGATGGTATTGGATGTGAAACTAATCAAACACTAATAGATTCAATTCAACAAAATGGATTAGTTATAAGTGAATATCCTGGTAAAAAAAGGAAAACAAAAAAAAGCAGTATGTTTAGCAGGAGATTAAGTACAGGATTGAGTAGCAAAGTGATTGTTACTCAAAGTGGAATAAAAAGTGAATCTATGGTTTCAGCATCATATGCGTTAGAAGCATATAAAGATGTTTATGTTTTTCCTGAAGCTTATGACAGTAAATTTAAAGGAAATAACAAACTAATAAAGGAAGGTGCAAATATCATAACGAATATGGAAGATTTAGTAGATAATTAGTTTTATTATCTACTAAATTTTAAAATGTCTCCGAACATTCACTATTGTCTGATCAATAACAAGGTAGTACGTTTCACGTCTCCACCTTGTTATCTCACATCCAATAGTGCTTTTAGAAAGTGAGGCGAGGGAAAAGCCTTAGAAAAATATGGAGGATAATATAATGGAAAATTTGAAATTTGAAAATTTAAGTGGTAAAGGACTTTTAACTCTCATGGGTTGCAGTTTGATTGCTTCGAAAATTGCTGTTTTATTTGTCAATGGTATATTGGATATGCTTTTTTAAAGGAGATGAAGAAGATGATAAATAGTAATAATACAACTTTGTTAAATGTAAAATTAAATTCAACTGAAAAAAAGATAACAAATATTGAAGATGTAAATTGTATAATGAGTGTAAGTTATCGTATTAAAGATGATAAAGTAATGTTATGGTTTCAAACTTCTTGTAAAGAAGGAAACAATGTAATTTTTGAAATGGAATGCGAATATAAATGTCCTATTGAAGAATATGATGATGAAAAAGAAATGATAATGAATTTAGTAAGTAATGTTTCTCCAAAAGTTGAAGAATTAGTTGCTTTGTTTACTTCACAAATGTTAGTGAATGCTTAATAAGATGGAACAAGTTCCATCTTATTGTTTCTATTAGCTTACAAACGTGTATAAATAAATTGATAAGTTTGTTGACGATTGATTAAACTAATAATATAACTATTTAAAGGATTGTGATAATATGAAGATAATAAATCAAAAATAAATTTGGTGTAAGTAATAAGTGCATAAAACAAAGACATTGGATTTGAATATTACATAATGGAGGTAAAAAATGAATAGTAAGAAATCACAGGTTTATAGTTATATAGATAGACAGCTCATTAAATGCCTGGATAATTTTGATAATGAAGAAAGTATTCTATTATAAGGTTTTGTTGAATGTGCAAAGATGGTAGAAGTCATTGATGATGACGAGTACAAGTTTCTTAATAAATGCGAGAATGTCATAATGAAGGATGATTGCATGTTGCAAAGTGTACAACAAGAAAGTCTTGTTAAAAGTTCAGCACTATTACATATGTTAAATAATCTTTAATTGAGAATGAAATTTATCATTCTTTTTTTATTGTGTAATGTCTCCGAACATTCACCAGATCGTTAGAAAAAAAACAAGGTAGTACAAAGTCTCCACCTTGTTTTTTATCACTCCTGGTGCTTGTAGAAAGTGGAAAGGAGGAAAAAGAATTTTTAGTAGTTTTTTAATTATTATGCTTATTGAGCAGTAATATTGTTAATAATATTATTATAAGGATATTATTGTATGTTGATAAATATATCAATAAATATATTAACGAATTTATTGATATTTTATGAATTGGATAATATAATTGTTATAAGGATGGTGATACTATGGAAATTAGAAATATAGCGAATCTTTTAAAAAGTACAGTTTCAATATCATTATTTAATAAAGGACTAGCAGGAAAGATATTTGATGATGTAAAAAAGAATGGTACAAAAATTGTTATAAAGAACAATGTGCCAGAATGTATATTGATATCTCCAGAAGATTATTTAAACCTTATTGAAAAAATTGAAGATGCTAAACTTTATGAAATGGCTCAAGAAAGAATTGCTCAAGATAATGGAAAAAGATATTCGCAAAAACAAATTATGGAAGAATTTGGTATTAGTGAAGACGACTTAAACGAAGAAGAAATTGAGTTTGAATAATATGGAATGGGAAGTAGCATGGACTGACGATTCTCGTAAAGACTTAAAGGAATTAGATGGTTCTTTGCGAAAACAAGTATTACAAGCAATAAAAAAAGTAAAAAAGAATCCTGTGTCTATTTTTAAAAATGGTTATGGTAAGCCTTTAGGCAATAAAAATAATATGGACTTAACAGGATTATATAAAGTCGTCTTGAAAAAATCAGGAATTAGAATTGTTTATGAGCTAGTTGAATTAGATGGTAAAATGACAATTATAGTTATTGGAGCTAGAAAAGATGAACAAGTGTATAAGGAAGCTTATAAAAGGATAACTTCTCAAAAATAACAATTAATATAATTACGATATTATTGCGAAGATGGAACTTGTTCCATCTTTTTTTATTTTAGAACCAATGTCTACGAACATTCACTAGTATCTGATCAATAAGCAAGGTAGTACGTTCCGTCTCCACCTTGTTATTTCTCATCTACTAGTGCTTTTAGAAAGTGTAAAGTTTAATTAAGAAAAGAGGAACTAAAATGAGAAGACTAGAAACAAGCAAATTCAATTTTACTAAACAATTAATCAATGAAAAAATGAACCACGTTTTGAAAGAGTGGAATACATCATTTAAGAACAATAGAGGAGAAAATATAAAGCAAGAATTAAAAAATGAATATTATGACCTTGTTGATATTAATACAAAACTTGCATCTATGAAATTAAGAAAATTTTAATTAAGGAAGGTAAAAGAAAATGGATAATTTAAAAAATAAAATGGTTGAATGGTTTGAGTGTCATCCAACTGCATTAGAAGATTTATCTAACTTTTGTGGTAGAAAATCAAAAAGAATGTTAAATGAAATGAATAAAGATATAAATAAAGTTTATGTTGGTGATACTTCATTCAGTGTCATCAAAAGAGATTATGAAAAGAATATTGCTGTTTTACAAAATGACATATCAAAAATATATAATGTTGCAAAAGGTATTAATAGTAATAATCAAGGATGGGAGTTCAGTCTTATTTATACGTCTATCAAAGAAGAGGCAATTTGTTGTTATATAGAAAATACCAATAATGATACTGATTTGAATAAGAAAATCGAAATAAATCATTTATCAAAATCATATGACTTTAATTATAAAAAAGCAAAAGAGATTATTGAGATTGCTTATGAAATCTATCTTGATGAAAATGACAAAACTGGCGAACGACTCACCGTTGAAGATATATCATATTTTTTATCTAATTGTGATATATCGTTGGAAGAATTAAAGATTATGGGAAAAGACGAAAGAAGGGAGCTAATGTATAAATTTTTTGAACAATAGGATGGAACTTGTTCCATCTTATTGTTTTTAAAACAAATGTCTACGAACATTCACCAGTTCGCTGATCTAAAAAGCAAGGTCGTACAAGTCTCCACCTTGCTTTTTTCGCTCCTGGTGCTTTTAGAAAACGAGGCGAGGGAAATCAAATATTGAATAAAGGAGTAAAGGCATAATGGAAATAAGATTTAAAAGAAATGGAGCAGCCACTATAAGAGAAATGGCTAATGAATTTAAAAAGCAATTTCCTCAATGGTGGGGGCATCAAACAATTGGCACAGTAATTCACCACTTAATAGATTTCAAAAAATCTAATTCAATGATAATTACTAAAGATGAAGTTATCTTATATATCTAATATATCTAAATAAAAAATGAAAAGGGTGAAACAGAAGGATGGAACTTGTTCCATTCTATTTTTTTAAAAAGAAAGGTCTACGAACATTCACCAGTTCGCTGATCCAAAAAAGCAAGGTCGTACAAGTCTCCACCTTGCTTTTTTCGCTCCTGGTGCTTGTAGAAGGTGAGGCGAGGGAAAAGCCTCAATAATATAAAACAAAGGAGAAAATATGATGGATAGAGTTGTAGATATGACTATTAAAATAGTTAATGAACGTACAGTTGTAGAAGTATTTTCGTACAATAAGATGAAAAATATCTTTAAAGGATACGTGGATTCATTACCACAAGAAATTTTAAATATGGATATAAAAACATTTAACATCAAAGATAATACTTTAATTTTAAATGTAGAAGAATAAGAATTTATATTTAATAAGAAATAGGTAACCCCTAAAGGAGAAAAAATAATGAGTTGGTTAAATGGAGAATTAATTTTAAATGGAATGTCAAAAAAGGATTTAGCATATGCGCATGATTATATTAAAAGTACAGTAAGAAATAATGGTGATACAAAAGAATTTTCAAATTTAGGAGATGAACAGCGACCAATTAAAAAAATGAGCGAAAGAATTTTCGATTGTTATGAAGATGCTGACAGTTATTTGGATACATTCAATTGGGAACGAAAGTATAACCCTATTGTGGCATTTAGAGATGTAGATTTAAAAAACATTAAGAAAACAAAGAAAATTGAAAATTTGGAATTAAGAAAAGAAAAAGAAAATGAAAAGCTTCTTGAATATTATCGTAAAACTGATGTAAAAAACTTCAAAGCAAAATTAGTAACATGCCCAACGTGTGAATCAAAAATCAATAAGGAATATATCAACAATTGTATTTGTCCGTTATGTAGAACAGATTTAAGAAGTGAAACAACAAAGAAAACAATTGAAAGGTATGAAAGCAATATAGAAAAATTAGAAGAAGAAATAAAAAAAGAAAATAAAAAATTAATAAAAAAAGTAAAAGACAAAGCACCAATTAAATATTTACTATTATTTGAAGAATATTGCGGATAATGAAATGGATAGAAAGGAATATGATTTTATTCCTTTCTTGAATCATGGAACAAGTTCCATCCTAATTGAAAAAGGAATGTCTACGAACATTCACTAGTATCTGATCAATAAGCAAGGTTGTACAAGTCTCCACCTTGTTATTTCTCATCTACTAGTGCTTTTAGAAAGTGTAAGGTGTAATTAAAAAGAAAGAAGGAAATTTATATGAGTTTATTTGAATCAATGGGTAGAGATTTAGGATTAGTAAAGAGGGTAGACATTCAAGAAGTAAGAATGAATAAATTGAATTTCTATGAGTATCAAGATGATGTAATCAATAGTTTAAAGAGTTCAATTTTAGAAAATGGGCAAATGGAAAATGCTATTGCCTACATGGATGAATTAGATGAAAATGGAGAAATTGACGGGTGTAAATACACCTTAATCGGTGGGCATACTCGCTATTTAGCTATTTCAAAATTGTTGGAAGAGGGTCAAGGAGACGGATATATAAATCTATCGATTGTTGAAAAACCACAAAATGAATATGAAGAGAAAGCATTAATAATGTCTAACAATGTTCAAAGAAAAAAGAGTATGGAAGTTAGATACCATGAAATTAAATTATGGGAAGAAATATATAATAGTTTGGAAGAAAGACCAAGCGGAACAAAAAGAGATTGGATAGGAAATAAGATTGGTATGAGTGGAAGAGGTGTTGCTAAAGTAATTGCTAAAGTTGAACAAAACAACAGTACATCTTCACAACAAAATACAACAATAAATATTACGAGAAATGATATTTTTAAGAGATTGAAAACGAACTTAAGAGCATTGGAAAAAACAAAAGAGTTACTTGAACAAAGTGGCGAATGTGAGGATATAGATGAATTAGTCAATAGCTTAATAAATGATTTAAATGTAGTAATCAATTATCAAAACTAATATAGAGATGGAACAAATTCCATCTTTCTATTTTAGATCCAATGTCTACGAACATTCACTAGTATCTGATCAACAGCAAGGTAGTACGTACCGTCTCCACCTTGCAGTTTCACATCTACTAGTGCTTTTAGAAAGTGTAAAGTTTAATTAAGAAAAGGAGACATAAAAATGAGTTGGGGAAATGTACAAATGATAAGCGGTATGTATTGTTTAGATAGCAAAAGCGAATTAAGTTATGCTAAAAGTGAAATCAAAGAAGAAATAAAAAGGTATGGAAATATTGAAGAGTATCCTGATTTAGGAAATGATATATTACCAATCATTTCAATAGAAACTGTATGTAAAAGTCTTGAAGAAGCAGAAGAATTAGCGGATAGTTTAGATTGGAAAGGCAAATACAGTTTACTAATTCCATATAAAGATGTTGGAGATGAGGACATTTGGACTATAAAAGTAAATACAATTTATTTAAATATTTATCATGAAGAAAATAATTTAGAAAAATACATTAAGAGAACAAAAGGATGTCGAAATCATAAATCTAAATTTGTTGGATGCCCTAGATGCGGTTCAAGACTTAATAGAAAATCCATTATTAATGGTAAGTGTCCTTTATGTGGACAAGATATAAGCAGTAGCACAGTAAAAAAAACAATTAAAAGATATAAGAATAACATTAAAGAAATGGAAAAAGAATTAAGAAAGGAAAAAGAAAAATTATCATATAAGGCTAAAACAAAATATCTATTCTTATACGAAGAAGATTTAAAGTATTGATTTTAAAATTTAAAAAACAGGTGGAATAAGTTCCATCTTTTTTAGATTCAATGTCTCCGAACATTCACTAGTATCTGATCAACTGCAAGGTAGTACGTACCGTCTCCACCTTGCAGTTTCACATCTACTAGTGCTTTTAGAAAGTGTAAAGTTTAATTAAGAAAAGTAGATAAAGAAAATGAGCTTGTTAGGTTATCATGGATTTAATAATTGGGAAAATCATTTTATGGAAGATGAAAATGAAAGAGATAATATTTTGTTTGGATTTGAGTTAGAAGCAAGAGAAGATGATTCTAATTATGTTGAAAATCAATTGAGTCCTGAACAAGTAGCTTGTAAGTTGGAAGAAGAATTTGGTAATTTGTTTGTATATGAAAGAGACAGTTCTATTGGACGAGGAGTAGAAATTATATCACAACCAATGACAATGAATTATTATATGGCACATATTGATTTGTTTAAAAAACTTTTAAAAATGTTAGATAAAATGAATTATGTTTCAACAAAAGGAAATAAATGTGGATTGCATATTCATTTCAATAGAAAAGCTTTAGGATATAATTCAAAAGAATTTGAAACATTAAAAAACAAGGTTGGAAATCTAAGAAAAGCGAACAATTTGGATCACGAAAGAGCAAATGAAACAATTTCAAATATTGTTTCTATCATGGAAGTATTTAAAGATGAACTGATTAAAATAAGCGGGAGAACACAATCAAGTGTCAATGATTGGTGTTCATTTGAAACTGCAAATGGGACTGAAATTAAAGAAATAAAAAGAGTAGCAAAAAACAAAAGTAAAAGTGGCGGAGCACACAATGATAGATACCGAGTAGTTAATACTACAAATGCAAAAACTGTAGAAATTAGATTATGTCGAGGAACTTTGATGTGGGAAAGTTTCAATACAAGAATCCATTTAATGTATAATATTGTAAATATTGCAAGAAATTTACAAGGATTAGTTACATTAAAAAAACTAATCATATATAAAAATAATTGGGAAACTATTCATATGATGAACAAATATATTGAAGAACAAAATACCGAAAAAAGAAGAATAAATATTAATGAAGTAAGTAAAACAATTTTGTTATCAAGTAAAGATAATTTAAGACCGACAAGCCTAGTATTTGGAAAATCCTTAACCGAATGCCAGCAGTAACCGACTTCTAATAGCCCCAAAAAATTTTGAAGAAAACAAAATTTTTTGGGTGGCTTTTGTTGCTTTTTTTAAAAGCAATTGTCTACGAACAGTAGACAAAATCGTTACAGAAATCAAAGTAGTATGCGTAGCATCTCCACTTTGATTTTTTCACTCTTTGTCTCTTTTTAGAAAGTGTAAAGTATAAAAAATATGCAAGGAGTGATTAAAATGTGTGTGATATTAGTTAAGGAAAGAGGAATAGAGTTACCAACAAAAGATATTTTAGAAAGCTGTTGGAAAAGAAATCCTGATGGAGCAGGTTTTATGTTTAATGATTGCGATAAAGTAGTTATAATGAAAGGTTTTATGACATTTGAAGAATTTTATTTAAGATTACAAACTGCAAATGAGTTTTATCATTTGAAAGAAAAAGGATTGGTCATTCATTTTAGAATTGCAACTAGTGGGTTGAAAGATAAAGAAAATTGTCATCCATATCCATTATCAAACGATAATTTAGATTTAAGAAAATCATTTATTACAACTGAACTTGGCATAGCACATAATGGTATTATTAGAAGTTATAATGGAAAAGATAAAATTTTAAATGATACACAATTGTTTATAAAAAATGATTTGTTTGAACTCAATTCTTTGGATAAAAAATTTTATAAAAATGTAATTTTTCAATCAATGATTGAAAGATTAATTGATGGTAGTCGTTTAGTTTTCTTAAATAAAAAAGGAGATGATAATATGTATACGGCAGTGAATATTTCACCGAAAGAACTTTTAGAGCTTATGGATATTAAAAAGGCTTTAAAAGCACAGAAGAAAACTAACAAAAAGATTTTTATGTATCTTGCTTTTATCGGTATTTTATCTTTAGAAAACAGAAAGAAGTTAAAGATATTAAACAATAAAATAAAAACATTGGAAGGAGAAAAAATATGTAATGATTGATTTTCTAATGATTTCAACACGTAGTAAAAAGCGTGGGCTAATAGAAATCTATCCAAAGTTTATCATCAAAAAAAGTTCCGATTTAATGATACGAGGCGGTGACTTTTATGCCGTCTGGCTTGAAGACTTAGGTTTATGGTCTACAGATGAGCAGGATGCATTACGACTTGTAGATTATGAACTTGATAAATATGCAAAAGAAAATTGCAAATCCTTTGACGGTGATATTAAAGTTTTACATATGTGGGACGCTGAAACAGGAATGATTGACTCTTGGCATAAGTATTGTCAGAAACAAATGAGAGACTCATTTCATACTTTAGACGATAAACTTATATTTTCTAATACAAACACTACAAAAAAGGATTACGCAAGTAAAAAACTCAATTATCCACTTGAAGAAGGTAATATAAAGGCATATGACAAACTCATATCAACTTTA
>OGIE01001888.1_pt1 | contig 27489 bp, 16 predicted proteins | sample 1571581 | NCBI WGS metagenome assembly OGIE01 (sample SAMEA2582021, study PRJEB24529) | metagenome | biome: Human gut stool | place: China | collected 2011
GTATACTCATCCCTATTCAGTCGTATACTGATTATACCCCCTCTCAGAATATATTCCAGACGGTCTTCGGGAAAATATACAATGGAGGTAAAATTATCTACATTTCTCTGTTTAATAATAGCTAACCTTTACGTTACTAACCTCTACGCTTCCTGAATAGCTATTAATAGACCACGGATTTTTCTGCATCCCATAGATGCGGTTTGTGTAGGCCACATTATCGTTGATGTAAACCACGCAAATCGAGTTGTCCGTACAGATTGTTACATTATATACATTGTCGGAAGGGGTGGGGAACAGATAACCGTCTATTCCGTCAATGAAACCTTTGCCTTCATCTCCCTCTTCCTCGAAGTTTATCTTCCGCTTGTTATTGTTATCTTCCGGGTTCACTACGATAGTGTAGTACTTTTTAGAGTCAGTACCACGCACCAGAGAAATACCGAATCTATCCGCATTGCTTGCCGTCTTTACTGTAAATGAAATCTTGTTGCATACATTCAGGCGATTGAAAAGCACATACGCATTGTCTGTCAATGTGTAGCTATCGTTACTTTCGGACACTCCGTTACTCTTTTCCATGACCTTAACGGAGGAGCCAGTTGTGTATTTCCGGCTGATACCTTCTATCAGTCCCAAAGACAGTGTTCCGTCTTCATGCTGGATGATTTTGTGCGCAACCAGGCTGCCTGCCCATTCAGGTTCATTGGGAGAAGCACCGACTGCGGTGTTGTCGTTGCCCGAGCGGGTGGGGCACCATCCCCAGATATATCGGTTGGTACCATCCGAAGCTGTTTTCCCGGCATAGAAACCACGGGAATCGAGGAAACCCTCGTGGTCATCGGGCCAGATACCGGCATCATTTGCCGTGGTGGCTTTCAATTCGTCGAGGGTGCGTCCTTTGAAGTATTGCACCTTACGTACGGCTGCATGCATTTCCGAATAAACCAAGTACCACCAGTCTCCCATTTTGAAGACGTCGGGACATTCGTAGAAGCGGTCCCACATCATGGTCATGAATACGCCTGCATGTTCCCAGGTTTTCATATCCGCAGAGGTATATTCCGCCAATACGCCTTTGCCGCTCTTCACGGTGGAAACAAGCATGTGATACTTCCCGTCTTCTCCCTCAAATACAAAGGGGTCGCGGAAATCGTTCTTGCTGTATCCGTCGGTGTCGCCTTTCAGATAGAAAGTGCGGTTTTTGGTCCACGTCTTGAAGTCGGGGGAGGTGGCGTACATTACGACCTGTCCATTCTGGGATGAAGTGGGTTGATACTTGTTGCCCGTGTAGAAGGTGTAATACAAACGGTCCGAAGGATTATAAATAGTGCTTCCCGTTCCGATGGCGGCATCCTGTTCCGCCAGTCCGCCGCAGGAAATCAGTTCGCCCATAGAGGCGTATGAGGCGGCGTCTTTGGTACTTACCGCCCATATAGGGTGGTAAGTACCTGCCTGGTTCGGGCGGTATTCTTGTAGATACATGATTTTGAAGTCTCCTGCCTGTGCGTCGTAAAACGGCATCGGGTCGCCTACATAACCTACATAAGGTTTGTAGTACGTATCGAAATTCATTGCATCCGTCGAAGTAAAATGGGTGGCTGTTCCGTCCCAGTCCTTTTGAGTCAAGACCGGATCGTTGTCATCATTGCAGCTGCTGAAGGAAGCAACCATCATTGCAGCCAGTGTAAGTGAATATATCATTGTTTTCATATATTAGTTTTTTATTTACTCGTTAAATAGTTGATTGCGTTCTCTGTCAGTCTGCCCACATTGCCGTGATACTTATCTGCTGAAGCGTCTACGCCGTAAGCATACCAGTCATAGCATCCCGAACCAATACATATGATGCCGCCTCTGGTGCCCTCTGCCGGGTATTCCCATGCTACGATGGCTCCGTCACCACCATAACCCAGGTCGATGCCGCCGTGGTTTGTTCTCCAGATTTCATTAGTGGCATAGCCGCCCCAGTCGGAACCGATGTGCCATTGTGCCGTACTGTTGGTAGTCCGGTAACCGGCATCGAAAGTGTAAACCTTGTCCGTTTCGCCACTGTTCATTATCAAGTTCTGATAGAGTGCGTGAGATTCGTGTCCCTGAATGAAGAAGTTCCAGGCTCCACCGGTTATTTCACCGCTTTCTTCCGATTGTCCCCAACAGTTGTTAGGATTGTTACCGTCTTTGGTGGCACCCAGTTTGGCGGCATAATAGGTAGCGTAGCGGGTGAGCAACAGATTCATGCCGTTGTTGTACAGTTCTTTCATCTTCACCAGTGCATTGACTGCCGCAGGGGCTGCATTATCAAATTTATCCATATTGTCAATGCCGCCGTCTATGTGCAAGTGCCACCACATGAGTTCGCATTCGCTCAGGTCAACTCGCCCTGCCTGCACATCCGCAAAGGAGATGTACTGTGCGTTGGCAACATTGTTCAGCATCCAGGTGGCTGCCTCTTTTTCTTCCGGGTTCAGTTCATCCAGTGTTGCTGCCAGACCTACATATACGGCACTTGGAGCATCGGTCGGGATAACCGTAACCGTATAAACGGCAGTTGCAGTATTGTATGAAACGGTGAATTCCACAGGGTTGGTAAAGTCGACCGCTTGGCCGGATGCCGGCATAACTACCGCTCCTGCCGAAGTGGTGATTACAGGAACGAGATTTCTTACATCAACCGTACTGGGGATGCGTACGGTGATTGTGCGCTTGCTTTGGTCAATCACTCCGGCATAAGCATCATTCAGTTTAAATGAGAGAATTCTGGCTTCGTCATGCTTGATGTTGATCGTAAAGTCCAGAAAAACATCTCCGTTGGTCACTTTTATCACTTGCGGGAACGAGAAGTTCAGCACATCGCCCACCTTCACCGAAGCTACGGCGCCTTCGGACACTTCAATGCCCGTGACTTTCATTGCATCCGTATCATATACCTCGGGAACTGCCACGGTTATGGTCTTGTTTGTCCGATCGATTGTTCCTGCATAATTCTCATCCAGCTCAAAAGCGGTCAGCCATGTGTCACCGTCCAGTTGAAGGTTGGATTTATTGTCATCGCTGCATCCCGGGAGGGTGAACACCAGTGTAGTGCCCAAGAGAAGCATATTTAGTTTATTCAATATTGATTTCATGATATTCTTGTTTTTAAAAGGTTACCAGTTACCGCAGTTCTGTGAATAGTTACCATTGCTGGCACTCATCTGTGCAAACGGAATAGGCAGATACTCATTCTTGTTTTTGGTGAATGCCGCATTGGTATAGATGGTGCAGTCGGCAGCTTCTTCTGCATAGAACTTGTTCAATACTTCTGCCGCTTCTCCCCATCTCACGAGGTCGAAGAAACGCTCCGATTCCAAAGCCAGTTCCACACGGCGTTCAAACTTCAGCAATTTCAGTGCATCCGCCTGCGAATAACTTCCCGTATAGGGCTGCACGTTGAAGCGTACACCATATTCCATTTCGTAGTCGGCAATAGCTGCCGTGCTTTGTTTGGCACGGTTGCGCACTTCGTTTATCAGGCCGATGGCTTCGTCAATGCGGCCGTCATTCAGTTGAATCAGTGCTTCGGCACGCATCAACAGTACGTCTGAGTAGCGCAGAACGATACGGTTCATCGGAGAACCCCACCAGGAACCCTTAATCAGATAACCGCCATCGGGGTCTACATTGTGTTTCAAGGTGACATAGTAGCCGTAAAGTCCGTTGCTACGGCTCCAGGTGGTCGATTCGTCCATCATATACTTTTTGTTGAATTCATAAGGGAATCCGGGCATACCTACCGTGAGGAAAAGGCGTGGGTCGGCATAATCGGATTGTGAATTGTAATCACGACTGTTGAAAGCATCCAGCAACGGATATCCGTTAGCGTCTGTCCTGAAGGCGTTCACCAGGTTCTGGCTGGGCTTGTAGAAGTCGCAACCGCCATCGGTGACACCTGGAATATTGGGGACAATCAGACCGTAAGACCAGTTACAGTTACCGTTTTTGGTACCGTCATTCATGGAGTATTGCATGGCCCACAGAGATTCAACGCCATTCTCGTACTGAGGTTCCGGACGAAAGTTATTGTGGAAGTCCGATTCCAGCCCGTAACCACCTGCTGACATGATGGCTTTGTCTGTGTACTGCACTACTTTCACCAAGTCTTCTGTGCTGATACTCGTCACTTCATGGTTGGCGGCGTTATCCTGATGATAGGCTTTGTAGAGATAGGTTTTAGCCAGATAAGCTGCTGCAGCTGCTTTGGCGGGACGTCCCTTGTCGGCCTGCTTCACGGGGAGGTTGTCATAAGCGAACTGGAAGTCGTCGGCAATCTGCTGCCAGCCTTCGTCGTTGTTATAGACAGTATTGGAGAGATAATTATATTCTTCCGGCGACAGATTGGCGTCGTTGGCAAATACAATCTTCTTGTACAGGCGTTTCAGGAGGAAGTGTCCGTGGGCACGCAGGAATCTCATCTCGGCGATGCGCTGTTGTTTCAGTGAATAGGTGCTTTCGTCCACTTGTTCCAGAAGTTGCAGGGCTGTGTTGACGCGTGAGATACAGTTGTACAAGCGTTGCCACATGTCACTGATGTTCCATGCCGTAGTCATGATGCCCTGCGAGATGTCCAGTGCATGGAATACGTCACCGTCTTCCGTACCGTTTCCACCTTTGTAGGCATCGTCCGAGCGTACGTCGTAGTTCCACATGGAGAAAGAAGAGTTGATATCTTCGGCGGTAATCCACACGGCGTAGGCGGAGATTACCAGATTGTCGATGTATGCCGGGTCTTTCAGTTGTTCGTCACTGATGGTTCCCTGGGGGAGCTGGTCTTCCAGGAAATCTGTGCAACTGCCGCACATCAGGGAAAGACCTAAAACTGCTGTATATATTAATTTTCTCATAAGTAATTGATTTATTGATTTAGAAACCTACGTTAACTCCGAAAGTCAGATTCATCGGGATGGGGTAGCCATAGTTGGCATTCTCCGGGTCTACTCCGGTAAATTCCTTACTCTTGATGGTCAGCACATTCTGGGCACTAACATAGAAGCGCAGACGGTCCATTTTCAGCTTTTGGGAGAAGGCTTTCGGAACATTGTAACCTATCTGTATATTACGCAGTTTCAGGAAAGAGCCATTCTCTACGAAATAAGTTGAAACACGTTTCTCGTTGTTTATATCGCTGCGTGATAATGCAGGAATATCAGAATTCGGGTTAGTCGGAGACCAGGCATCAAGCACCCGTTTACCCTTGTTCAGGAAACCGATGTTGAGGCCGCTCCAAAGGTCTGTTTCTTTCTTCAGGTCACTGATTACGTCTACTCCCTGAACACCTTGCCAGAACATGGTGAGGTCGAAGTTCTTGTATTCAAGATAGATATTCAGACCATAGCTGAATGCAGGCGTCGGGTCGTATATCCATTTCTGGTCTTTCTCGTTGATGATGCCGTTATTGTCCAGGTCGCGCCAGCGGATACGTCCCACTCCGGCACCTTCCTGGGTGGCATGGTTGTCAACTTCCTCTTGCGATTTGAAGATGCCGTCGGCCACATAACCCACCTGCGAACCGTTGGCATGACCGATAACGCTTTGTACACCGTTACCGCCGAAAGTACCGTTGGCTGCTACAGTGGCAGGCAGTTTGGTGATTTCATTCCGGTAGGTGGAGACATTGGCATTCAGGTCATATTTCAATCCGAATGAAGTCTGGTTGCGATAACCGAGGTTGAACTCTACACCCATGTTCTTCATCTCTCCGGCATTGATCCATTGGTTGCTGCCTTCACCCATGGCTGCGATACCTGCCATTTGCACCAGGATGTTTGTTGTTTTTTTATAGAACCAGTCGAACGAGCCGTACAAGCTTTGTTTAAGCAGAGAGAAATCGAGCCCCAGATTGGTCTGTGTAGTTGTTTCCCATTTGATGTTGTCATTGCCAATCTGGTTACGCTTGAAACCGGATTGAAGAATGCTTCCGCCATTGGTTCCGGCAATGTCGTAAGAAGTACCGTAACTCTGACCGCCTGATTCCGTCACACCATAGTTGGGAACGTAAATCGTGTAACGGGCGATATTGGAGATTTCCTGGTTACCGGTCTGTCCCCATGAGCCACGGACCTTCAAATCGTCTATCCAGGTGAGATTCTGCATGAACTTCTCACGGTTCAGACGCCATCCCAGTGACACGGAAGGGAAAGTGGCGTAGCGGTTATTTTTGCCGAAACGTGAAGAACCATCGCGGCGAACCGTTACAGAGAACAGATATTTATCATCATATGTATAGTTCAGTTTTCCGAAGAAAGAAACCAGAGAATAACCTTCGCCGGCGCCGTATGACTGGGCAGTACCCGAACCGGCATCCGGCCACATATAGTCGGGAGTGAGGATGGCGTAATCTTCTTTATAACCGGAGAAGTGAATATCATCTTCCCGATTCAGCTCCATACCGATCATGGCATCGCCACGGTGCTTGCCGATTTCCAGGTTATAGGTAGCGATGGCATTCCACATCCATTTCGTCCAATGTTCTTGTTTGGCTTCCACGGCATTCTTGTCATTTGCCACATTGCCTTCGGTAATCGGGTAAGTGAAGATGCGTTGCGATTTTTGTGCATAGTCCAATCCGAATGTGGAACGTACATTGAACCCTTTGAAAGGATTCAGGTTGATGTAGGCGTCACCAAACATACGCCAGTAAGTATAGCGGTTATCAGAGTTACGTTCCAGACGTGCCACCGGGTTTTCACGGTCGGGGTATCCGCCCACCGGACCTGCATATTCTCCGTTGATGTCACGGACCGGCAGTGAAGGATTGAACTGCAATACATTTTGCAGGAATCCACCCGGTGCCTGTACTTCCGAAGTACGGTTCAGTGTGAAGTGCTCTCCCACGGTCAACACTTTACCAATCAGATTATAACTGGAGTTCATGCGGGCGGAGAAACGTTCAAAGTCACTGTCCTTGATGATACCCAGATTCTTGTAATATCCCAGAGAGAAGAAAGAGGAACCTTTCTCCGAACCGTTACTTACAGATACATTGTATTGCTGAATCACACCTGTGCGTGTCGTTTCATCAAACCAATCCGTATCGGCAGCCGGAACCGTATTGGCAGAATCCAGATACTTGGACATGCTGATGCCGCTGAGTTGGGGATAGCCGTTGGTATCATAACCCCAGTTGTATTTGTAACCCAGTGCATTGGTGTTAGGGTCCTGTCCTTCGTTCACGTAAGCCTGCCACATGGCGCGGCCATATTCTTCTGCATTCAGCACTTCCATCTTATTGGTGTACATGGAAGCGGCGACGGATGCGTCGAAGTTGATTTTTACTTGTCCTTCTTTACCTTTCTTAGTGGTGATGATGATGACACCGTTTGCAGCGCGCGAACCGTAGATGGAGGCTGAGGCTGCATCCTTCAATACCTGGATAGACTCGATGTCGTTGCCATTCAGCTCGTGCATACCCGATTTGGTGGGTACACCGTCTATAATATAAAGAGGATCATTGTTGTTCAGGGTTCCTATACCACGGATGCGTACCGTGGTGTTTCCACTGGGATTACCGTCGGCTGTGATGTTCATACCGGGTACACGTCCTTGCAAAGCCTTTATCGGATTGTTTTCGTTTTGTTTGGCAATTTCGTCCATGCTGACTACGGAGATGGCTCCCGTCAGGTCGGCCTTGCGTTGGGTGGTGTAGCCGGTAACTACAATTTCCTGTAGCATTTCGGATTCTTCTTCCAGAGTGATACTCAATGAGGCTTGCGCCTTTACATTCACTGTCTTGAAGCCTATATAAGAAATCGTAAGTTCCGAACCCTGGGCTACGGATAATGTGAATTCGCCATCGATATTGGTAATGGTACCATTGGCGGTCTGATTGGTTTCTATCACAGTTGCACCGATGATTGGCTCTCCATCGGTCTTAGAAACCACTTTTCCCTGTACGGTCAGGCGTTGAGCCTGTACAAGCGTGCACATAAGAAGAAAAAGTGCAAATAGAAGTGATTTTTTTATGCCTTCCATGTTTTTAGATTTTAATTTAATAGTTTACTTTGTTTGTAATCGCAATGGATTACCTCTCAAAACTGGCTTTCCCGAGTCATGTTTTGATGGTGCAAATAAAAGGAATTAAATGAAAAGATACTGTAATTTATGTTTCATAAGCTCGCAAATTTGTAACAAGATGGTGGTGAGGTATCATTTTTACCAGCTTATGAAACATAAATTACAGGCTTTCTTCCTGATATTCGCTTCCTTTGCAAAGTGCTTTCCCGGGCAACTAATTATTAACTGTTTTTTTAATACCAAGAAACATCATGAATCTAAAAAACTATTTGTTAACAGCACGATGGACTTTCGCCTTTATAATAGGTACTGTATGGTCTGTCTTCTCGTGCCAGGCTATTAATCCTCCTTTCGTGATTAAACATTTAGGCGACGGACAGAGCATTGTCCAGATTGAGAATCAAAAGAAATTCCTGTTGCTTCCCGTAGAAGAAGCTTCTCCGGAAGCCAAACTCTATATGATTGCAGACAATGACGTGGTGCGCAACATGAACGTCCGTCTGGCTATCAATAAAGTAGATTATTTTGTTCCGGTAGATCTTTCCGGATTTGATAATAAATCACTCTCCTTTAATTTCCAACTCATTCCTGATACGGCTATTTGCTGGAATGAGATGAAACTTTCCGATACTTTCGATACTGCCAATCGTGAAGACTTCCGTCCGCTCTATCACTTTACACCCCAATATGGGTGGATGAACGATCCGAATGGAATGGTCTATAAGGATGGTGTGTATCACCTGTTTTATCAATATAACCCGTATGGTTCCATGTGGGGAAATATGCATTGGGGACATGCCATCAGTACCGACCTTGTGTCCTGGGAGCACCAGCCGGTAGCTATTGCACCTGATGCATTGGGCACTATATTTAGTGGTTCTTGCGTAGTGGATAAGGATAATACCGCAGGTTTCGGTGCCGGAGCCATCATTGCTTTCTATACCTCGGCAAGTGACCGCCAGGTGCAGAGCATGGCTTATAGTCTTGACAATGGGAAAACCTTCAAGAAGTATGCACGCAATCCGATACTGACTTCCACCCAACGCGATTTCCGCGACCCGAAAGTATTCTGGCACGATGCCACCGACAAGTGGATCATGGTGCTTGCCGTAGGTCAGGAAATGCAGTTCTACTCTTCTGTCAACCTGAAAGACTGGACCTATGAAAGTAGTTTCGGTGAGGGTCAGGGTGCTCATGGCGGTGTCTGGGAGTGTCCCGATCTGATTGAATTGCCCATTGAAGGCACTGAACTGAAAAAGTGGGTATTGATTTGCAACATCAACCCCGGAGGACCTTTTGGCGGTAGCGCTACCCAATATTTTGTAGGAACATTCGACGGAAAGAACTTTGTGAACGAATCTCCGAAAATGACAAAGTGGATGGACTGGGGAAAAGACCACTATGCTACCGTAACCTGGAGCAATGCTCCCGAAGGACGTCATATAGCCTTGGCATGGATGAGCAACTGGCAGTATGCCAACGATGTGCCGACTACGCAATACCGCAGTGGCAACTCTGTTCCCCGCGACTTGAGTCTTTATACTTCGGACGGCGAGACTTATCTGAAGTCATCCCCTTCACGGGAACTCCTGACGTTACGCGGAAAAGGTGAGAAAAAGCGTTCTTTCAAAGTAGACCGTACCTATAATATGGATAAACTTCTTGCCGATAATACCGGTACGTATGAAATAGAAATGACTATCAAGAACAGAAATGCGGAAGTTATTGGTTTCCAACTTTTCAATTCAAAAGGGGAAGAAGTTGATATCTACTATAATTTGGTAGAGAAGAAGTTTGCAATGGATCGTGCCAAAAGCGGAATCGTATCGTTCAGTCCGGACTTCCCTGTGGTAACGTTCGCTCCGATAGAAGATAACTATGAGATGAAGCTACGTATCTTCGTAGATAAGTCCAGTATCGAAATATTCGGTGACGACGGACGTCTGGCGATGACAAACCTGATATTTCCTTCGGAACCTTATAACCGTATCAGCTTCTATGCTAAAGGTGGAAGCTACACGGTAAGTTCATTTCAGGTTTATAAACTGAAATAGCTAAACTTTAAGATACTACCATTTGTGATGAAACCACATTCGTAAGATTGTTCTGTTTTTCCTCTTCCCCGTATCCGGTCCGTATCAACTCCGTATCATCTCCGTAGCTATAGAACCGAATTTGCTACGGCCTTGGTACGGAGTTGATACGGACCGGGTACGGGAAGACCTTTAAATTGTTCTGTTTCTCTTTTATTCCTCTATTTCAATCGTATATTTTCCTCTAAATGTTTCTTCGGGTTGCAAATGCTGCATCCAATCCTTATTTTTATATTCACCTGTGTAGTGAGCTCTGTCACACCGCCCATACCACGGCTCTATGCAGACGAACGGAGCGTTCTTTCCCGGTGGTGACCACAATCCTACCACAGGGGCATCAAAATGCAGGCTAAGGTAAGGTTTCTTCTCCTTATTATATAGTGTCACCCGTCTCACCTGACTATCTTCCAGTATTAGCGCATCCTTATCAAATGTATGTGTATTCAGCGGCAAGAGCTCATCGGTCAGTTTCAAGGGATATTGCGTGTCCGGATCGGCACAGCCTTTTTCGGAAATCAGGATATATTTCAATCCGCTTTTCTTGTTGAAACCGAAGAATCCCCGTTCCTGAGTTTCAGCATCGAAATCCGGGTAATAGAATGCCGGATGTGCACCTATCTGGAAATGCATTTCCTTTTCTCCGGTATTCTTCACTTCCCACATGACGTCGATTTTCTTGTCACGGATGCGGTAACCGATTTCGAGGCAGAACGGGAAAGGATATTTCTTCAGCGTTTCTTCGTTGCTGACTAGTTGATAACGCAGTTCGTCATTCTGTTCTAAGATTAATTTGAATTCCATGTCGCGGGCAAAACCATGTTGTGTGAGAACATAAGTAGAGCCTTCATTCCGGTATTCGTTTTCCCATACGCTACCTACAATCGGGAAGAGTACAGGTGAGTGACGTTTCCAGAATTCCGGTTCTGCCTGCCATAGGTATTCCTTTGCGTTGGCAAAAATGCTGCATAGTTCTGCTCCATGTGCAGAGACTTCAATGCTGAGTCGTCCATTAAAGAGTGTTTCCATCTTGTTGTTTAAAAAGTTTCTTTGTATAATCTCCCACAAAAGTAGACAAAAAGACAGATAATAGCTCTCAAATAGGCTTAAAAAAGAGCTTCGTATCATAATTGCTACTCTTTGTAACAAAAGTGATACCCTATTGTCTTAAGATTCGCTTCCTTTGCAGCGTGCTTTCCCGAGCAGGAATATACTTAAATTAATACCATAGAACAATGAAATCTAATTCTTCGTTATCTAAGCTTATCCCGGTGATGCTCTGTTTCTTCGCCATGGGATTCGTCGATCTGGTGGGCATCGCCTCCAATTATGTAAAAGCCGATTTAGGTCTGACAGACTCACAGGCCAACATTTTCCCTTCGCTGGTTTTCTTTTGGTTCTTGATTTTCTCTGTACCGACGGGTATGTTGATGAGCCGTATCGGACAGAAAAAGACGGTACTCCTCAGTTTGGTGGTGACATTCGCTTCTCTTTTGTTACCCGTTTTCGGTGATAGTTATATGTTGATGCTACTTTCTTTCTCTTTATTAGGTATCGGCAATGCATTGATGCAGACTTCACTGAATCCGCTGCTCTCTAATATTGTCAGGGGTGACCGGCTGGCAAGTAGCCTTACCTTTGGGCAGTTTATAAAGGCAATTGCTTCTTTCCTTGCACCTTACATTGCCATGTGGGGGGCTACGCAGGCCATTCCGTCTTTCGGTATGGGTTGGCGCGTGCTGTTCCCTATTTATATGGTGATAGCTGTGATTGCAGTTTTGTTGTTAGGACAGACGCAAATCGCCGAAGAGAAAGAAGAAGGAAAGCCTTCTACATTTGGTCAGTGTCTGGCTTTGTTGGGCAAACCGTTCATCTTACTTTCTTTCATTGGCATCATGTGCCATGTGGGAATTGATGTCGGTACGAATACTACCGCTCCTAAAATACTGATGGAACGTCTGGGCATGGGACTGGATGATGCCGCATTTGCTACGAGTCTCTATTTCATTTTCCGTACGGCAGGCTGCTTCACTGGTTCTTTTATCCTGCGGAAGATGAATGCGAAATCGTTCTTTGCTATCAGTAGTTTCCTGATGTTGATTGCAATGATCGGACTTTTTGCTTTCCATTCCAAAACAACTATTTATATTTGCATAGCGTTGATAGGTTTCGGTAACTCGAATATCTTTTCGATTGTCTTCTCGCAGGCGTTGCTGTATATGCCGGGCAAGAAGAACGAAGTTTCCGGTCTGATGATTATGGGACTTTTCGGCGGAACCGTATTTCCGTTAGCAATGGGACTGGCAAGCGATGCGGTAGGACAGAGCGGTGCGGTAGCGGTAATGACTGTCGGAGTGCTATATCTGCTGTATTATACTTTGAAGATTAAAAAATAACTTTATATCTAACCATAATTCATAATTATATCGAGTATCATGAATAAAATCATCGTAGGAATGGGTGAAGCACTTTGGGATGTGCTGCCCGAAGGAAAGAAAATAGGCGGTGCGCCTGCCAACTTTGCATATCATGTTTCACAGTTTGGTTTCGACAGCCGTGTGGTGAGTGCCGTGGGGCGTGATGCTGACGGTCAAGAAATACTGGATGTATTTGCCCAAAAGAAGCTGGCTTGCCAGATAGAGCAGGTGGATTATCCTACAGGTACGGTGCAGGTAACTCTGGATGCTGTGGGGGTTCCTTGCTATGAGATCAAAGAAGGCGTGGCATGGGATAACATTCCTTTTACGGACGAACTGAAACGTCTGGCTCTTTCCACCCGTGCCGTTTGTTTCGGTTCGCTGGCACAGCGCAGTGCGGTGAGTCGTGCCACTATCCAGCGTTTTCTGGATATGATGCCCGACGGGGATGAGCAGATTAAGATTTTCGATATCAATCTCCGCCAGGGGTTCTATACGAAAGAGATACTTTGCGAGTCTATGCGCCGTTGCAACATTCTTAAAATCAATGATGAGGAGTTGGTGACTATCAGCCGTATCTTCGGCTATCCGGGGATTGACTTGCAGGATAAATGCTGGATACTCCTGGCTAAATATAATCTGAAAATGTTGATTCTGACTTGCGGCACGAACGGCAGTTATGTGTTTACTCCGGGCGTTGTGTCTTTCCAGGATACACCACGGGTTCCGGTTGCCGATACCGTTGGTGCGGGAGATTCATTTACTGCGGCTTTCACGTCTGCCATACTTAGCGGAAAGCCGGTGCCTGAGGCTCATAAGCTGGCGGTGGAAGTTTCTGCCTATGTTTGTACACAGAGCGGGGCTATGCCGGAGTTGCCGGCTGCTTTTAAGAGTCGGTTGAAGTGAGCTTTCGAATGATTCAGTAATATCGTCTTCTCCTTTATCATTACTGTTCGGATGAGGTGATGATAAAGGAGATTGAGTTATAGAGGCATTGTGTAACATACAATGCCTGCTTTCTTCCAACTTCCTTCTATACCATATTCCTTTTTGTCTTCTGTAGTGTAGCAATAATCATTCTCATTCTCGGCTTCGTAAAGAGGAATGGCACCGTCTACGGGTGAAGCATATACATATCCCAGTTCTTTTTCCAGTTTCCATCCGTCCTCTGTTTGCAATGGTTCTAAGGATAAACGCTGTTTGGCGCCGTTACTATATACATACAGAGGCACGGTATTACTTCTTTTTTGTTGGTAGATAGAGCAAATTGCTCCTTCGTATTTTCTGCTGGAGCTTGTTGCATTTTCCAAATAGGATGTGTAGTATGTGTGGTTTTTCCCATCCCATGCTTGAAGCAGCGCAGTGGTAGAAACTGATGATAACTTTTGGTTAGAAATATATTCTTTCATGGCATTTTTTACTTGCTCTCTTTTGGTTGCATCTTCTATCATTTCATAAATAGGAAGTACTTTGTCCTGAGTGATTTTAGTTAAGGTATAATTCTCTTCATTGAACGACTTCCACCAGGTGTCAATGTCTGCGGCTGTTGGCTGTGAAGGCAATAAGGCAGTATCTCCTCCATAAAATTCGAATATAAGTTGTCCTCCTATGCTTTGTGCCACTTCTTCTTCCCAGCCGCCGACGACACTTCCGGTAAAGAGACCTTGCTGGGCTATTTTTGTCAAAGCACTAAGTAAGGTGATTCTTGCAATGTCGGCAGCCGATGTTGCTGTAGGTACTGTTGTCCGGTAAAGTCCTCTGAATCTTGTTCCTATGCAGATGTCCACTAAGATGTGTGTGCCATATTTTTTTATGATTTTTTCTGCCGTCAGGCTTTTCACATCATTTTCAAACTCTTGGGTAAGGTATCTGTATTTATATTTATCCAAGGTATAGAAAAATGAAAAGTACCAGCGCTCTGCTGTAAATAGCCGTTCGCTGGAAGCGAAAGAATATTGTGAAGAATGGCCGTAGTCAGATTCGAACTCTTTATGCTTGAGAATGGTACCGATTGATAAAGCATTTCTGGAATTTATGTCTCCCAGTACCAGGTTCTTGGTAATGTCAGTAAGGAACGTTGCTGCATTCTCTCCAGCGTAGTCTCTGGGTTCGGAAGAATTTGCCCGCATACGATAGATGTCAAATATATCGCTGTTTTCTAACTTTTCCAGATCAATTATGGGGGCTTTTATTGCCTCGGGGCTTAAGTGGTCAGCGGTAACATCGTAACCTGCACCCAGAATTTGTTTCATACTTGCCGGATAGGCTTTGAAAATGACTTCCTTGTCGGGGATAGCTTTGAATTCATAAAAGTCAGAAGAAGTGTTATCTTCCGGATTGAAATCTGAATCCGATGAGCATGCATATAACATGCAGATCATAATGCTGAAATAGAATAGATTCTTCATAAGATAATAGTTTTCTTGTAGTTATCTTGTATGTGTTGACAAAAGTAGCAGAAGTATTTGATAGGGCAATGGGAACACGCTTTTTTCTTTGAGAAAAATGCCACATGAAACCCTTTCCCATGTTGGAGTCGCCACAGGCATGTATTGAAGGTAGGATGATATGGTATGTTCGTTAGGGGTGGTTATGAAGTCTTTATAAAAGAGGCAATCACGGGGATTAGTTTCTTGCGGAAGCGGAAATAGTTTATCCGCAAGGCGGAATTGGGCTCTTTATTGCGCAGATAATAAATCTACATCACCGCGCAAAGCTCCTCCACCTGTTTCTCAAAACTATCCCTCATCTTTGCCTTATTTTTCACCACACTCCGATGATTATAAATCGTCTGCGGAGAATAGAACAGGAGGGTTGCTATCCTGGAACTATCCTTAATCCCCATCCGTATTAGAGCAAATATCCGAAGTTCTGTAGTCAGTATTTCCCCCCGCTTGGGCATAATCTCTTCTCCTTCGCGCAACAGGGAATTGAATTCCTTTATAAAGTTAGGATACAGATTCAGGAAAGCCGTATCGAAGTTTACGAAGAACTCCTTGGCATCTGTATCCGAAAGTTTGGTTGCATTGGCCAGTCTCAGTAAATCATCCGTTTGCTTTGCCTTTACTTTGCGCTTCACTAAATCCTGATATTTATTCAGTTTATCTATATAGGCGGCACATAAATCCATAAACAGACTCACATACTCTTCGCGCGTATGATTCGTATCTACCAACGCTTTATTCAGATGTTGCAGTTCCTGGTTCATATCCGCCAATATCTTTCTCCGCTTATGCAACTGGTTCATCTGCCGGTAAATATAAATCAGGGAAACCACCAGTCCGATAGACAAGAGACTGATACATATCAGCGACCATTGCAATCTTTGACTTTTGATAAGATTCTGTTCCTGATATGAAAGCACGATGGAGGGGAACTTCCTCGCTATTTCGAGCATACGGAGGCGGTTGTTGTAGAACATGGCATCTTCCAGAGAATGGTTTAAATAGCGGTTGGCGCGTGAAACTTCTCCACTTCTGTTCTTGAAGATGTATAGAGCCAGTTCCTGTAAAGCGAGATTCTCTTTCAGCGGGCATACCTGGTCGGAGATGGCGGCCATTATCAGGTAATTTTCATATTCTTCCCAATTATTGGTTTGTGAGTATACCAATGCCAGTCCGTAAGTCACCATAGCATACAACCGGACATTGACAGGCAACCCTTCCAGTGCCTTTTTATAGCAATCTTCCGCTTCGGCATACCTGCGGTGGCGATAGAGATTTTCACCTTTCCAATAATGATGCAGCGGTGAACTGGCAGGCAGAACACTGATAAGGGAATCCTGATAAAGCATTTCCTTTTCATAATAACGGGGAGCATATACTTTATCGTTGGAATATTCGGCCCACATACTGTAAGCCCACTCATAAGCGGTATAATATTCTATCCGCAATGCGTCGTCCAGTGTACGGCTATCTATCTGTTTCAGGTTTTGAATGGATTCACTGAAATACCCCGAAGTGGAGAGGAGTATGGAACGGTGAATGATGCTCAGGTTACGATAGGCAGGATTGGAAAGTTTCATGGCCACTTCTTCTTCCCGGTCTACGTAGAGCATCGCCGAATCGAAACGGTACGTATAATATTCCTCATAAATGGCGTTGTACAACCGGAAACGCTCATCATCTCCCATAGCCGGATAGAGTAAATGCTTGAGGCTGTCAATCCGTACCTCCTTCTGATGTGAATATTGGCTGCGCAGTTTCAGGGCAGCTTCCAGCTCTCCGGACAAGTCAACTTTGTTCGCAGCACGGAAAGGCAGGAGTACGAATAACAGAAATAATCCCGATAATAAGCATTTCTTCATAGGGTGTATTCATTAAAAGTAGACAAACACAAAGATATTAAAAGTTTCCGGTAAACGGGTACATCTACTTGCTTTTCTAAAATGGGTGTTGGTAAGTGCTTTATTATAAGTGGTTTATTGTTCGTGTGCCTCTCCTGCCAATCTACTTGGCGGCTACTTGTAGAAACAGTACGTTATTATACCCCCTAACTTTGCCCTCGTTGAAAGACAAAGGGTGAAATCCTCTCCGGTTCCTTCTTCTGAATGTTTAATTTTAAATCAATGAATATTATGAAAGTCAATCTCTTTTCTTGCGTCATGTCGGCGATTCTTCTATTCGCTTCTTCTGCAATGGCAAGTAATCTGGTGGAAGTAAACGACACCATTAGTACAAAGAAATCGGAAGGCAGCGAACGCAATGTGATGCTGAATGCTTCGGATGCCAACAAACCCCGTGAAATCCAAATCGGACTCCCCAGTGAAGATGTGAATGTATATGAGAACGGGCTGCCTGCCGTATATTCTTCGGCTGTGCATAAGCTGTCTACCCATTGGCGCAGTGATGCCAGCTTGGGCGAAGTAGGATTAATGAATCCGTCTGAATCGGCCATCACTACCGGAAACATCGCTTATTCGGTGAACGCTTTCTCCAAGTTGGGGCAGAAAGAATTTAAAGGAGTACTGAATTACCACACCAACCACTTCGGTTGGCAAAATGTGGATATGAATGTATCCGGTGGCATTGGCGACCGTTGGCTTTATACAGCCGGCATTTATCAGAACTTCGATCCGGGCAGCTTCGCCCCTAAGTTCGAGAACTTTAGCGACCGCACCCAACTCTATCATGCAGGGCTGACCCGACTGTTCAATAATAACCGTGGAAAGTTCTCCGTTATCTATAAGTTCTCAAAAAGTAGTGCACTTGGTTCGATGATTAATGCAGCCCCGTTCATTTATGTGGGAGATGGCAGTGTGAAGGAAATTCCGGGTTTCAAGTTAGGAACTTCTTCGTATGCCCCCGAAGGCGGACGCTTTCAGTACATGGATGTGATGGACGGAAAGATGAAGAGCGGACGCTTCGGCGATTTCACCGATAATAAGGCGCACGAAGTAGCTATGTTGTTCGACTATACCTTCCGCAATAACCTGAACTGGACACTTAATGCCAAGTTTATGAATGCTCCCGAAGCCAATTATGTAGACTTCGGCGGTAGCAATATCAGCGAAGTAACGGTGGCAGACGGTCTTTTTATGGACGGTTCTAAAGATGCTTACACCGGATTGGTGGAAGGAAGACGCACTTGGTTACATTTCGGAAAAGTGAAGAACGTCCTGCTCACTTCCGAACTGAAAAAGAAAGTAGGCAATCACGATATGAGATTAGGATTGAACGAATGGTACTATCATTTGGATTATCATTCTTCCTCTTTCCAATGGATAGGCACCGTCACCGAATACCCGCAGATACTGGACCGTCGGGAAGCCGACGGAAGTACCGATAAGTTCAGAGGCTTCAATGAACTAAGTCCGGAATATACCAAAGGATATGAAAATAAACTGGCTGCCTACTTCACGGACAATTGGCAGATAAGCCCGAAATTCAACGTTTATTACGGTGCCCGTCTGGAATACTACCGCATGTCTGCCGACCAGATACCTTACGGACGTTATGCAGGTTTCCACATTGGCGATACTCACCAATATACAGATAATGAAGGCAACGTCCTCTCCACAGAAAAGATAGAACCGCATAAAGTGGTGAAAGATAAGCTGAATTATGCAGCAACCGCACAATTCACTTATAAGATAACGAAGAACTTTGGTCTTACAGCCGATGGAACCATTGCCACCCGTTTTCCTCGCATCAACGAATATGCCGGAACAGGTCCCACTGAGGAACAGTACAAGCGTGTCACCATTCCTTTGCTGCGTGGCGGACTGTTCTATCAGAACAACTGGATGAATTTGACTTCCATGATTACATATATCTCCAAGTCGAACAACATCGACCAGCAGAACGTAACGAAACCCGGTACGACGCAATCTAAAACCACCTTGCTGATATATGATATCAAGACTCTGGGTTGGACCACCTCGGCGGAAATTAATCCGTTCAAAGGTTTCCACCTGCACGCCCTGTTCACTTATCAGAAGCCGACTTATAACAACTATTTCATCAAATCCCCCTTTGAAGGAGTGCCCGACCTGAATGCCAACGGTAACATCGTGAAATAAATTCCGCAGGTACTTGCTGAAATAGATCCCAGCTACAACATTACTCCCGACCTGCGCGTATGGTTCAGCTTCCGCTATTTTGGAAAGACGTATGCCAATCTGACCAATGCCCTCTACTTCAACGGCCGTTGGGAAACCTTCGGCGGCGTGAACTGGAAAGTGAACAAACATCTCTCCTTAGGAGCTACGGTTGTGAACTTCCTGAACCAGAAGGGTGCCAGCGGCACTATAAATGGTGCCGAACTGCTGAACAAGGAAGAGGCCGGAAAGTTCAAGGATCACTATATGAGCGGTAATTATTTGCGCCCGCTCACTCTGGAATTCAGCGCAAGTCTTTCATTCTAAATTATATTTAATCTATTTTTGTAACTAAATTCATCGTACACCATGAAAAATTTACTTGTAACTCTCTTTGCATTTGCATCCCTGACGTATGCCCATGCAGCGGAAAAAGAAACCATCCGCATCTCTACGGACAACACCGACCTGGTGCTCCAGGTAGGCGAAAACGGTCGCTTGTATCAAACGTATCTGGGCGAGAAACTCTTGTACCAGCAGGATTTGCAGAACTTCCGTTGGAATATACATGCCGGGTCGGACGGCAGCGTGAGCAAGCGCGGCTGGGAAGTGTATAGCGGTTCCGGCAATGAAGATTACTTTGAACCTGCCATCGCCATCACTCATAATGACGGCAATCCGTCGACGATTCTTTATTACGTTTCTTCCTCGTCCAAGCCTGTAGAAGGTGGTACGGAAACCGTGATAAACCTGCGCGATAACCAGTATCCGGTAGACGTGGCACTGCATTATGTGGCCTATCCCAAAGAGAACGTCATCAAGACGTGGAGCGAGATAAAGCATCAGGAGAAGAAACCTGTCATGCTCTCCACCTATGCCTCCACCATGCTTTACTTCAATAATTCCAGCTATTACCTGACCGAGTTCAGCAGTGACTGGGCAAAAGAAGCGCAGATGAGCAGTCAGCAATTGCAGTTTGGCAAGAAAGTGATTGACACGAAGCTGGGAAGCCGTGCTGCCATGCACACCCATCCCTTCTTTGAAGTAGGACTGGACCAACCGGTGAACGAACACCAGGGCGATGTCTTGATGGGTACACTGGGCTGGACGGGCAACTTCCGTTTCACTTTCGAAGTGGACAATGTGGGTAATCTCCGCGTAATCCCTGCCATCAATCCTTATGCATCGAACTATGAACTGAAACCGAATGAAGTGTTCGCTACTCCCGAATTCATTTTCACTTTGAGCCATGATGGTGCCTCGCAAGGCAGTCGCAATCTGCATGAATGGGCACGCAACTACAGTCTGAAAGATGGTAAAGGCAGCCGTCTGACCCTTTTGAATAACTGGGAAAATACAGGTTTCAATTTCAATCAGGAGATACTTGCCGAGTTGATGAAGGAAGCCAAGCATTTGGGAGTGGATATGTTCCTGTTGGACGACGGCTGGTTTGCCAATAAATATCCGCGTAAGAATGACCATGCCGGTTTGGGCGATTGGGAAGTAACTCATGATAAACTGCCCGGTGGTATTCCCGCCTTAGTAAAAGCTGCCAAAGATGCGGATGTGAAGTTCGGCATCTGGATTGAACCGGAAATGGTGAACCCCAAGAGCGAACTCTTTGAGAAACATCCGGATTGGGCCATTCAACTGCCTAACCGCGAAACGTATTATTACCGCAATCAGTTGGTACTGGATCTTAGCAACCCGAAAGTGCAGGATTATGTATATGGTGTTGTAGAAAACATTATGCAGGAAAATCCCGATGTCGCTTTCTTCAAGTGGGATTGCAACAGCCCCATCACCAATATCTATTCCGCTTATCTGAAAGACAAACAGGGACAACTTTATATAGACCATGTGCGTGGTATATACAACGTTCTGAAACGTGTAAAGGCGAATTATCCCAATGTACCGATGATGCTTTGCTCCGGTGGCGGTGCGCGGTGCGATTATGAAGCATTGAAGTACTTCACAGAGTTCTGGTGCAGTGACAATACCGATCCGGTGGAACGTATTTATATCCAATGGGGCTTCTCCCAGTTCTTTCCCGCAAAGGCTATGGATGCCCATGTGACGAGCTGGAACAAGGCGACTTCCATAAAGTTCCGTACCGATGTGGCCTCCATGTGCAAGCTTGGTTTCGATATTGGTCTGAAAGAACTTACTGCTGATGAACTGACTTATTGCCAGACAGCGGTAGCCAACTGGAAACGTCTCCAGAATGCCATTATGGACGGTGACCAGTATCGTTTGGTCTCTCCGTACGAAGGTAATCACATGGCACTGAACTATGTAAGTAAAGATACAAACAAAGCGGTTCTGTTTGCTTATGACATTCATCCGCGCTTCCAAGAAAAGCTGATGGCGGTGAAATTGCAAGGTTTGGACCCGAACAAACAGTATAAAGTGGAGGAAATCAATCTGATGCCTGCTGCAACTTCCGGATTGGTAGCTAATGGCAAAGTATATTCCGGTGATTACCTGATGAAAGTCGGTCTGGAGGTATTTGGTTTAGGACAAACTCAGAGTCGTGTGATTGAGCTGACTGCTCAATGATAGGCTACTGAATCAGATAGCTAACTCTCCGCTTTTGCCTTATCATTTCTCCTCTTCTGCCTTATAAATTATCAAGTGTTGACTATTGTCAGCCGATATGTTGGCAGTTGTCGGTAAACTTGTTGACGGTAGTCAGTAAGTATGTTGACAACTGTCAACACTTGATAATCCTGTTGCTTTAACGGGATAACTCACTATGCAAAACAGATAAACGCTTAGTTATCTTTCATTCAGAAAGCCATGCGTTTTCACTTGATAAGAGGTGCCCTTTCTGCTCTACCCCAATTGAATTTCTATCGAATAAGGAGCTTTTTGAACGAAACAGGTAACAATACATCTGATATTTTTTTATATTTGCGATACTAATACCCTAAAAAATATGGATGATATCGCTATTTGTTGTATGTCGGGTGGATATAAGAATGTGTTCACGCATGGCGTTCTGAGAGCTTTTGAGGAGAAAGGAATAAGGGCGAAAGCGTATGCATCCTGCTCTTCTTCCGTCTTGATAGCAGCCTTTGCAGCATTTAATAAAGTGAGTGCATTAGACCTTTCCTTGTGGAGCGACGGATATGCAACGAGTCAGGCCGAAGGTAACCAAAGCGGTGCCATGCTGCAATCTATTCAACGACTATCGACAGAGATTAAAAACAATCTGTGGGGCTCGCAAGCCGCCCGTTTGTTAGTGGCAACCAGTTTTGTGAAAACAGAAGAAGCTGCCCAAGTCACTCAATCGGGCGGAGCCAGACGTCTGGGACAAATGCTGCTGATAAACGCCCTGCGTCATAAACCGGAATGGAAAAACCGGAATCTCGAATTGCAGATGTTTGATACTCATTCGGATGAACGGACCGCGCTACTGACCAAAGAAAATCTGAATGAAGTGGCCTATGCCACCACCCGCATGCTTCACGCCTGGAACATTCCCGCATTTATCAACAATAAACCGTACATAGACGGTAGTTATACTTCCATTTGTCCCGTTGTTCCTCTTGCCGAATTGGGATACAAAGAGATAATCTGCATCTGCACAGAAAAAGAAAAAGTGACTTTTGATCTCTTCTCAGACGAAGAAATCCCTGCCCGGATTAATGACTCCACCATCCGTTTTATAAAGCCTGACTATGATTTGAAAGAGATGGGAGTCGATTTCTATACCATTGCAGGCAATGGACTGGAAGATGTCTATAATTACGGTCGTGAAAAAGGACTGAGTTTCTGATTTCTCTATGATACTTAAAACAACGGAAAAGATAATGAGAAGATACAATGTTTACTTGTTGCTAACTTTACTCTCCCTCTTCGGACTGGCAGCCTCATGCGCTCGCCATGAACCCCGTTTTCGTATCGGGGTATCCCAGTGCAGCGACGATGAGTGGCGCCATCAGATGAATAACGAGTTGCTCCGTGAGGCGCTCTTCTATGATGAAGTGGAAATCGACATCCGCACCGTGAAGGATGATAATGTCCGTCAGATAGAGGACATTCGCAATTTCATAGAGGAAGGGGTGGATTTATTAGTCATTGCCCCCAATGAAGCCGCCCCCATCACCCCGGTAGTGGAAGAAGCATATGACCGCGGCATCCCTGTCATTGTCTTCGACCGCAAGATACTTTCCGATAAATACACCGCTTATATAGGTGCCGACAATTATGAATTAGGAAAAGCCATCGGGCATTATGTGGCTAATATGCTTCATGGACAAGGTAATGTAGTGGAGATATCCGGCCTGACTGGTTCCACGTCGGCGATGGACCGCCATCAGGGCTTTGTTTCCGCCATTTCCCCTTACCCTGGCATTAAGCTCTTGGCTCGTGAAGATGCCGGATGGTTGCGCTCCGAGGCAGGACAGAAAATGGACACGCTGCTGACGCACTTCCCTCAGATAGATGTGGTGTATGCGCAGAATGACCGGATGGCTGCAGGCGCTTATACTGTTGCCCGACAGAAAGGTAGGGCAGGAGAGATGCGTTTCATTGGTACGGATGCTCTGCCCGGGGAAGGTTATGGTGTGGAACAAGTGCTGAAAGGCGAACTGGATGCCACATTTATTTATCCCACCGGTGGTGACCGGGTGATACAGATAGCAATGGACATTCTGAATAAACGCGACTTCCCGCGCGAAACGATATTAAATACCTCTGTTGTGGACAGTACCAATGCCCAGATTATGCAGATGCAGACCACGCATATCGCCACCCTTGACGGAAAAATAGAGACGCTGAACGGAAAGATGAATCATTATCTTGACCGTTACGCCACGCAACAGGTGGTGCTGTTCGGTAGTCTGTTGGTGCTGTTGCTGGTTATCGGCCTGTTGGTTGCCGTTTATCTTTCGCTGCGCACTAAGAACCGCTTGAATCGGGAACTCTCCCGGCAGAAGGAGAAGCTGGAAGAACAGAAGCAACAGTTGACGCAACAGAAGGAGCAACTTATCCAGCAAAAGGAGCAGTTGGAACAACTTTCCCATGAATTGGAAGCAGCCACTCACGCCAAACTAGTGTTTTTTACCAATGTTTCTCATGATTTCCGTACTCCGCTGACTCTGATTGCTGACCCCATCAATCAACTTCTCGACGACAAGTCCCTCGGAGAGCGTTCACACCAGTTACTGGAATTGATGAAGAAGAACGTTAATATCCTTCTTCGCCTCGTCAATCAAATTCTTGATTTTCGCAAGGTGGAGAACGGGCGTATGGAGCTACACTTAGAACCTTTCGATTTATTAAGCAACTTCCGTGGTTGGAACGATTCTTTCCGTATGGCTCTGCTGAAAAAACATATATCTTTCTCCTTCGAGGCCACGCCCGGCATGGATTTCCGCATCATGGCGGACTGCGAGAAAATGGAGCGTATCTACTTCAACCTGTTGTCCAATGCCGTGAAATATACTCCCGAGAATGGAAAGATAACTGTGACATTGAAAGCTGATGCTACGAGTCTGCATTTCTCCGTCTTCAATTCCGGCAGCCATATTTCTTCCAAAGAAGTGGATGCCATCTTTGAGCGTTTCTATCAGATAGATGGTCATCAGGCAGGCACAGGCATCGGGCTGGCTCTTGTCCGCGCTTTTGTAGAGATGCATGGCGGACAAATCACTGCGCAGAGTGATGAGAAGGGAACGACATTTACCATCCTTCTTCCGGCTCAGAGTATTTCTCAATATCATCCTACCGTGGTGACACTGCCTGTCGAAGAGGCGGAAGTTTCCTCTACTTTGGTAGAAAGTGAGTTGTCGGTTGATGAAGAAGAGGTAGGAGCAACGGGGCGTCCCACAGTGTTGGTTATTGATGATAATGCCGATATCCGCCACTATGTGAAGACGTTGCTTACCGAAGAATATCATGTACTGGACGCTCCGGAAGCAGCTACAGGCATACGCCTTGCCATGAAGTATGTTCCCGATGTGATTGTTTCTGATGTAATGATGCCCGGTATGGATGGCGTGGAGTGTTGCCGCCGCCTGAAAACCGAGTTACAGACTTGTCATATCCCTGTTATCCTTCTCACTGCCTGCTCGCTCGACGAACAACGCATCCAGGGATACAATGGAGGGGCGGACTCTTATATATCCAAACCTTTCAATTCGCAGTTGCTCTTGTCTCGCATTCGCAATCTGATAGACTCCCGCCGTCAGCTTCGCCAGTTCTTCGGCGATAACCAAACGTTGGCGAAAGAGAATATCTGTGATATGGACAAGGATTTCGTTTCCCGGTTCAAGACTCTTGTGGAAGGAAAAATGAGAGACCCGGAAATGAATGTGGAAGATTTGGGTAAGGAGATGGGATTGAGTCGTGTGCAGCTTTACCGTAAATTGAAGTCACTCACCAACTATGCGCCCAATGAACTACTGCGTCAGGCACGTCTCAAAAAGGCAGCTTCTTTGCTTGCATCTTCGGAGATGACGATTGCGGAGATTGCTTATGAGGTTGGTTTCTCTTCTCCCTCTTATTTCACGAAGTGTTACAAGGAGCAATTCGGAGAAAGTCCGACGGATTTCTTAAAGAGAAAGAATTTGTAGATGTAAGAGGGTAGGAAACAATAATTATTGCCTACTTTTGCAGTCTGAAAAAGGAATAGACATTTTATGAAATACAATCTTTGTTGCATTGGATATATTACTTTGGATAAAGTAGTTACTCCGAAAAAGACAGTGCACATGCCGGGGGGAACATCTTTCTATTTTGCACATGCCATTAAACATCTGAGTACAGAAGGATTCCAACTTGTCACTGCTTTGGCGGATAGCGAGATGTCGGTGGTGGACGATTTGAGAAAACAAGACATTGAAGTCAAAGTGCTTCCTAGTGCCCGTTCCATCTGCTTTGAGAATATCTATGGTGAGGATACCAACGAACGGAAACAACGGGTGACAGCAAAAGCAGACCCTTTTACTGTTGAAAGTTTGCAGGATGTGAATGCCCGCATTTACCACTTGGGTAGTCTGTTGGCGGATGATTTCTCGTTGGAGGTCATTAAATCTCTTGCGGGCAAAGGTTTGCTTTCTCTTGATGTGCAAGGCTATTTGCGTGAGGTGCAGGGTGAAGAAGTGCTGGCGGTGGACTGGACTGAAAAGGAGGAAGCTCTGAAGTATATCCATATCCTGAAAGCCAATGAACATGAGATGGAAGTGCTTACGCAGTGCGCAGACCCTTATGATGCTGCACTCAAACTGGCTGCTTGGGGTGTGAAGGAAGTTTTATTGACCTTAGGAGATAAAGGCTCGCTTATTTACGCGGATAATCGTTTTTATGAAATTCCTGCCTATCCGGTAGAGAACGTGGCAGATGCCACCGGCTGTGGGGATACGTATATGGCTGGTTATTTGTATATGCGTAATAAAGGCGCTTCTTATCAGGAGGCCGGTTGCTTTGCTGCCGCTATGTGTTCGGTGAAGTTGCAAAGCTATGGTCCGTTCAGTGGAACGGAAGAGGAAGTTCTGGAACTGATAGGAACAGTTATCAGTCAATAATATCAATCAAATAGTATCTCAAATTCTGCTCCTGGGGAGGAGGGAAATTTGAGATACTACAGTTTACAACAATACTTGCTTATTTCAACATCTGCGGCAAGTTTTCCCTTCCCCAGAAGTAATAGACAGCCAGACCTATCCAGCTAGTCAGCAATACAAGGATGGCAACCAATAGTTTTTTCACTCCATCCACATTCCATCTCATAATTTCGAGTACAGCCTTTATGGCAAGTACTACACCGATAACCCAAATGATAAATCCAATCATAATGTTTGTTATTTTAATTTGATTTAGAAACAAATAAAGGCTACAACCGGTTCGCGGTGCAGCCTTTATTTCTTAGAGTTTATTATTTCTTATTTCAATTATTGAAATTATTCAGCTTCTGCACCCCAGTTACCCTTAGACAGACGCTTGTAGCTGTTGTAACGCCACTTAGCATTGTCTTCGGCAGCCTGGAACAACTCAGCAGCTTCTGTAGGATATTGCTTCAACATAGAAGAGTAACGAACTTCACCCTTCAGGAAGTCTTGGAAGCCAGCCCAATCTGGTTCTTTGCTATCCAATTGGAACGGATTCTTGCCTTCAGCTTCCAAAGCCGGGTTGTAACGCCACAAGTGCCAGTAACCGCACTTAACAGCTTTTTCTTCCTCAGCTTGGCTCTTACCCATACCCAACTTCAAGCCGTGGTTGATACACGGAGCATAAGCGATGATGAGTGACGGTCCGGGATATGCTTCAGCTTCGCGGATTGCTTTCAGAGTTTGAGCCTGGTCAGCACCCATAGCAATCTGTGCTACGTAAACATAACCGTAAGTAGTAGCCATCAGACCGAGGTCTTTCTTGCGTACACGCTTAC
>OGIE01001894.1_pt1 | contig 27418 bp, 22 predicted proteins | sample 1571581 | NCBI WGS metagenome assembly OGIE01 (sample SAMEA2582021, study PRJEB24529) | metagenome | biome: Human gut stool | place: China | collected 2011
GGGCGTATCAATCTCATGTTTGAAAATATTATAATTCCGCTCATCCCGGGGGGAAAACAATATTTTCTATAAATCCATTAACTCCGGGTTTAATAAGAAATCATACACAGACATAAATTCAGAAAAGCTTAAGGGATACATATGCACTTCATCTAAAAGGAAATAATATGTCTCTCATCCACTCCGCTTTCGATGAGATGGTCCAGATAATAGTCTCTTTTTATCTCATTTTCCATAATGTTTTTCGCTCCTAAAAGATATTATCCCTTTATATGACAATTCCATTGCAATGGTCAATCTCATGCTGAATAATCTGTGCTGTCCAACCTGAATACTTTCCATGTTGTTTCTTAAAGTTCTGATCAAGATAGTCCACTTCTATTTCCTGATATCTCGTACATGGTCTTACACCTTCCAGAGAAAGACATCCTTCCTCTGTCTGATATGCTCCGGATTTCTTTGTTATTACCGGATTTATCATTGCAAACTGAAATGGTCCGGCTGCTACTACAATGATATTCTTTTTTACTCCAATCATATTGGCAGCCATACCAACACAGTGTTCTAAATTTGCCTTAAGTGTATCAAGCAAATCTGTCACAATCTGTTTATCTGCCTCTGTTGCATCCACTGACTTCTGTGCCAGAAACAGCGGATCATGCATTATCTTCTTTACCATTAATTCCATCCCTTCCATACATCAGGCTGATATCCAAGTGTAGATTGCTTTCCGTTTCTTACTACCGGTGTTTTAATTACCTGCGGATTCTCAAGTACCTTTTCCAGTTTATCTTCATCTGCAATATACTTAATAAGAGCAAGTATGTCATGGTCTTTTCCATTCCAGTTAATCATATTTTCAAGACCGCCATTAGCCTGTGCAACAGAAGTAAACTCTCCCTTGCTCATGCCTTTTTCTTTCATATCAATGAACTGATACTTTATGCCACGCTCCTTGAAGAAACGTTCTGCTTTCTTTGTATCATTGCATTTCTTAGTTCCAAAAATCTGTATATTCATCTGCTTCACCTACTGCAAATCATAAAATTTCATTTTCTCTGTATTTCTATATTCATTATCTATAAATAATTTTTCTCCATTTTATGGCATAAGCAACAATTTTATTATTTTGTAGAAATATGTCCTTATATGTATTTTATTTCCATTTGACAAATCTAAGCATATTGCATATATTAATTGTAGTCAACTTGTGACGGATAAAAGCTGGGTTCCCGAATGGGAGTAGGTGAATTTTCACTTAGAATCCTTTGCTCCTGGGGTTGACTTTTTTATTTTGTCTTTTAAATCTCCAATTATTGTATCTGGAGCCTTTTTAATCTCATTAAAAATAAAATCTATTGCCTGCTGTGAATAACTATATTGGGGCTGTGTAGATACCTCATATACAAAGCAAAACCGGTCATTCTCTTTTATTCCAAAATAGTTTGTAAAAAGTTGGAAATGATATTGATTAAACTTCACAACTGCATTATTATAACGCAGTTCAATACCCGCTTTTTCAATGCGCTTGTTAATTTCCTTTATACAGAATTTTGCATTATATTTATGAGTATCATTAGGGTTCTTTACGTCATGAATTATGCGAACACCCTCTTCGGCTTCTTTATCAATATAATACAGTTCTGTTGCTTCTTCTCGCTTTTTGGTGTTATAGTGCAAATGTTCAATTCTTATTGCAAAGCTACTGTTATTTTCATCAATCATAGGGTCTAACTGCTTTTGTGCCATAATCAGTTTCTCTGCGACCTGTTCCGTATATTTCCCACGTATTTCTGTTTCATCCAAAGATCGTAAACGAACTGAAAGAGTAATAAAATTCTCAGGAATCACCTCTGTCATATCAATATTATGAAATTCCTTCATTTTATCGACAAAATTGAATACACATGCCTGTAATAATGGAACATATAGCGCCTCATACTCTTCCGTTATAAAATGAGTACTTGTATTCCTTAATTCAATAACCTTTTCCAAATTTTTCCTCAAAGGTGCTTTTTCATTTGTAAACACCTTCTGAACACAGTTTTCCAAAGATATTGTTCTATTCTTCTTATCCATATAGTATACTGCTTCTTCGCCGTATTTATTAATAATATGTGCTTTCAGCATTAATTCCCAAGCATTGCAAATAAAAAAGCTAAATCCCTCAAGACGATATTGAATGGATGGTTTGTTATATATCTCTATAGCCATAACAAAGGCTTCTTTTGCCTTATTAATCAATCTACTTACTGTTGTTTGATTACTATTCATCCTTTTATTTCCCCTTTCATAAATACCCGTCAACAGTCATACTGCCATTCGCCATCCGTCAGATCAATTCCCAGTTCATCAAATATCATCTTACTCCTATCTGCAGCATCCCATAATTCGAATTCCAGATGTTTAGCTCCAGACGCCTGAACAATCTCTTCAATAAGATCCTCAATAGTTCTGTACCAAGTCCTTCTATTTTAGCATTATCCATCAGTTGGATGTAAAACTGATATTCCATATTGCTATTCTTATTATCTAACTGTATAACTCCGCAAAATTGCCCATCTCTTCTGTAAATACACCGAAAATATTTCTTGCCCTAATAATGCTCCCAAAGTTCTTCAAAATAATCCGATTTATCCTTATCAGATATTACATTTTGAGCCTCTTTAATTATTTTTGCCCAAGGTCTTGAATCTTCTAACAATTTCAAATTATCTTTGTCTGTATATTTTACTTTATCTACAATAAAATGCTCACTTTCTAAGTACATGCTATTTTCCTCCGGATACACTCTTAAACATAGTAGTAAAAATATAAAATTAAATAACTTTTTCCTTTACAACTTACATATTCATAATAAATGCCTAACGCCATAATATATTCGTAAACGATCCTATGGATCGTTTACTTCCAGACAATCTATACTCCTCAATTATTTACTAGACTCCTTGAAAAATCATATCATTGTGATATTCGATGAATGCTTTGTTCGGGTAAAATCTATCCGGAAGAATTATCTGCTTTCCCTCATAACTCATAAACCATGCTTTAGTATCATAATCCATTGCTGTTGATGAAATTTTTGCAGAATTCACAATTCTGTAATTTTTGTCTATAGTTATCAAACCTCTGTCAAAAGCTTTGTCATGTAACGAATTCAAACATAATCCATTGCTCGGATTTGTTCTCTCCGTTTTAGCATCACTACTTTTCCAGGGTTTAATATGGCTTGCAACCAATAGCTCAGGTAATAAAATCCCTGTAACACAACACCTATTCCTATATGCTGATAAGACCGCTGTCCTAAAGAAATATTGCCCTACTCTTGATTTCATCACCTGTTCCCGATACTCTCCCGGTGGTAATTTTTCAATTTCATATGCTACCTCGTCACAAATCACATTTTCAACCACTGTGTTCTTTAACCTTGCTTTTATTTCTTGCGCTTGATAAGACAAACCCTCCCAATCGCTTTCAAATTCTCTGAATATCTCTCCATCAAGCTTACTAGCATTTGACATTCCCGATACGTTCCGTGCTCTTAGTTCCCTATCAAAGTGAGCCAAATTAGCCATTTTTAACCCAACAGCACTAGGCGTTCTCCCCAGTAAATCAGCCAATTCAATAATATCAGGATTTGTTTTAGAAATTTTAGAAAACGGAACCTTGCAGTATAAATCAAATGCCAATATTGTTTCTTCTCTTGACCATTTTATTCTATATTTTTCTGCCATATCACAACTCCCCTAATCAAAATTGTAGTGGCATTCCATCAGCTATAAGTCGCTCTCTTGCTTTTATTACTAGCTTTGCTTGTTTCACAGATGGAATTCTTCCTGTTATCTCCATGTTAATTACCATCTTAATTACAGATAATTCCATATCCGATAAAAGTCTCCTAGTACTTCCCCACTCAAGAACTCTCTGCCAGTACTCTTTCCCTTGATCCATCAAATATTTCAGTGAATCTACTTCATTATCTACCTTTCGTGCCTCTTTTGCTTCTTTTTCTGTAGCTTTTGATTTCTCCTTTGATGTTAATGTTCTAAGAAATTGTTCATCTATTGTCCATAAATAGTTCTGAGCCCTTTCCCAACATAAAGTCTGTTTACACCATTGTGTTACATTCTCAGTTTTTCTATCCTCACGAGTAATGAATTCATACACCTCTGTACACAAATGTCTGATTTGATTTGTCAATTCCGGATACACACTCTGCAAGTTCCATATTCTTGTAAAATCAAGTTCATGATCTGGCATATTTCTACGAATATAATCAAACAATACACTCATTGTATATGCAATAACATTGGCCTTGTAGGAATGCTTCTCTTTGTACCATGCTGTCTGCTTAATAATATTATCCGTTGCTTTGAACATAATCGCCAGCGCTACTACACGCTTGAAATAGTATACATTAAACTCTGTATCCGATTTAGCCCATTTTTTCTTAATATCTTCTGCAAACACTTTTACAATGGCCTGTTTACCTCTACTGACCACATCAGGAGCACCTTGATATATTTCCATATACTTAGCAAGGTCAACCATTTTGATTACTTGGCTTTCTGGATAACGAGTCTCATATTGCCTCATCTGTGAAGACTTAGGCTTAAATTTCATTTTTCCTTGATTATATTGTCCTCTTGTTCTTTCATAATACCAGTACTGTTGATACTGATTACCATTAACTGCTGGTGCAGGTGTTTTTCTCGAATAATCTTCAATTCGAATATGAAAAGGATGATTCGAAAAGAAGTCTGATGCATCAACCTTATTCTGTGAATTCGAATACTCCGATATTTTAGGAATTATTCGTTCTGACATAGAATGTTCGAGCACAGATATTTTCATTGGCACAAACAATCTGCTTATATCAATATTTTCATCTTTTCTCGCTGTAAGCAAAGTATTAGCAATAGACGCTGTAGTCTGTCCACCATTTACAATTTGTAAATCTTTAATCCTTGTAATTTTTAGTCCATCACTTGTCATGACTGTATCTAATTCAGTGGCAGTCGCTGCAATACCATTATTGTAAGCAAAAAACATCTCAGGATAATTTTTAATTGTAGCTTGAATATTTTTATTTACCTTACCCTTCACACTTAAAAATGAGCGTACATTGCCCTCTAATAAGCGTGAGCCAAACTCCAAGTACAAATCATTTAATAACTGTCCCGGCACTACAGCCAAATATGAAGAGTATGTAATCATATTTTCCGGTTTTCCAACTTTCTCTTCTTCATCCGACTCAATACCATCATTATACTTAGGTGCTACTTCTATATCTGCTATTACATCCACATATTCTACTGCTTTTACGCAAGGAATTCCATCGCATGAATATTCCTGCAAAAAAATCTCTATACTCTCCTTCTGTGCTTTGGAATTCACAACACCAAAGATACGTGTGATATCCCATACATTTAACTCTGCCTTTCTTCCTGCAACTTTGTCATCCTTAATATTCTTCTTGCGTTGCTTATTATACGCATCTGTTAATAAATAGAAACGAAACTTGGTAATTTCTTTGTTATCATAGTACAACGTTTTCGCAAATTCATACTCTTGTGTACTTTCTTCCAACTCCAAGTATAATTCATACTTAATTGCTTCTTCTACAAAATATTTGATTCGTCTAAATAGCTTGTTAATATCCTCTGCTCTGATTGCATCATCCTCATACGGTCCATGATAATCAGAAATAAATACACAACAGCTACCATCTGTATCATCGAAAGCATAGCCATCAATCATCATGTTCGCTTTATTTCTTGTAATACCTTCATAATGACACTCAATAAAATCGTCAAATTCCTCACCTGCTATCAGAATATCTGTAACATAATACAAAAATTCTTCTTCCGGTGTAGACAGATTTGCACTAGCCGACAATTGTATATCTTCATGTATTACGGAACGATATTCTTCCACATTCATCTTCTTACTCCTCCCTGTACATTGCTATACCATCCAACAGAATTGTATACTTCGCATTACCTACTGCAAAAGGTAAATCCTTCCTCCGTATTCTTGGGAAATCTTCTGTAATTCTATACATTTGCATTCCCTTATAGCAAAAAACACATTCATCATACGATGGATCACTATAATATCCTACATTCTCCAATTTTTCTCTAAACGACATTAATGCATCCTGATTATCTATCCTTTCAATAATGCTTAGCACCAACTTATTAAGAAAAATTGCATTCTTATTAACAGTACTACACTCTTCTAAGCGTGATACGACTAAATGGCCATCTTCATCCGACTCCAACTGTTCAATAGAACTAATACTTACTTGCATTGCATTCTCATTAACAGCCTTAACTTCATACCATGTATCTGCGATCTCGAAATCCTTATGCTCTAACAAAGGTCCCATCCAACTTGCAATAGCATCCGTAACACCATATTCTGGAATGAATTTGTCCTTTAATAATAGAAGTTCACCAATTAGTCCTTTAATCTCTGATTTATCTAACAACATTCCCTTTTTTTTACCAAACAATTCCAACCAATATTTCCAGCGTACTACTGCATTTGAAATTGCCATTTCTTTACCAGCCTTTTCACAAACCAGTATCATATCCTTACAGAATATAGTAAACATTGATGCATATGTATTATCAAGTAGATCAAATGTCAACGCAATTTTTCCATCCTCTCGTTTGCTCATCTGTACGTCAATCATTTTGGATGATTTAGTCTTTACAATCTGGCCAGGTTCGGTAATTACCATTGACATCTTGCCATCTTCATTATATCCCAAAAAAAGATTGACCTTGTAATCGCTATCCAAGCGTTGATATGTATGATGTTCTATTCCCTGTTCAAACTTTTTACTAATTTGCATTAGTCCTCAAAAGCCTCCTCTTCTGAATCCCATTCATCATAATCACCTTCAAATATTTTCTGTATAGCCACTTTATTCAGCACATAATTAGCATATTTTGTTTCTTGATTCGATAATGAAGGAATTCCTATACCAAACCCAACGTATATGTTGTTCTGGCAATTCTCCACTACTTCCAAGTTCTCCGGTGTCTTATTTCCTATATATTCTCCCAATTCCACAAAATATATAGTTAATAACGGATTACGTTTCACACCGTCAAAATACGCTTTTTGTGGCAAATTTTTCTTGCCAACCTTATACTTAATCTCTTCAATCTCGCTTTCACCAAGTCCAAATTGTCCATCTGATGCTGTACCTAATCTTCTTTTACTTCCGGACATTTTCAATATTTTTCCATCATTCTCTACAGAATATTGGCGCATCGGATGGCTAAACTCTAATCCTTCAGCTAATTTGTATTGTTTGGATGAATTACCTGTAGCAAAAGCCACATCCCATTGACGTAATTCATCGCCTTTGTATCCATTAATGAAACGAATAATTGCAGGAATATTGAACTGCTCATTTTTGGGCGAAACATCAAGTTTTTCCAAATATTCTAATATCAATGTAACTGGTACATTTTTAATACCATACTTGATAGTATTCCTACGCCCTTCGTCAATTGTACGATAACCCGCATCAAACAAGTCGGTGATAAACTGCTTTGTATATTCAATATTTGACAAATTCTTTTCTTTGCTCGAATATATTTCCGGTGTTTCAATCGCAACTCCGCTCAAGCTTATTAAACATACACGTTGCTCTGCACTCTTCATTTTGTTTCTAGCAGTAACGATAAGCGCTGTAATGTCTGAGCGTACTCGCAATCCAAATTCTTTTGGCGTCAAATCACTATCTTCATATCGCTTAATCTCGTCACGCAGTTCATCGGTGGCTTGACTAATATGTCGGTACCATTCAATACTTTCATCAGACATCCAGATTCTACACAAATCAGCATAACCATTTCTATATCCGAACCACCTTCCCATCTGCATCAATGTGTCATACATTTTCGAATTTCTATAAAAATAACTAATTACCAACCCTTCAAGGGTAAGTCCTCGAGACAAACTCATGCCTCCTACAGCAATCATTCGAAGGCCATCCTTATAGTCATCAAAATTAAAATTTTTACCATTTCTCTGGTTGATTGTTAATACAATAATTCCGGCACAAGACGCATACAAAGCATTTTGAATTTGCCTCCATGTAAACTCGACTTCCGAATAAATATCGTCATATGCTTCTTTGATGCTTGCCATATACATATCTTTTAACGCATCTTCTGGAGATAATTTTCCATATAATCTACATGCACTCTGTAAATTTTTCAGATATTCATTCACTAATTCCGATACTTGTTCTTGTACAGCCGTAAATCTACTAACATTCACCAGCATAGACCTATGGTTATTTTTCTTACCGCGCAAATCCTCTATGACATTCGCCACCATGAACGATGCTATAGCCTTTTTCAGATCATCCGGTAGCTCATTTACTCTTATGGTACTCTTATGTCTAAGTGGTAAAATAAATGCAACGCTATTCATATTAACGGGGTCATCATCTATAGGCACAAGCATATAAGATGCATCTCCGTCTTCACCAAATATATTTCTTGCTCCAATATAGTTTGAAGGTGCATTCAAAGAATAGATATAATCCTTCGGGAATAAATCCTCCGAAACCATATCATTATAATTATCTGGATCAATAAATATATTAGCAAATGGCGTTGCGGTAAATCCTACATAACTCGATTTATTAAACATTTTTAGCAATTCACGAATCTGTGCGTTAATTGCCGTCGGGTTATCTTCTGATTTTGTATTTACTGATGCATTATCCGCCTCATCATCAATTACAAGCAAAGAATGATTAATTGGGTTATCTCCATTTTGATTAAATGTTTTTAACCATTTATTTAATCGCTTTAGCACTGCACAATTTTTCTTCACAACAAAAATGACAGAGCCATTAATATTTCGCAAATCAAATCCCATATTACTTGCGTTCTGTTGTTTAAAATCGTCTGATGTCGAAGTTAAACATACCGGTCGAACTGACGCATCATACTTACCAGCTCCTATAATCAGCTTATCTTCTCGTTGTTTAATAATAGCATCACTGTCCACACCAACAAACCCTTCATCAATTCTTGCCTGCGTTTGCTGTCTAAGTTTTTCGATTGTACCTGTAAGTAATACGACCACCTTATAACCAGAATCTACAGCCTTGCAAATCAAGCCCGTATAATTCGCAGTCTTTCCTGACTGCACATCTCCAATTATCAAACCTCTTCTCTTATAGGCAATATCTCGTGTGGGATCCCCTAATAAATCTGTTAATGTATCAAGCACGTCATCCATTGTATTTACCACTTTAGAAGAGAATCCTTTATCTGCTAACAAATACTTCTTATATCTCTCCCAATAACGCATCTCCAGTTTCGATTTCCTTGCCAAAAACCACTTCTCATGTCCCTCTTCTTGAATAAGTATACCCTTATCCAATTTTATTGAGAATTCTGCCTTTATAGAAGATTTCACTTCATCAATCTCTCTTTCAAGCATATTGCTAAATGTGGGTAATCCGCATACCTCGCCAACTTTCTCGTCTATAAGTCTTTCTTCAATGTTTTCCTCTGTAGCTATAAACATAACTACCATGTCTTTTAATTTCTTTTGGATATCATTCATAGTTTTTCCAACTCCAGCCGTATTCTATTTTTTATTTCTTCAACATTGCAATATGGTTCAACCTTTAAGAACGCCTGATAATATAACCTTTCAGATAAGCCATGTGCACGCACGTATGCCATTTGCGTTTGCAAGTCATCCCAGACTCTTTCAAAGTCATCTCCTGGTTCAATTTTCTTATCTTCTACATTTCCCTTTGCTGCATCCACATATAATGCACTTACAGGAAATGCTTCTTCTATCGCATTGATTACAGAGCTCAACAATTTCAATTGCGATTCATCTAAAGTTGATTGAAGCAATTCAAGTTGCGGTATTTTACGATTAATCTGATATTCATATCCATCGCGAACTTTAACCCTCTCCCACACATACTCAATATCTTTATCCTTTTTTTCTTTTCGTCCTCTATATGTGTGCACAGCCTCACTACACAATACCGATTCATATACTGCATTGTACATATTCTTCTTAATAATATCTGGCAATGTTGCAGTACTCTTTTTAATATCTATTGACCACATATAATCCAACGAATTAGGAATATCAACCATTACTCTAGCTAATTTATTCAGTTCATCTTTTCTTTCCAAGCGAAACCATGTTCCCCAAATTATCAAACGTTTGTTTCGATAAACATAAAAACCTTGCTCACTTCGCAATCTATCTTTACCTCCAACCTTATCTAAATCATCCTGAGATAATTTTGATAAATGCGGCAAGATAAAAGGTTTAAGCGTAATCTTCTCATTATTTATTCGAAACGAGCTTTCTCGCTTCCTTTGAGTCGCCCCGTGATATGAAAGGAACGGGTCTTTAGCCACTAATTCCAGTTGATTTACTCGAATTGTTAAGCCTTCATCTATAAATCTATGGAAGACTAAAGCCAAGTGGTTGATCATATCATCCAAGCACTTATTAAATGTCTCTGATAAGTTACTGGTTCCTTCTTTAATTCTGTCAAATTCTGATAAATAGATATAAGTACCATGCTCTATATCTAACAGCCGATTGATATGAGGGAATTGCAACATTTCCTCTTCCTTAAATCCCCTCAGCATCCATGCTCCACTATCAATTACATAATCAAGATCCCAAGAATATGCACTTATTTTTCCTTCTTTTTTACTGACAACAATTAGCTTTCTACACTGCGACAATGATGCTGCTTTCATTCCCAATCCGAAACGTCCCAAATCGTCTTCACGTCGTGTTTCCAAAGGATTTCTACTACCATAACGCATTGCTTCACATAATTCATGCTCCGTCATACCATTTCCATCATCCAAAACAATCAATGATGGTTCTATACCCGGAGTAGAAATAATATCAATATTCCTTGCCTTTGCACTAATACTATTGTCCAACAAATCTGCTATAGCCGACGGAAAGGAGTAGCCTAATGAGCGCATGGATTCAATTAATGAAGGTGCAAAAGGTACACATTCTTGTTCAAACATACCAGTCAACCTCTCTTGTACTTTATACCTTATAAATCACGCATAAGAATTTGTCTATTTACTCCAAATAAATTACGCAAATCCTGATGTGTGTAAGCACTCTCTTGATGCTTTTCTACCATTTTAATGATATTGGTAACACTCACAGCAGAACCTCGTACTCCAGATTCTTCATAGATGGATTCAATTTGCTTATCGATTGCAGTGCCAAATCCTCCCGCAATGTATGTAAAAAATGCCATCGGATATTCTCTGTCACTGTATCGAGAAATATTTGTCAAATAATTATGGACCATCCTGTTCCTGTGGTCATTATTGATACTGTAATTGCTATAAGCTTTATTATCAATAATTGCTTGATAACTGCATTCCGGAGATACAAGCAATACGTCCGGCGTTAATCCCATCGGTCCTACATGTTTTGTCTGATAACCAAATACATCCCGAAATAATTCCACTGTAGCTTTTTCGAACTCTGTAGCCTCATCTCTTCCTTTAAATGCCATTTCAAAGTACTTTGTCATAAATGAACCTATCGAACCTCGAGGATATGTTTCTATAAGTACCTCTTCTACCGTCTTCCCATCTATCCCAGTGACATCGACTATATGATCTACCAACTCATTTGAAATTTTTGTAATTGGTCTATTCAAAGATTCTGTAATATATGCCTGCATTACCTTCTGACGTGCTATCACCTTTGGCGTTATAGTCATGGATTTTGTTAAATCTCTATTATCTTTTCTATGCTTTACATCAACACCAAATTTGCGTTGAAAATACTCTTGTTGTTCCGGTCTGTCTATCATGGAAGTCTGCACACTTAAAATGCTTCTTACTTCTTCTCTTCGTTCGTCCAACAAAAATACTCTTCCCAAATCCCTATTAACAAACTGAGTATATTCTAACCAATTCACAAGTGTATTCGCCAAATCTTGCAAATGACTATAAGGATGCTCCAGATTGATTCCTCCTTTAGATGATTGATATTTCAGAAGGAAATCATCTTCAAGACACTTATCGCCCTCTTCCCTATATTGCAAAACTCTTTTTACAATATACTCATAGCATCTATCACTTTCATTTTCTGCTTCAGTAACAATTATCTTTGCAATTTCATCCTCACTGAGTGAACCTATTCTTGAATCATCAAGTAAACGCAATAAAAATCGAAATGGTCTTATTTTGAATCTTGAAGCCACCTGCACCCCTCTTCCAACTGAAAATGCAGATGGAAATTGATATTTTAAAATTTGATTTGTTAATATAGCTACTGGCGATTCCCCATTCATAATCGCCTCGCCAGCCAAGGTCAACTTAATCATCCCCGTAGATTCCTGATTAAAAATCAATCCTAAACTCATGAGCCATGCTTTATATGTTCGTGCACCTCCACCAGTATGGTCTCTACGCTCTCCCTTTCTCTTCAAGCCAGCATTTTCCAATGCATCTTCATACGCCAAGTGTGAATCTCTTTGTCCATCCCATTCTTGATTTAATGATAAATCAGCAAATGCTGCTAATACTTCTGGTACGGAATTAAGTTTTCTTTTTGGTCTAGTAACCCACCAATAATTCAACATTCTATTCGTCCTTTCCTACATATGCTTCCATTGATTCATATGGTATCTCTGCAAATGTTCTTAATATAGCTTCGAAAATAACTTTTGCCCCCATAGCAGGTACGGCCATTCCGATTTGCTTACGAACAGATTCCTTTGATCCCTCAAACACATAATTATCTGGGAATGTTTGTAACCGTGCTCTCTCCCTGTTAGTCAATGCCCTCGGTTCTGCATAATGATAGATATGTGTTCCCCCACCACCTGAACCCGTGACCGTATATGCCGGTTTAGTAGGGTCAAGCCTCTTGTATATTTGACTAATCTTTGCACCTTTTACATTTAATTGTAATTCTGAAGGCAGATCTGCAGTAAACGCATTCTGTCCTGGCTTTATATGCTTTAATCTTTCCACAACAGTTGCAGACTGCTTAGTCTCTTCATTATTTGTAGCATAGGAAGGTATCGGTGGAACCTCTATTGCGGTCTTACAAGTCACATCACAATTCGCATATGGATTTGTGCTAGGAATCTTAAAATCATAAGGCAAATCTTTTCTAATTCCTACAATAATCATTCTGTGTCTCGCCTGTGGAACACCATACTCTTCAAACTTATATAAGTTTGGATATATTCTATATCCAGTATCAATTAGATCTTTCTTAATCTGTTCAAATGCTTTTCCCTCATTTGCGCTTCTTAATCCCCCTACGTTTTCTGCTAAAAACCAAAGAGGTTGATACTTTTTAAGTACCTTCACACCATACGAATATAAAGGTCCAAATACTCCATCAAAGCCTTTCTGTTCTCCTACAACAGAAAAGTCATTACACGGAAATCCAAATGCCAATGCATCAATTTCTCCCAATGAATCAATATCTAGTTTTCGCACATCACCACATATCACACTCTCTGTGGCATCAGGGCAAATATTCCTTCTATATGTGTCACATGTACTCGCATCATAATCATTTGCCCATTTATGAACAATTCTATATTCTGGGTCTTCTATTCGTGCTGAAATAGCCCCTAACGCTAATCCTCCAGGTCCACAAAATAATTCTCCTAATTTAAATTCTTTGACATTACTCATTAGATTTCCTCTCCATTCGGCAATATATAATTTCTTCTAAAGCTTGTCCCTGTTGCCTCTGCAATCTCTTCCAAGTCTTTAATCGTAAAGCTTTCACGCTTCAATTTTGAATTGAAGCTCTGCGGTGACTTACCTAGTCTACGAGCCAATTCTGCCACACTAATATTACTTCTAATGCACAAAACTCTAATCTGTTCTGAAATTGTAATCATACGCTTTTCCTCCAAGTATTATTGTAAACGTATTTTTTTATAAAGTCAAAACATTTGATTAGCTTGTAATAGGTTTAGTTTAATATGACACCAAAGCAATACACTTTCATCGCCTTTTAGGTTTATTTATATACTTGTAAATTTTCAGGTAGTAATAGCACACGATAACGTGCCTTATTATAGCAATCTGTCCGGTCCTACTTTGAACAGAGCACCCATCCCCAGAAGATGATAAATCCAAGCGGTGGAAATATCAGCGATACTAAAATTGCAAGGATAACACAGATTGCTGCAACAACTCCGGAACAATCAAAACTATTTCCATAATTTCTGTTATCACAGTTGCAATAAGGTCCTTCACAATGGCTGTCATGGTGAGCATTGAAATCATATCCGTTATTCATAAATCCCATCCTTCCATAAAACTAAGGCTTTGTTTGTTTTGTTAGGCGTGATTCTATCCTATCAAATGTAATGTCCTAAATTTTGGACTCATAAGCCGTCAGCCTACAAGTCCGCCCCGCATCACCATTTTCTTCCGTTCATCTGCCACCTGTCATGCCGCTTGATACTTCTCACCGCCTGGCTCAGCGTGTTTGCCCTGTTATGCTGATAGTAGGGATGTTGGTATCGATGCTTATGAAAGACAACCACGGAACCCACATCCGGCCACTCACAGTTATGGATGTACCAGTAATACCCTGTGTTCCGGGACATTATGGTCACATCATAGTTATCCACGGCGATGATGTTGAAGTATGCCGGATCAAGGCATTTCAGATCATCGTTGTTAAACATTCGTCGCCTCCAATCCGCTTTCCGCAACCATTCTGTAACTGCATTGCCTCTCGGCCACGAACCTTGCGTGAAGCTCTTTCTTTTCCTTCAGGAACCGCTCTTGCAGTTTCCTTGTCTCTTCTTCCATGAAAGCCTTCTCTGCCTCGATCAGCTCCGCCCTGGTCGAATCCTTCATGATCACAAGTTTCCCCTCCGCGCACTTGACCAGTACTGGATCCCCGATATTGAATCCTAGCTCTTGAAACCATAATCCATGTATCCGAAGCATCGGAGCAGTCTTCCTACTGTAATTCGTCGCTTCACTCACCGTCAGTTCCCTGTATTCCTTTTTTCGCTCTTGCCATAGTTTTTCACTCCTTTTCTTTGATCGACTCTGGCAGGTACTTAACCGGCATCCGGGAAGGCATAAAAAATAGGACTACCATCAGCTCATGCTTTCCAGTCACCGATCAAGTCCTACCTTAACTCTATGTTCAGTTGTCACACGGCATAGTTATCCCGTGCGTTTTGCCATTAAGGCTCCACCGCCCCTCGTGTTATATTAGTGCAAGGCGATCATATCTTCAGTTAAAAACGGCGCCGTCCCACCCGTAAATACCGTACCCTATGGCATTTTTCTGTAGGACTAAATCAGCCAAAAACCTTTGATTTATGCGGTCTTTGCTTGACTTGGCACTATAATACCACCAGCCCCAGTAGCAGAAATCAACAGTGCTCTATTTTCTCCAGCATCCACAATCCTACGAAGATTCGTAATAAACCCTACCTGCATAGAATTCGGTTCCATCTTATACTTCTCCGTGGATGATATCTCATCCCGTTTTGCTATTTCCCTCTGCTTTTTGATGATCTCATACTTTTGCTTATAATTCTCATAGAAATCATCATAAAAAAGCGCATACTTAGAGTCCCACAGCTGGTGAAATTCTTTTACGATCTCCATCGCAATTTCACCCTGCTCTGTGGAAACAAGTTTGGTATTCCACTCCTTATTTTTCGTCAAAGTAGCACTTGTAATATTGGAGCTACCGATGATAATACGATAAATCTCTTCCTTCTTAAAAATGTAGCCTTTGGTGTGGAAGCCCTGGTCTGCCCGATCCACATCATACATCTTCAGAGTAACATTGGACAGTTCCTGCAGCTTCTTCAATGCTCTGGGCTCACTAAAGTTAAGATAGTTTGTCGTTAAGATCTGACCCGGGATCTGCCTCTTCTCCAGTTCCTTCAACGTCTGCAAGAGAGGCGTAATTCCACACATAGTAATAAAAGCCACGCTAATCTGGAATTGGTCACACTTCATCAGCTCATCTTCTATGACGGAAATAACTTTCTTGCCCTCTTTCGGATTATTCGACACGAAAGCAGGCTTGTATGCCAGATTGGTAGCAGCTGTACCGTCAATATATGCCGTTGTCAATCCTTCTTGAAGTTGTGTACGGGTGGTGTGTGACATGGTATTCTCCGTATTTAACATTTTCTTTACCATTAATTTGTTTCTGATCTTATCCATCAATGTTACATCCGCCGGAAACCACTGCACAGAGTCCAGTTCATCCTTCGTCAGCCACTTGGCAGTTTGCGCCTCCAGCAGTTTCAACTCTCCCGATACAACCTCACACCAAAAACAATCCATGGATAAATGAAATGCCGGGTAATCACACTCTATGGTATCTATCAGATCTTCGACCCTGACCGTGGCATCCAGTTCCTCCCGGATCTCTCTGATGACCGCCTGCTGTGGGGTCTCTCCGGCTTCGATCTTCCCGCCGGGAAATTCCCAGCCACCTTTGAGTTCTCCGTAGCCCCTTGCGGTAGAAAATATTTTTGTTTTGTGCTCTATGGAATCGCAGATCACAGCTGCGACTACGCGAATGGTTTTCATAGGATTTCTTCTTTATTCTACACGCTTATCTTCAATGGTCACCCAGATAACATTTATTCGCACAAATTTACTTTGCAAAAAATTTGTGAAACAATCTAAAATTATAATTACTCAAAATCAACTTTGCAATACAAAAAGTCAAGAATAATCATTTTTACAGAAACACCACCTGATTCGTTTAAAATTACATTGTATGAATATCTTTGATTTTGAACAGGTATCCAGTCAGATAAAACAAATTTCTCGCCACTTTCAATGCTTTGTATTATACATGCGTTGCGCGAAAAACGAGACGATATTTCTGGAATAACATCCATTAGCTTTGGACTTTGAAATTCCGCTTTTTTCTCATCACTAATGTTAGGTAAAAAATCATACCACAACCTATTTGCACCTTCAAAATTCAAGTCATCATATTCATATCCAGCATGACCAATGGCCAATTTTGTGATTATCCTTGAAAAACGATTAGTATCAAAATTGGGAAAAATATAACCTTCTTTGCTTAAAATTTGAGATTCAATTAAATGTTGTAAAGATTGTTTTTGTGACAAAATCTTTTTTACATGTGCACTAATTGAATAATCTAAATACACCTTGTTTTTCAACACTTCCAAATAGCAAATAAAATACTCTTCATCTGCTGAAAAACCATTGTTACACGCAAGACATGCCGGAATCGTTGGTAGATTCTCAGGAAATGGTTCAATTAGCATTGTTTTGGATGGAACATGTTCACGTGTATTTGCGGGCTTGCCACAATATATGCACCCACTTGGTCTTCCTTTTTCCCAACATGTATAGTATCCCATGCCCGAATTACTTTCTCTTCGCTTTTTCTGAATCATTTCCTCTCCATATCAATCCAATGTGTCAATAAGGAAATTTCATAATATTTCCTTATTTTTCAATGTCAAAATACTTCCTTATATATTTTTATTTAAAACTTAACCTTCTGAATGTGATATGACTGCGGTTCAACAAGCCAAAGATTATTTTCCATAATATGTTGTACAGGATTATGGATAATGTCAGGTTCATAATTGTCATCATCAATTTTTGACAAATCAACTAAATATAAGTAATAGTCCGCCGCCAAAAGCTTCGCTATATCATATTCATTTTTAGACCAATAGAATCCATTTTCTGATACTGCTTTTACTTCAATAAACCGATTGGCTACTGTAGAATTCGGACTATTTGCAGACACAATATCATAACCAGCAGTAACATCTATCTCAGATATCCGTTTTACTTTGTTTTCCCCCTCAACACCAAGTCTTTTCTTTTCGTACTTCACAACAAATAACTCTGCCTTTTCTCCCGCAAGTTCGTCACTCTTAAGTCGTTTTTTGAGTTGCTCAAGTGATATGGCTTTTCTCTTCCTGATGCATTGGGAAGCGACCAATGATTCATACTCTGGTGAAACATAGAAACGTGAACCCGTAACCCCCCTATCAACACATAAAAATCCCTGGCTTATAAGTACATTTCTTACAGACGATAATTTCAAAGGAAAACTCTCATTCTTAAATCTATACTGTTGTTGAACGGAATCATAATAAAACATATTAATTGAAAAAATGTCTGCGTCAAACAAAAAATTGACTGTGCTTTGTATCAAATAATTATTTGTTTGATTATTATCCTCTACTAGTTGTATAAGATCATCCGCTAACGATAATATGTTTTCAGAAAAACGAATCCAGCCAAATGCAGAGCAATAGGTTATCAAGTCATCACAAGATAAATGATGTTTGCCCGGTGCATGATTACATAAGACTATAGCATCATTCCGATTAATAGAAGAGGCTCCAATCACTTTGCACAAAAAGTATATTATTTCATCTCTTCCGCTCTGAAAATTAAATTTTTTTAGTTCTTCTAACATAATCTTTTATCAACGCCTTTATGTCCTCATCCCCCAAATCATCCGAAGCATTATCAAAAAGAGGAATGGGCATACTTTCCATAATTTCATTCATGCGATGTTCTTTCTCTGCTAATCGAGCATCTATTGTTTCATCAATGCTATCTTCCGAAAGAATGTAATAATAATTTGTCTTTGTTCCCTCCTTCAGCCCATATCGATGAATTCGATCTTTCGATTGAACAAAATGAGCTGCATTGAAAGAACGTTCCAAATAAATTGCATTATGACAAGCTTTATGTAACGAAATAGACTCTGCAACAGCAAAAGGATTGGCAATTATTACTTTAAACGGGCAATTATCATCTTGAAATGCTCTTACGATTTTCTCTCTTGTTAGGATTTGTTCTTCGCCATCGTCAATGGTGCCTTCTTTTTCTACAGGAATTGCACCATATAATTCTTGGCATTGTATTCCTTTAGACTCAAGATACTCTTTTATGCTATGAATTGTATGAATAAATGTTGCCCAAATGACAACCTTTCCGCCGTCTTCAATAATTTGCCGCACAATCTTTTCAACTGCCAAAAATTTTGACGGAGTTTCAATCGCTTCGTACTCTATAATAGCTTTTAACACATCGGCATCATCGATTGCCTGATATGCTTCTAATGGGCATTCATCATCTTCTAAGAACTCATTTAATGGAGTTCTTAGCATGGCAGGATCAGATGCGGCTTGCATTAACCGAATCGTTCTTGCATGTGCTAATGCTATCTTAAATTTTGAAGATAGGTCTGGTTCGCCTTCTCCTATCATTTCATCCATGTACTTTTTTTCTATAAAGTCATAGATTCGTCTCTGATATTCTCCCATCGGTACAACAATAGGAGGATTTATCGTAGCCGGAGGAATATTCAAGTCGCTTTTTCGAATTCGAATAAAAAACGGTGAGATGTTACTTATCAGTCGTTCAATGCGAGCCCGATCTCCCATTGCTGTAATATCCCTCAATTGATTTATTTCAAATCCAATAATGTTTTTCGTTGGCCAAATGAATTTGAACATATTATATATGTCCTCGTAACCATTTGGTGCAGGCGTACCAGTTAAAACAACTCGCGCACTACTATATTTAGCGAGTTCAAGCACGGCTTGAGCAATTACACCTCCTGACGAATTTTTAGCTTTATGCGCCTCATCCAGCACAACCATTACTTTATTATTGCGGAGGAAAAAACCAAGTTCCTTTTGCAATGAAATAAGCGAAGCATATGAAATCAGCGTCAATTCAGAAGTTCGACTTGAAATAAGATAATCTTGCTTGTCTGTTTTACTGATTCCACTGATTAAACGTTTTACGCTTGGCTTATGACCAAAACATTCTTCATATTCAAGTTCCCATGGTCCAAAAGAGCTCAATGGTCCTACAACAAGAAGTTTGTCAATGTGTTTCGCATTATCATTTGGCAGGCTATGAAGATACGCATATGCCCCATATACTATACTAGTTTTTCCAGCCCCTGGAACCGAAAAATTACATGCATTTTGAGAAAACGCCATATGATACGCAGAAAGGAGCTGCAAAGGATACAACGACCTTGCTGGGAGATGACAAGCAATAGAATTTGTAAATTTCTCAAACTCAACTTTATCGCATTCATTATTTCGAATACGAAGAGCCTTTTGAGAAAATTCATCAAATTTCCGTTCTTCTTCATAAAAGTCAAGCAAAATTTTTTCAGAACTTTCCGTTTTTTTCTCTGTAAACCCGTATTTGCTCAACATTGAACGTATAGCAGACAAAATAGGAAATGGCTCCTCATCCATTACAGGAATGACAATACGCCCCATTTCTTCGCGAGGCGAAAAATAATCCCTAACATATCTCCATGCAAAACGATTTCTTTTTATAGCTTCTATATCTCCGCATAAATAGACTTCTTTGTTTTCAGAATTGTAATCAATAGAAATCGTTGCCATATCTAATCATCTCCGCTCCAGTATCTTCTTCATTTCATAGGTTAATTTATTGATTTCCCTTACCATCTCTTCGATGTGAGGATCTTTCGTAAAACTATCTTGTTCACAGTCTACTGCTTGAAGTGCACTTAAAGCACGCTCAATTAGTTCACCAGGCTTATTTGAAGCTCGTTTATCTTCAAGTTTACGTGAAAAGCGCTGAAGATTCCCCTTGAGTTGCCCCTTGGCACTATCTATCCATTCATTGTCACGTTTTTTTAACAGTATGCTAAGATCCTCATTTGGATATTCCAATCGAAGTTCTTCTACAGTCTTAGCATCTACAGGTGTATTTACCTCATGTTGATGCAAAAATGCTTCCCATAAATCTTTATAGAAAAAGATACTCCCATCTTTCCCAGTCTTTGCAATGTCTCGGAATTCTTTTCCCTCATAACGTGCACGTATATAGTCAAAACAAACAAGTTTCAAATCAGATATATCAGAATCACTATATGCCCAATCTGCATTTCTAACATTTGATTTTTTCTTTTTATAAGAATCCAAATAGTTTTCAAGATCGACAAAAGGACCTTCTGTTTTTTCCAATCGGGTATATATACCCTCATAGTCGTATTCTTTTAGGTAGTCTTCCATCAAATCAAGAACATTTATCCACTCTTTAATCTGAGAAGGCTTTTCACTCATAAATCCTGCAATATCCTCTTCTGAAAAGCCAAGTCGTTTTAATTCTTTGCATTTCAGATATTTTTCAATAGGATTGTAATCCAGTTTATCATCCTCACCCATTTGATAAATAGTCTCTAGTTGCTGAATATCCTTTTCTTCTGCATCATCTGGAAGAATAATCGCTAAAAAATATTTACATTTCTCGACTTCTTCATAAGAATAACCAAGTTCTTCTCTCTTGTAGAATAATCTATTTAGCAGCATAGCTCTGCGATTTCCATCTACAATTGTACCATCAGACGTCACAATTCCGTACCTCTGCTGCCCATTTTTTAGAAGGCTCTCCATTGTAGTTTTATTTCTATCAACTTTGGAGTCGTATAAAAATTTCTCTATTATTGCCTTATCCCCATCCAACTCAGCATTTAGCACGCCGTTTTGTTTTTCGTAGGATAAGACATCCGAACCGATTCTCCCGTTATATTTGTTATATATCAAATAATCAAGGGGGATTCGATAGACGTTCTCAGTGCGGGTGGTTCCCTTGTAACGCAGAGGGATACCTGTCATAGCAACGTTGAGTTGATTTTCTTTTAATTCATCAAGCTTTGTTTTTCTAGTTATTGCATCCATTTTATTTTCCTCCCATTTCGTGAGTGATTTGGTTTAGGATAATGTAACCAACTGCAATTGCCAACGGCAAAGGGTGAGGGACTTCATTCAAACAAATTCGATTCTCAAATTGCTGTTCTGGAACAGTTCTTACTATAAAAGCTTTTACCTCATCCAATAATTCATATGGTCCCATAACATTGGCTTCTTTTCTTTCTGTTGTAGTCATGCAATACCTTACCTGAAAATCATTGTACGACGGAAGGTTCCTGCATTTTTGACAAATAAACTCTTTGATGGCTAATTGTAAGTTCTCATCTATTTCATTTAGTGATAAGTCTGGTGTGTATACCCTTGCTTTATCTTTCCCCTGGCTATAATGTATTTCAGCATCCCATTTAAAAGATGGGGGGCGATGTTCGTCCCCAAAATCCGAATGATAATTAGTTAGTTCCACACGATATTCGGCTTGAATTAAATAAGGAATATGATACTTGAATTTTGCAGTACTGCGGCGTTCCTTTTCCTTCTTTTTAGGAAAGATGTTCCCATTCAAATTTACAAATGCAATTTCTTCGTCGTGTTGAATCGGTGGGTACTGTTCTGGAATAGACTCTCCTTCCTTCAACGCAATTGCTTTCGCAATTGCATAAGACAATTTTGGTGGAACAGCATTTCCAACTAAAGTATGCTTAATTGACTTTGTTTTTCCATAAAACCAATAGTCAATAGGGAAACTCATCATCGAAGCAGCTTCTCTTACTGTTGGAAGACGATATTTTCCCTCCTTATGCTCAAGAATCATCGCTTCTCTAGAACTTGCTGACATAGTTGCCATAACCGTCCTTGCAGGCTTTTCTAAGTTTTCTGGAAAAGACATCTTTCCCATATAACCCTTGTCTCTTTTTAATCTTTCAGCAGTTTTCCATTCAAATGGTGCAAGTTCATAAATATACTGATGATCAGTTACTTGGCTCTTAGGAAGAACTAGCGTAGGATAGTTTAAGTCTGTTACTTCGTTTGGAATTGGGCTTAAAGGATCCCCTAACGCCTTGAGTACATCTCCAAGCGTTTTAACATTATTATCTTCATTTGTTCTTTGAAGCGGAGGAAACTCACCACATAGATAACGCTGTCGATTAGTTGGGGCGCCATAATATTTTGCATTATATTTTCCAGAATTGCCACCATGAGGTCTTAACACAAAAGAGCCTTCTAATCCCAAATCTTCTGCTGTATATTCATCTTCAATATATTCTTTTACACTAGGTACATTCTCAAGAACCCAGTATTTTAATATAGAGTTCTTCTTATATTTTTTTCGGGCAATGATTTTCAAATATGCTTTAATAAGTTTTATACCTATGGACTTATCTGCATTACCAGATTTATTTGAATGTGAAAATGATTGACACGGAGGAGATCCGATGATTACTTCCGAATCAGGAACTAACGCTTCAAATTGGTCATCCGGCAAATTAGAAATTCGAATTACATCATCCAGAACCGCATTTACTCCTGGTTTGTTTCCTTTATATGTAATAATTGCTGGTTCCCATTTATCTACCGCAAAAACTATATCAAACCCCGCCTGACGAAAGCCTTCGGAAAAACCGCCGCCACCGCAGAAAAAATCAACAACCTTCATTTTATAACCTCTTTACATTTAGTATTATAATATTGATATTTTAATTTTCATCAAAGATGTCAGTAGTAATATCTTTATCATTCCCCCGTTCATGCAACTAATAATGAATGCTGTCGCCAGTTTTCAGCTCTCTCTTCTTGTCTAAGAAAAGTGTGCCACAATTTCTTACAGCTTACCACCATATTGAATGTATCTTTTAATCATGTTTTAACTAGGAGAAGATACAATTTAGTATATCTTGCTTCGTCCTAAGTTTCAATATTTTGACAATACATTCCCGACTGTAGATATACACTCAGATTAAATATTATCGATAAAAGAAGCATGTATTCTCCCTCTCTCGCCCATACTTAGGCTATTTTATTTCTTCCTACGAAGACAATTTATTCTTTAGCTTCAATCCAGCATGTTGTGCAAATATCTGCGCTTGTTTTAATCCCACATTACTTTCTACAAATTTGGTAGCCAGTTTTTTCTGAGTCTCTTTGCTTAAATATATTTTTAGCTTATCTGTTGTTCGTGTAATTGCAGTATAGAAAATGTTGTGTGATATTTGCTCATCAACATCTTCTGTAATCACCACTTTAACAGATTTATATTCTAGCCCTTGAGCCTTATGTATAGATACAGCATATGCAATCTGAAATGGTACAACTTGTTCTGAATAATCTGTATCTGAATCCTTTTCTATTCTCTTTTTTACAGAAAATTCTACAATAGATTTGCCCTCGCAAGCACAATCATGCAACTTAAGATCTGTATAAAAAATAGCTCTGTCTGAAATCTTTTTATCTATCTGTATCTGAAATACTATCTCTTCGGCTTTCCTATCTATAGCCACAATAGTGCCTTTCAAATTATTATATAAAACACCTCCAAATCTCTTATTGTCATTAAAAAGGACCTTATCACCAACTTTATACACCCAGTTTCCCCATTCAATAGGATTTGAAGGGTTAACTTTTTGCATATAACGATTTATATTATTTACTCCATACAATCCATCATATCCTAGGCATAATATAATTTCATCCTCTGTTTTTTCAAAAATTGATTCATCTAATATTGAAATATACCCATTAGCTTGTAATCTTTCAAACATATTTTCATCATAATGTCTTACATAACTCCACATATCTAATAGTGTATTATTATTCTTTGCCCTATAAGGAGTTGACAATTCATACACAGAATTTTTTTCAATAAAATATCTTGCAAAGTTGAACCAATTGCCGAATTTAATTGCTTCAATCTGATGTATATCTCCAAGTAGTAAATACGCTTCAGAATTACATTTTTCAAGCAATTGCAGAATATCTTCATTACATATCGTGCTACACTCGTCTACAATCACAATATCATATATTTTGTTACTATTCTTATTCTTAATGTAGTCATGCACCGTATAACAATCACAAAAAGCATTTATTCTATCTTGTAAATTATTTTTGGCAGCATTTGTATTAGCAAGTAAAAGTATGTTTTTATCATCAAAAATTTGTGCAATATGTTCTGCCACCTTGGTTTTACCGGTTCCTGCTGCACCATAAATCATTCCCAATCTGGAATGTTTGAAAATATTAGATACTATTTTTTTCTTTTCATTGTCATCTATTTTTTCAATAGCCTCACTCTTTTCGTTAATTGTTTGGAGATAATCTCTAACTCCTTCAGACGTATATTGTTGCAATTTTCCGATAATAGCTTTTGTCAATTCAAAATAGTTCTTAACATATAGATAATTAAAAAATGACTCAATTCTTCTAAGTTGTTGTTTCTCACTTTTATATAGATTTTTATTAAAAATATCTTTTTCATATAAATAATAATCCAGACTTTTCTCGTCTATGGCAACATATAAAGTATTACTATCATAAGCTTCACTATTTACTATAGCCGATAGATATTGATGTTCAAAGTCATCTATATCTAGACATCTATGTAATCTTGAAGTAGTCACGTTATGTTTATATAAGCTTGACGCATATGGCATTTCATCAAAAGGTATTGCCTCATTTTTTAAATACAAATATGATAAACGATTATTGGGACAATCCGCTAACTGGTCTCTAATTACATCATTTCTCAAAAATGAAATAAGATATCTTATTATGTTGCATCCCGATTTATCGTTAATAATAATATCCCTTAGTTTATTAAATACCTCAGCAAATTTTGATGTTTGTCCTATCTGTACTTGCTCGCTATAAATGTCATAGTCATTTTCATCAGCTAAAAGAATATCTAATAAATTCATTCCTTTCTTACTAAGAAATTTCATCATAGCTCTATAAAAAGTATTATACGATCTTACAGTTACCTCATATCCTGCAATGGCTGCAATTTTTTCTAGTTCACATGGTCGAATTGATACCGTCCATGCTACCAAACATTTTATATCTATATCTATTCCATTAAAATCCACACTTGTATGAGCGAAATCACATTGAATAGAATAATTATCTGGGATATCACTAAATGAGTACACAACAAATCTATCAAACTTTGTAATTTCCTCCTGAGCATACGCTAAAGTGTATTCAAAAAAACCTCTTCCATCTACAAAACGATACTTTTTTCTCATAATATAATATCTATCCTTAGTATGTTCTGCACTTTCTTCTACCTGAATCTCTCTTAATGAGTTATAAATCTTTCTATAGTATGGATTTAACTCTTCATTTCTCTCTTGAGGGTAGTCTTCCAGATTCTCCATTAAATTCAGTCCAAACATCTCTCTCATATGATTCCGTAACTGATATAATAAATTTATATGTCCCTCCATAAACCGGACTGCCCCATCTTCAGCCGGAACATAATGTGATGTAACAATCTGAAGCGAATGATGAAACATCCAAATATATCCATATTCATTAGTTTCCTTAAGTGCTTTTATGTATTGAGTATACCATTTATCTTTTCCCCTTATTGGAGTCGGTTTATCAGGATTTTCATATGCATAAATACGCGCAGCTATAGTTTCTAAGTATGTACGAAGAAATTGAATTACATAATCCGCAACTTTCTGAGAATCACGCAAAACCTTATAATCATCTATTATTCCACATATTTTAGAATCAATATTATAAATATTTTTTTCAATAATATCTACGTAGTTCAACAGTTCTCTTATCCTCTCAATATTTTGGGGCAATAGCCTTCTACAGCTAAAGCTGAAATCTTTCACATTTATTATCCTACTTATAAATCCTTGTACATTTTCTTATAGTACCTCTCCAAATCTTCCTTCATCTGCCCTTTCACTCTCTCCCAATCCCCCTCGCTCATCTTCGCCAGCAGCGCATGATTCAGTGAGATCACTCCCAAATCCTTCGAGTAGTACATAAATCTCTTTCTTTCAAACTTTTCAAAGGGATTGGTCAGCATGCTGCTTTTGATCATTTTCCGGTCTTTCAGAGTCTCAGCATTATAAGGGCAGCTGGGGCGATCCACCGGCAGTCCTTTATCGATCCTGTCCTGATAAAAGGCTATGTAATCCGTCAGCACATCCTCGATCTTCGCATCGCCTATCGTGTCCATATGATCGATAAATGCCAACAGGAACGGCATCTTATAAGACAATGAATAATCTCTTTCCTCCAGGAATTCAAAAAAGTCATCCCGAACGGTGTCATCGTTATGTTCCTGAATGTTCAGTTCTTTTCTGTATTTCTCTACATCCTCCGGGCTGAACAGGCTGATCTTCTTGCTGCCGAAGGGGAATTCCACCGTTGGTGTGATCTTCCCCTTACGGATCCAGCCGGTGATCGTTCCGGTGTTGACAAAGTACTCTCTCGCCAACTGTTCCTGACTGTAGTAATCCCCATACTTTTCTTCGAAGGTATGGATGTCCACTTCCACGATCCGTTCCACGCGCTCTGTGATGCCATCGATCTCGATCATTTGTCCCGGCAGATAATCCTGTCTGGTGATATCGCCGAACGGAACATACAAAGAATTCCCGAAGATAGCATGCATACTGCAGGGTCTTACCATGGCTCCGTATTCATCTACCA
>OGIE01001895.1_pt1 | contig 27414 bp, 25 predicted proteins | sample 1571581 | NCBI WGS metagenome assembly OGIE01 (sample SAMEA2582021, study PRJEB24529) | metagenome | biome: Human gut stool | place: China | collected 2011
TACCATGATGATTATATTGAAAAAAACCGCCAATCATGGAAAGCTATGGAAGATTGGATATATTATTTTGATTGGCATATTCAAAAAAACGCTTTAACAGGGTCTGATCCTCTTGTGAGATTGAATCAGTCTGCGCGCATGCGAATGTCGAGAAAGTTAGTAAAAACAAGAGGATGAAATTTTTCATGGTAATGTGTGTGTTGTAAATAAAAAATGAGGAGCCGTAGTGAACGGCATCCTCATCTCTCTTGTGTTGTGTTTATATATTATTTGCCTGCGGCCGAAAACTGTTCAAGGAAGCGGATGTCGTTCTCGAAAAAGAGGCGTATGTCCTTGATGCCGTATTTTAACATCGTGATACGCTCGATACCCATACCGAGGGCGAACCCGGTATATTTTTCCTTGTCTATGCCATTTAATTCCAAAACGTTGGGGTCAACCATTCCACATCCCAAAATCTCCAGCCAACCCGTGCCTTTACAAACGTTGCAACCTTTCCCGTGGCATAGTGTACAGGATACATCCATTTCTGCCGACGGTTCGGTGAAAGGGAAGTAGGACGGACGTAAACGGATTTGCGTGTCCGGACCGAAAAGTTCTTTTGCAAAGTACGTGAGGGTTTGCTTCAAATCGGCAAAAGATACATCTTCGTCAATGTAAAGCGCCTCGATTTGGTGGAATATACAGTGTGCCCGTGCGGAGATTGCCTCGTTACGGAATACTCTTCCGGGAGTAACCAGACGAATCGGGGGACGGTGGGCTTCCATATCTCTTACCTGTACGGACGAAGTATGGGTATGCAACACGATATCCGGGTTTTTCTGAATGAAAAACGTGTCCTGCATGTCGCGGGCCGGATGTTCTTCCGGGAAGTTTAATGCCGAGAAGTTGTGCCAGTCATCCTCGATTTCCGGTCCTTCGGAAATGGTGAATCCAAGTTTATTGAAGATCGCCAGAATCTCGTTTTTCACGATAGCCAAAGGGTGACGGGTTCCCAGTTTTAACGGGTCTCCCGGCATTGTCAGGTCAATACCGCTTAAACTTTCTTCTGCGTTAGATAGCAAGTCTTTCAACTCGTTTATTTTTGCCAAAGCCGTGTTTTTCAGTTCATTCAATTCCTGGCCCATGACTTTTTTCTGATCCACGGGAACGGTTTTGAAATCATCAAATAGAGCAGCAATTGTACCTTTCTTGCTTAAATGCTTGATTCTGAACTGTTCTACTTCTTCCAGATTCTTTGCCTGGAATTCGGCTATTTCAGCACGGAGTTGTTTAATCTTATCTAACATTTTCTCAAAATTTGAAATCCTTGGGTTGCAAAGTTAATAAAAAAGTCTCACACATTTCAATTCTTTGAAGAACTTCATTTTTCATCCCAAATATTTTTCATCGTGTAGGGACCTCCGGGGAAAATCCAAGCGGAACCGTCAGTCATTCGGGTGTGGGAATCAAGCGTGGCGATTTGTGTCATATCTTCTTTTGAAAGATTGATATTCAGCGAATTGATGTTTTCTTTTATTCGTTCAGGGTGAACTGATTTCGGGATAATCACGATCCCTCGCTGCACTCCCCAGGCAATAATAATCTGGGCGGGAGTACAATTATATTTTTTTGCTAAGTTCACGATAATAGGTTCTCGTGTTAGTCCCGGTTTGTCTTTTATTGGGAGATTACGTCCGAGCGGGGAGTAGGCTGTCATGAGAATACCTTCAGATTGACAGAATTGAAGTAATTCTTTTTGTTGGAGGTAGGGATGCATTTCCACCTGATCCATTTCGGGTTTTATTTTCGCCCCGGCAATCAGTTCTTGTAATTTGGGTATGCTGAAATTTGACACCCCGATATGGCGGCATAGTCCTTTTGCCTGCATCTCTTCCATGGCTTTCCAAGTCTCTATGAGCGGGCATTCTTCCAAGGAAAACAGGTCGGACGCTTTTTGTGGGTATTCTATCTCGTGTTTCAACGCTATCGGCCAGTGAATCAGGTATAGATCGAGGTAATCCAGTCGAAGGTCGTGCAGGGTGTTTCGCAAGGCTTCTTCCACGTGCTCTGGCGCATGGTTGTTATTCCATAATTTGGACGTGATGAATAAATCTTCCCGTTTTACGAGGTCTTCATTGAAGACTTCTTGTAAGGTATCCCCGATGATTTTCTCGTTTTTGTAATAAGCGGCGCAATCGATCATCCGGTAACCGTCTTTGATCGCGCTGATAATGGCATCATGCAGATCGTTAGTTTTGGATTGATAAGTTCCCAATCCGAAGAGGGGCATCTTGTCCCCGTTTCTAAATGTAATAGTTTTCATGAACGTGTAGCTTTATTGTTCCATTTTCATGAACGAGATTTATCGCGGAAGGGTTGTTTTTCTTACCCTTTTTTTAGCTTCTTGTATAAATAGGTGACGAATTTATCTTTTTGTTGTTTTGCCGTGGGATATAATAAGCAGCCGACAACGGCCCCGAGTACGTCTGCAACCAAATCCCACCATTCTCCTCCACGGTGGAAATAATTGAATTGCAAAATCTCGATCAATCCCCCGTAAACGAAGCTGAACCCGATGGCAATCGAATAGACGGCTCGTAGGGATAATCGAGTTTGGTAACGAAGTTCGCTACACAGGAAGATCGCCATGATAAAGAACATTCCAAAATGAACGACTTTGTCAAGCTGGGGGATATTTAGTTTAGGATCGGGTATCGAATCTGATGGAATAGCGCATAAGAAAAAGATGACTCCTGCCCAAATGATATTCCTCCATAATAAAGTGTGTTTGCGTGCTATCATGTTATTCAATTATTTTTACGCTGATTATTCTCACGTCCTTGAAAGGGCGGTCTTGTTTGTCGGTGGATAAGGCGGCTATTTTGTCGAGCACGTCGAAGCCTTCTATCAGTTCCCCGAAAACCGTGTATTCTTTATCCAAGTGGTGAACCCCGCCTATTGTGGTGTATGCTTTTCGTTTCTCATCATCCATGTAGAGTTTTTCGGTATTGTTGGCCCATTCAAACGCGATATCCGATTTAATTTTTTCGGCAATTGCCCGGAATTCGGGAACTTTTTTTTGTGCTCTCAACGTGTCAAGCATGGCTTTTTTCTCCGGCGTGTAATATTTCTTTTGAATGGCTTTCATGATCGGGACATTTATTGATTTTTCGATGCGATCCAGTTCTTCCGGCGAGTATTTCTTCCCGACCACGAAGTAGAATTGGGCGATGTCCGATTCTTTGAATACATTCACCCGGTCCGGTTGACGGGGGGCGGCTAGGGCTCCTTTCTTGTGGTAGTGGTGTGGCTTGATTTCCGCGTCGATCGTGACCCCTTTGCCATAACCGATAGCTTGTCCAGAAATGGCGTTTCGACTGTCGGAAGACCCGCCTTGCACGACAAAATTCTTTACGACCCGGTAGAATAATGTTCCGTTATAATGACCGGATTTTGCTAAACGGATAAAATTATCCCGGTGTAACGGGGTGTCGTTGTATAGTTTTGCTTTTAAGTTTCCCATGTTTGTTTCAATCAAAACAACATGCTTTTTTTCCTGACCTTGGGAAGTCATGGAAAAAAAAGCCAGTGTAAGGGATAAAAGTGAGAGCGTTAAAAGTTTATACATGGTGTTGATCATTTTATGGTTTAACGATTTTGTTTACAAGGTATTTTACCGGAAAGTACGAGGCAATGTAACCGATAGAGATCACTGTGATCATGATGATCAAAACATCGGAGGTTATCACCTTGACGGGGTAAGCACTGACAATGTAACTCCCGTTGCCGAGGGTAATAAAACCGTAATATTCTTGTAAAAGGCAGAGAAGCGTTCCAAGGATCAGCCCGATCAGTGCGCCAAACCCGGTAATCAGGTTACCCTCCAGTTTGAAAATCGAGATTATTTTCTCTTTTGTCATTCCAAGAGCCCGGTATATCCCGATATCTTCTTTCTTGTCGATTATCAACATGGATACGGAGCCGATAATATTGAACGACGCGATTAATAGGATAAATAGCAAGATGAGAAAAACAGCTAGCTTTTCGGATTTCATCATGGCATAAAAAGATCGGTTCAGATCGTACTTGTCTTCTACTTTGTAGATCGGTTTCAGTTGTGGGGACAATTCTTCTTTCAGCGAGATTGCCTGATCGGGATTTTGTAGTTTGATCTCTATTTTAGAGATTTGTCCCGGAACTCCGAATAGTTCTCTTGCCGTTTCTATTCCGGTGATTACGTATTTCCCGTCAATATCCTGTTGTGCCGAGAATATCCCGAGCGGGTAAATTTGGAGATTATTCAAGGCAGAACTGGATGCGGAAGACGCTTTACGATCCGGGTAATAAAAAGTAACCGGGGAAGATAATCCCATCCGGATTTTCAGGGCAGCGGCAATGCCGTATCCCATGACCACCGTGGGCTTCCCTTCTTCCTCCAGGGTGTAAATCCCGCTAATGACCGATTGCCGGATATTGACGTGGTCGGCGTAAGTCGAGTCAACACCCTTTACGACTACGGGTACCAGTTTATCCTTGAACTTTACTAGAGAATTTTCCTCCACAACGGGATCGTAAGATGCGATTCCCGGTATTTTGGCTAACTTCTCTAATAAAGAAGAGTCGGTCTCGATAAACTTCCCTTTTGCCGGTGAAATCGTGAGGTCCGGGGTAAATGTATCGGTGGCTTCCGTGAGGAGTGTATCAATTCCATTGAACACGGAGAGGACGACAATAAGAGCCGTGGTACCAATCGCAACCCCCACCATGCTGATAATGGAAATGATGTTTATGGCATTCTGTTTCTTTTTTGAGAACAGGTATCTCCGAGCAATGAATATCGATAGATTCATCGTGAAATGGTGCTATTGTTTCAAGAGCGAGTCGATTTTATCGATGTAATCCAAGCTGTCATCCACGAAAAATTTGAGTTCCGGGATGATTCGTGTTTGCTTTCCGATCTTTTTTCCAAGGATAAACCGGATGCTTTTATTTTTCTCCGCCAAGCTCTCCAGCACCTTGTCCGTTAGGTTCGACGGGAAGATACTGAGATACACTCTCGCGTAAGACATGTCCGGGCTAACTCGCACGGCTGTAACGGATAACATGGCACCCACCGTGAATTCTTTACACTCTTTTTGAAACATTTCGCTTAAATCCCGTTGGATTAAACGCCCTACCTTATTCTGTCTAATTGAGTCCATTCTGAAGAAAAATATTTTATACGATAAAATTTTTCACAAATATAGTGATTATAATTGATACTTTTATTATCTTTGCCCTCGCAAAACGGAAACGAGATGTAGCGCAGTTGGTAGCGCGCCACGTTCGGGACGTGGAGGCCGCTGGTTCAAGTCCAGTCATCTCGACCTAAATTACAAAAGCTCTGATTTTTCAGGGCTTTTGTTGTTTTTACTCTTGACGGTTAAGATGAATTAGGGAGGAGAGGTAGTTATTCCGTGGCGTTATCTTTGGGATAACGCCTAATGAATGAAGAAAAGGTTGATGTGAAGAGAGTATGAATATCTGGAAAATTATATATATATTGCGTTGTAATTTGATGATATGATAGATATTCAGGTAAAGTTGCACGATAAGTATTCCGTGGAGTTTAAGATCGGCTACCATATTGATCGAGAGGTGGAAAAGAACGAGTTTAGAATGAACACGTGGTTTTTCGTGCCTCATAGTCTGGATATAAATGCCACGACTTATCCAAAGGATGCGTTTTACAAAGATGTGAAATCTAATGTGCGATTAATTACCCCGATTTATTCCCTGAAAGAGATTGCCGGTGGGGAGTGGACTCCTTTTGTCTTTCTGGAAGAGGCTTTCCTGCATTTGGTGACGGATACATCGAAAGAGTCATTAGAGGCGTACGAGTATCAAATCAAGATGTTTACTTCGATTCTGAAAAGTGCTCTCCGGGGTAAGGCGAGCGAGGCGATTCATCATGAAGTGGAGGGGAACGAGCGGGGGGATATGGTGGACCAGTATATCGAGGAAGTGCGTTTGATTGTCAGGAGATACCGGGATTTGAAAAAGATAATTAACGTGGAAGGAATGCCTAGAGAAGCGCTGAATTATTTCTCTTTCGGGGATGAATACTTGTCGAATCTGGTGGAATTTCACACGTTTAAGTTGCTGGACGGATTAAAAGAGAACGATCCCGTGTGTTATGAGCGGGAAGTGAAACGTTTGATGGCGTTGATACGTTCGGAGATTGATTACAAAAAGATAAACGGTTATCTTGTGGCAGAGACTGAAAGCGTCGATCGCAACCGGGCAGTGATTTACCGGAGGGGGATGTTGAAAAAATACGCGGAGAGCGATTTGTTTCTGAAATCTTCCAAGAAGAAGGACGGGGTGTTGGTGGAGCAGATTTATTATAGTATTGCGGCAGGCCTTTCCATGATTTTTGCCACGATGGTGGCGTTTTCGTTTCAAAAGAAGTACGGGAATTTCACGATGCCGTTATTCGTGGCGCTAGTAGTGAGTTATATGCTAAAAGATAGAATCAAGGAATTGATGCGTTTTTATTTTGCGCATCGGTTGGGGAAAAACTATTTTGACCGGAAAACGACGATTAGCATGAACGAGAACGTGGTCGGGTGGATCAAAGACGGAGTCGATTTCATATCGGAAAATAAAGTGCCGGAAGAAATTCTTGAACGTCGGGCCCGTACGGATTTATTGGCGGCGGATAACCGTTACGCGGGTGAGAAGATCATTCTCTATCGAAAGTGGATACAACTTGATGCGGAAACGTTGGATCAGTATGGCCAGTATGATATTGCCGGGGTAAACGAGATTCTTCGGTTTAACGTGGGGAGTTTCGTGCAGAAGATGGACGAGCGGGATTACGAGCTTTACGTGCCGGAGGGTGAAACGGGTTATGTCCCGATTAATGGGGATAAAGTTTATTACCTGAATTTTTTGACACAGTTGCAGCATGCGGATCAGGTGGAATACAAGCGGTATCGTTTGGTGATCACTAGGGAGGGTATTCAAGAAATCCAAAAAATGTAAGCGCCTGCGGGGTTATTGAAGCGTGAAGTATTAATTAGAAGGCTTTTTGAGGAGTAGCTTCGAATTCACAGGCATTTAAGCGTGTTATATTGAAAATATATTGTAGATTTGCGGAACCAATCAACTTTAAAAGCGCTTATAGAATAGAAATGAGAAAATGGAGCATTGACGATTCAGCAGAACTGTATAACATTAACGGTTGGGGGCTGAACTATTTTTCGATTAATGAGAAGGGACACGTTACGGTAACACCGAAAGTGGGGGGACCGACAATAGATATTAAGGAATTGATGGAGGAGCTTCAGGTGAGGGATGTATCGGCCCCGATATTATTGAGGTTCCCGGATATTCTGGATAACCGGATCGAAAAAATCTCTAGTTGCTTTCAGATGGCAGCCACGGAATATGGTTACACGGGTAAGAACTTTATAATTTATCCGATTAAGGTGAACCAGATGCGTCCTGTCGTGGAAGAGATTGTCAGTCATGGGACCAAGTATAACATTGGTCTTGAAGCGGGTTCTAAACCGGAGTTGCATGCGGTGTTGTCGATTGATATTGACGACGATGCCATGATTATTTGCAACGGTTACAAGGACGAGAATTATATCGAGTTGGCTCTTTTGGCCCAGAAGATGGGACGGAATATATATTTAGTTGTCGAGAAATTGAATGAATTGAGAAATATCGCTTCTATTTCTAAACGGTTAAAAATTCGTCCGAATATTGGGATTCGTATCAAGCTGGCGAGTTCGGGAAGTGGAAAGTGGGAAGAGTCGGGGGGTGATGTTAGCAAGTTTGGCGTGAATTCGAGCGAATTGCTAGAAGCTATGGATATTTTGGAAAAGAACAAGATGACGGATTGTTTAAAATTGATTCATTTCCATATCGGTAGTCAGGTGACGAATATCCGTCGCATCAAAACGGCATTGAAAGAGGCGTCACAATTCTATGTTCAGTTAAAGAATTTAGGATATAATATAAGCTTCGTGGATATTGGCGGTGGTTTGGGGGTTGATTATGACGGGACGCGTTCGGCCACAAGTGGTAACAGTATGAACTACTCGATTCAAGAGTACGTGAATGATGCCGTGTCCGCGTTGGTTGATGCCTGCGAGAAAAATGAGTTGGAACAGCCGAATATCATTACCGAGTCGGGACGTTCTCTGACAGCCCATCATTCCGTACTGATTTTCGAGGCTCTTGCCAGCACGAGTTTACCTGCTTTTGATGAGAACGAAGAAATTGCCGAGAACGCTCACGAGCTGGTGAAGGAGTTGTACGATTTGTGGGAGAATTTGAACCAACCTCGTTTGATCGAGACGTGGCACGATGCAATGCAAATTCGCGAGGATGCGCTAGGGTTATTTAATCTCGGGTTGATTGATTTGTTCACCCGTGCGCAGGTAGAGCGTTTATTCTGGTCTGTAGCCCGTGACGTGTATGATATGGCAGTTGCCACGAAGCATGCCCCGGATGAATTGAAGAAGATTTCAAAGATGTTGCCGGATAAATATTTCTGTAATTTTTCGTTGTTCCAGTCCTTGCCGGATTCTTGGGCGATTGATCAGATTTTCCCGATCATCCCGATTGCCCGCTTGAACGAGCAACCGACGAAATCTGCAACCATTCAGGATATTACTTGTGATTCGGACGGGAAAATTGATAATTTTATTTCGACTCGTAATTTTTCGTACCACCTTCCGGTACACGAGTTGAACGGGAAAGAACCTTATTATTTAGGCGTGTTCCTCGTGGGAGCTTACCAAGAGATTTTGGGAGATCTTCACAACTTGTTTGGTGACACGAATGCCGTTCATATCAAGGTGAAGGGTGACGAGTATATGATTGATAAGGTGATTGAGGGAGAGACCGTGGCTGATGTGCTTGAATACGTGCAATTTATGCCGAAGAAGATGGCCCGTACGGTGGAAGTCTGGGTAACTTCTTCCGTGAAGAAGGGTATTATCTCGGCTGAAGAGGGACGGGAATTCCTTTCGAATTATCGTTCCGGTTTGTACGGGTACACTTATTTGGAGTGATATGATATATGAGTATAAATGTAAGGCCGTTTCCACTCCGGAAACGGCTTTTTTATTTTGAGAAATACGTGTGACATTGATTGTGCTTTTATCGGAATTTTGTTAAAAGTGAAAAAATGAGGAAAAAGTAAGGTGAAAGAAAAAAGATTATATATTTATTACACTTCAAGTGTTGTCACGAAGTCTTTAGATATAGATTTGTTGTTGCTTGAAGATGATTAAGTTGTTGTATTTAAGTAATAAATGGATTTTGTTTGGCTGTGCTTTCAGTTTGTGTTCGTGACGAAATGAAAAATCTGATAGTTGAAATATGGATAATCGAAAGTGTTAATTCGGATGGAGATTAAAATTTAACAATATTAAAGTTGAGAAAATCCTTTTTTGGATTGCAAACGTTTTCTATCTTAGCTCTCGGTATAAAAAATGGTTCGCGCTGTCTCAGCGGGAACCCAAATACCAATAACAAATTTATGAAAAAAAATCGAAGTCTCTTTTGAAACCCGATACAAAGGTATCGGTTTTTTCTTTATAACCGTGTTATTTATTTGTTAACTTTCGGTTACTCGGAATTGTTTGCAAAATGTACCTGAGTATACGGTGTGAAATCGTAAAGGTTTTATAATAGATCAAATTTTATAAGGGAATCCTGATTTTTTTTCGAATGTCTTTTAAAATTCGGTGAATAATTTTTCGTGAAGAGTTTATGCCTAATTCTAATGGAGCAGTTAGAGATACGGATGAATAGTTTCAGCTTGAAAATATGTGTTCGAATACAAATAATGAAAATTCGTGGTAATACTATAGTAAATCTAGGGAATAATATCCCTAGGTTTATTTTTGGTGTATATATAAATTACTTGAAATATTGCCTTTGAGTCATATGAGGCTCGTGTAGGGAGTTTTGATGCGTTTCGTTTGATTTGTATGAAAATTGTGAGGTTTGGAGTGTTAATTTGGGGTATTTATAACGAGAAATATTTTTTTGTTTTATAAAGTTTTCCTAAATTGGTACTCAGATTACAGGTCGATTTTAACATTTACAAGACGGATCATGAAACATATCGCCATTATTTCTTCTAGCGTTAGGGATGGGAGACTGAGTCACCGGGTTGCGTTATTCTTGGAGCAATTCATTCCGGCAAATTATCCGCTAACGGTGGAGGTGCTTGATTTGAAAGAGTATAATTTCCCCCTTTTCAACGAGCGTTTTGCTTTTCAGAAAAGTCCGTCTTCGGAATTGGTGGATTTTACCGAACGTTTTAAAAAAGCTGACGGTTTGGTTATTGTTTCTCCTGTATATAATGCCGATTTCCCGGCAGCATTGAAGAACGTGATCGATCTTTATTATAAGGAGTGGGTACATAAGCCTGTTGGAGTCGTATCCGTGACTTCAGGGATGACTCCGGGAATAGCAACCGTGCAGCGCGTGCAAACATTATTATTGAAGTTGGGAGCGTTGGTGGCTCCGGTAGTGTATACTGTCGTGAATGCCGCGAAAGAGTTCGAGGAATCCGGAATACCCGTGAATAAAGAACAAAGTGAAAAATTAGCGAAGCCGATGATCAATGAATTAATCGGGTTAATCGGCAAGGACTAGGAGAGACCGTCTTAAAATAAAAATGGTCCGCGCTGTCTCAGCGGGGACCCAAAATACCAATAACAAATTTATGAAAAAAAATCGAAGTCTCTCTTTTGAATTCCGATACAAATGTATCGGTTTTTTATGGTAACCGTGTCACTTATCTATTAAGTTTCGGTTACATCATATTTATATTCAAAATACATGCCTATATACGGCAATAAACCATAAAGGTTTCATAATTAATCAAAATTAATGCTTAATTGTAAAGGACCGTCAGTGGTTAATTCCTCAAAAGGATTTGATACAGAGAGCCCTAATAGTCGAATACGGAATTGTGTTAACTCTAAGTCTTTGAGTAATTTTTTTGCTAGGGGAAGGATTTCATTGAGAGTACGTAGCTCGTGTGCCATGGTGACACTACGTGTCTTCTGGGTAAAATCGTGGAATTTGATTTTTAGTGTTAAGGTATGGCCTTTAAAATCAGACTTTTCGATACGATTGATTAATTCTGTCGTCACGTGGTATAATTCGATGATGACGGATATATAGTTTACCAAGTCGTTTTCAAAGGTACTTTCACAACCAACGGATTTACGAATGCGTTCGGGGGTGACGATTCTAGGGTCTATGCCGTTGGCGAAATCATGGTAAAGGGTTCCGGCTTTCCCGAAATTCCGGGTAAGGAAGGCTAGCGTACATTTTTTGAGGTCGGCGCCCGTGTGTATCCCCAAGGTATGCATTTTACGGGCTGTAACTTTGCCGATACCCCAGAAAGCCTCGATCGGGAGTTTGGCGATAAATGCGGGGGCCCGGTCGGGATGTATGGTGTAAAGACCGTTCGGTTTTTTGTAGTCGGAAGCGATCTTTGCCAAGAATTTGTTATAGGAAACCCCGGCAGACGCGATAAGACCTAATTTTTCTTTTATCTCTTTCTTGATTTCCTTGGCGATGTCAACGGCTAACGGGATGTCTTTTTTGTTCTCGGTAACATCCAGAAAAGCTTCGTCAAGGGCGAGAGGCTCGATGATATCGGTGTATTCGTGGAAGATTTCGTGGATTTGCATGGATACGGATTTGTAGTATTCCATGCGAGAAGAGGCGAAAATCAAATCCGGACACAGTTGTTTGGCCTTCATGGAGGACATGGCAGAGCGTACACCATAACGACGGGCTTCGTAGCTGGCTGCAGCCACGACACCCCTCTTTTCCGGCCTTCCCACGGCAAGCGGTTTCCCCCGGTATTCCGGATGATCACGTTGCTCGATGGAGGCGTAAAAGGCGTCCATGTCGATATGAATGATTTTTCTGTTTTCCATCTCTTGTTTCAATGAGTAAATATACAATATTCTCTCGAATTTTGATGTATATGGTATTTATTTTGCCCGGCTAATTCACTGTCCGGCAGAAGTCTTTTCATTTTCCTCTTTGTTGCCGATGATCCCGGGAATGTATGCTTACAAGACTATTTTGGCTTTGATTTGTTTTATGCAGACGGGAGATGAGGAAATTCTCCCCAACTTGATTGTAGAGATTTTCCGCAACGGGTTGACGATTTTCTTTGTTTTGGCTGTTTTGGTGATCGGGGGGCATTACCGTTGTTTATATTCCATAAACAGTCAATTTCGATGACGCGTTTTTTACGAAGGAGTCAAAAGTGACGGGTAATAAAAAAGGGCTGTCAAGCAGCCCTTTCTGTTATTTCTGGAATAATTTGTTCCAATTCTTGTATTCTCTTTCTTTCCAAGGTCCGTTGTGATAAACGTAACTTGCGATAGCGGGAATAACAGTGGTTCCTTCGGCGTAAACCATTTGCTCGTAGGTAACGTCAACTTTACCCCAAGAACAAGCTTCTTTCAAAGTTGAAGAAGAGCAAGCTCCGTCGCGAACGTCTGCCACGGTGATCTGGATAGCGTATTTGTGCATCGGCACGTCGTAACCTAAGATTTCTGCGCAAACAACAGTGTCTTGTGCGAAGTTCTTTGGGGTACCTCCACCAACCATGAATAATCCGGTAGTTCCTGCCTTGATTTTGATTTGGGTCAGTTCGATGAAGTCTTTTACAGAATCAATAGACACGTGTTTGTCGGGGTGATCCCATTGGTGTTTACCGATACCGAATCCCGCGCTACAATCAGAGAATGCCGGGCAGAAAATGGGCACACCACATTCATAGCAAGTTTGGATCAAGCTGTCTTTTTTCACGGCGTGTCCTTCATGTAACCATTTCCCGATTTCCCAGATAAATTCACGCGATGAATAGGGACGGGGTTCCAAGCTGTTTGCAATCTCGTAGGTCGTGTGGTCGCAAGCTTGTAATTCCTCCTCGTCAATGAACGTATCGTAAATACGGTCAATGTAAAGGTTTCTCAATTGCATGTCAGGCACATCCTGGTGTCCTTTGTAGTGTTTGTAGCCTAGGGCCTCGAACAAGTCCATGTCGATGATAGACGCTCCGGTAGAAACCACCACGTCAACCATTTTGTTACGAACCATGTCCACGTAAACCTGCATACATCCGGCAGCACTTGTACTTCCGGCAATGGTAAGAATATTAGTACACTCTTTCTCTCCAACCATCATCATTAGGATATCGGTTGCTCTGGCGGTATCGCGAGAGGTGAATGACATATCGCGCATCGCGTCGATTAATTGGGTTGAGTCATACGACTTGATGTCGATGTGTTTGATAGTGTCTTTTAATAAGTCTTTCTTTTCCATTTTAATGATCTTAATAATTATAAGGTACAATATGAGGACCTTATTGACTCAATTTCTTGATTTTAGATTTTAGATTTTAGATTTTAAATTCCCGCCGCACAAGGCTGACGTTTTTTGAATCATCAATCGTAAATCATCAATCTAAAATGTATCATTGATTTTGATATCTCATGCTCAGGATTTGGTAGATCAGTTTGCTGGCGAGAAAATCGGATGATTTGTTGATCTCGTTGGGGCAAAGTTCTACTACATCCAAACCGATAATATTGTGACGTTCGTTGATTAGTTTGAGGAAGTTTAATACTTCTCTGTAATAGAGTCCGTCTGGTTCCGGGGTCCCGGTAGACGGAAGGATTGCCGGGTCGAAAACGTCTAGGTCTATGGTGATATACACGTTGTCGTGCAGTTTCTGGGATACCATGTACATCCAGTTGTTTCCTTCCTTGGCATCATGCAGGTCGTGTGCATAGAAAATGCGATCCGGCATGATATTTACTTTCTCTTCGATGGCAGAGCTTCTGATCCCGACTTGGGCCACGGTAGCTACTTCTTTGGCACGAGCCATGACGCAAGCGTGATTGTGGGTAGAGCCTTCATATTCGCTGCGCATATCGGAGTGAGCGTCTAATTGCAAAACAGAGAATTTTTCATAGTGTTTGGCGAAAGCCCGGAAAACCCCGATACTCACGGAGTGTTCTCCTCCCAGTACGACTGGGAATTTTTTATCGGTCAATATCTTGTCGACTTGTTTTTCAACTTCTTGAGACATGGCTTCGGGAGATGAGGCTTCTGTCACCGGTTCCAGAGTCGCGATACCGCGGGTGTACACTTCAGAATCCGTTTCAATATCGTAGAGTTCCATGTTTGCCGATGCTTCAAGGATTGCATCGGGACCTTTATCTGCCCCCTTTAACCACGTGCTTGTCCCGTCATAAGGTACAGGTAATACTACAATCTCGGCAGTTTCGTATGCCGTAAACTCGTTGTCGAGTCCTCCATAATTTTTATTTTCCATATCTAATTGGGTTTATAGTATTTATAAACTCTTTTCTTTGTAAAAAGGTTTGCAAAACTAACGAATATAATTGAGAATTGAAAATGGATAATTGAAAATGAAAAATTAATCTATTACTTCGTTTTGTGGCTGTCATACAGCGGTTTCAGCAATGTGTTGCATGGCATTCATGGTTTCTTCTTTGTCGATGTGCAATACGTCCCGATTTCGCATGATCCATTTCCCGTTGACCATGGAGGAACGGACGTTTTTGCTGTTGGATGCGTAAACGATGGCGGAGTACTCGTCGTAGACAGGAATCATGTTGCTGGCGTTGGCATGGAGTAGGATCAGATCGGCCCGTTTGCCCACTTCGAGTGATCCGGTAATATGGTCGATTCCGAGAGCTTTTGCCCCGTTAATAGTCGCCATGCGAAGGGCAGTACGAGCGTTAACGGCTTCCGGATTATAATGGATGCCTTTCGGGAGAAGGGCGGCGAAACGCATTTCCTCGATCATGTCGAGAGTATTGTTGCTTGCTGTACCATCGGTCCCGATACTCACGTTTATTCCGGCTTTCAGGTAAGAGTCTGTGTCGGCCATCCCGCTGGCGAGTTTTAGATTACTTTTCGGGCAATGGGCCACGGAGGTTCGAGTCCGGGCGTATAATTCGATCTCTTTCGGGTTAAGCCAGACAGAATGGGCTGCGATCACGTTCCGGTCAAGTAAGCCGATGGAGTAGAGATATTCGGCGGGAGAGGCGCCTGTTTGTGCCGTGATATCCTCAACTTCTTTGCGGGTTTCGGCCACGTGTATGTGGAGGGGTATATTATATTTCTCGGCTATTTCTTTTGCTTTTCGCAAGGTCTCTTTGGAGCAAGTGTATGGTGAATGTGCGCAAACCGTCGGGTGGATGAGATGGTCTCCATACCATTGCTGGATAAGGGATTCACAACGGGCAATGCCTTCATCAAGCGTGCGGAAACTAGGTGTCGGGAAGTCGATAAGTGATTCTCCGACAACAGCCCGGATTCCGACTTTCTTGGCTTCCGAGGCGATGATATTTTCAAAGAAGTACATATCATTGAAACAGGTTGTTCCCGATTTAATCATTTCAATGAAAGCGAGTCGAGTGGCCACGGCAACATTTTCCGGAGTCACCAAACGAGCCTCGGCCGGGAAGATATGATCGTTTAGCCACGTGTGAAGGGGAAGATCATCCGCATATCCGCGCAGCATGGTCATGGGAACGTGTGTGTGCGTGTTGATGAATCCGGGCATCACGATCATTCCTTCCGCGTCAAAATATTCCGCGTCGACGGATTCTATTTTACCGGGACGTATTTCTTGAATTTGCATTCCTTCTATCTGGATAGAACCGTTTTTGATGATCTCCATGTTCTCGTTCATGGTAATGATACGAGCGTTGAATATAATTGTATTTGGCATAGCGTTCTTTTTTTTGACAAAGTTAGAGATAATCTGAGATATTTCCAGTATGGCTTTGAATTGTAAACAAACATTTGTATAATTGGTACAAATATTTGCTAAATAATGCGTCTTATGAAGTTTTCTACCGAAAAGGAAAAAAGCTTGACGAGACGTTTTTACATATTTGCTAAAAACTGTAAAACGAGTATATTTAACTTTTTAGTTGTAGTTTTGTAAAAAGAATTGTTTATGGAGGAAAATCATAAAGGAAACTAAGATATGAAATCATGAAAATATTGTCTTGTATATTATTTGTCGTTTTATCTATTTTACCTTCAATGGTAAAAGGTCAAGAAATGAAACCCGTCAAGGTCGCTCTCGTGCAGGCACATTTGATATGGGGAGATGTGAAAGCGAATTTGTTCGCTTTTGATAAGCGGGTTCCTCTTTGCGAGGGATGCGATGTGATCGTGTTCCCTGAACTTTTCACTTCCGGGTGCGAGATGAAGAAGCGGGATCGGGAAGAGGCTGATCGTACAAAGGATAAGATAGCTTCTTATTATCCGGAAGTGATCCGGAGAATGAAAAAATGGGCAAAACGTTCCAAGGCTTTGATTATCGGCTCTACGATCTATAAGGAAGATGGGAAATATTATAACCGTTTGCTGGCAGTTTTTCCCGATGGAAATTATCAATACTATGACAAGCATAATTGTTTTAAAAAAGGAAGTTTTTCACCGGGAGATAAACATTTGACCTTATCTTGGAAAGGATTGCGTTTTTCTACGTATATCTGTTACGATCTTCGTTTCCCGGAATGGAGCCGGAATAATGGAGAGTACGATGCTGCAATTTATATCGCCAACTGGCCGGAATCCCGAAGTGCGGATTGGAACGAACTTCTGCGTGAACGAGCAATGGAAAACAAGGCGTATGTTATTGCCGTTAACTGTGCCGGGACTGATTTTACCGGAATTACTTACAAGGGAGAAAGTTGTGTGATTGCGCCGGATGGAGAGGTGCAGGCAAAATGTGGAGACTATCGGGATAGTATAGTAGTTTGTGAAGTTAATTAGTAGATTCATTGCTCGTTCAGAGAAGTTTTTGTTAGCGATATTCTATAAGAAAAATGATTTTGAAGAAGAAAATGTGATATAAATATTCTATCTTTGAAGAGAGAACTACAGCGTTTTGTTATTTTATATTTCAAGCAATTATTTGAGGGCGGGGTGTAATTGAATGGCTTGTGATTAATTATTTTAATGCTTTTACAAATGATAACAATAAGAGAAGAAAGAAAAGCCTTTCATGAAGTAGCATTGATTTTTTCAGAGTGGGGATGGGGATTTAAAGAGCAGAATCAAGATTGGGGATTTGATGTTTTAATAGAGATGGCATATCAAAAAAGACTCACTGGAAAAGTGGGTTTTCTTCAAATAAAAGGAGGGGAAAGTAATTTTTATCGTGGACGTCATGGGGTTACATTCTATTTTTCTCAAGAACATAAAGATTATTGGCTTACTCTTGGTGAACGGAACCCTTTTTTCATTATTCTGGATGATTTTTCTGAAGGTAAGATATATTGGTTTTTATTGACGGAAGAGAAAATTGTTAGAACTTCTAAAGAATTCAAGGTGATTATTCCGTATGAGAATTTGTTAAATGTCGATGCAAGAGAGCGATTTGAAAATATACTTGTTAATTATCCTTTTGAAGCGGATGAAGACGACAAGGTTTTATCTGATAATAAGTCAATAAAAAATACGCCTTTTGATCTGGAAATATTTTATAAGATTGATGTTAAGAAGGGACTACTTTGTTGTTTGAAAGAGAAAAAAAACAAGATAAATATTGTTTTAGGATATAATCCGGATGTAAATAGTTGGGATAAAGAAAAGGAAGAATTAGACTGGAAAGATCCTTATTATTACACTCTTTGGGATTTGAAGCAATTTATAAGGGATAAATATTTATCTTTAAAATTGAAAGATGTTTCAAATATACTTGAGAGTATTAAATATGAAATAGAATCTATCGTAGAAGAAGAAGGGATTCAAAAGCTTGCAGGAGTATTGTTTGATTGGGATAATCTAGGGAAGGATATATATAAATACAAAGATTTTGTTCGGGCTTTTGAACAATTTTCAGGATTATCGAAAGGGCGGTATAAAGTTAGGACTGTAGGGCAAACAGTAGAATTTGTAACAAATAATAAGAAATATGTAATTGATACTTATCAAGGAAAAACTTGGGAATTAAAGACTCTTATAGAGAATGAATGTTACGAGGAGATTTATACAGAGACAGATGAGTATATTTGGAGTGAAATATATTTGGATGGCGGTATTGAAAAAATAGATTTTATTCCTAAAATGCTTGAGCAATGGGAGAGATATTGGGATCAATTATATCGGCAAGTGGAAGAGAATGTGGGAGAAACGAGTCATCTGGATAGTATGAAAGAAAGTTCATGGAAACGATTTCAAATTTTTGAAGCTGGGTATGATGATATTGGCGATATTATTCGATATGCTTGGGAACTTGGCGATATGGAATTGTATCCGATAGCTGTGTTGACCATGATGAATATTTTTGATCGGGAGTGTTGCTATGAGGAGTATTGCGAATGTGAATTTTATGGTGGTGTAACATGGAAATCAATATGTCTTGATAATAATGATGAAGGGAAATTCTTTTATATAAAAGAGCAAGATGAGTAATCATGTATTGAAATAGTTGTTCGTTTTATACAAGAAAAGCAATAAAATAAAAACCAATATTCAGTAATGAATACTGGTTTTTATTTTATTGATCAATCCGAAGACTTTTAATCCAGTTTCAGCACGGCAAGGAACGCTTTTTGCGGAACCTCCACGTTACCGATTTGTTTCATTCGCTTCTTTCCTTTTTTCTGTTTTTCCAACAGCTTACGTTTACGGGAGATATCGCCACCGTAACATTTCGCAGTCACGTCCTTGCGAACAGCCTTGATCGTTTCGCGGGAAATGATCTTCGCCCCGATAGCCGCCTGTATGGCAATATCGAATTGTTGGCGGGGAATAAGTTCTTTTAGTTTCTCGCAAATCCGTTTTCCGAAAGAATAAGCGTTATCAAAGTGAATCAAGGCTGATAAGGCATCTACCGATTCTCCATTCAACAGGATATCCAGTTTCACCAGATTTGCCCGGCGATAACCGATTTGGAAATAGTCGAAAGAGGCGTATCCTTTCGTGATACTTTTCAATTTATCGTAAAAGTCGAACACGATTTCAGCCAATGGCATCTCGTAATTCAATTCGATACGGTTTCCCGTCAGGTAGTGCTGTTTTATCAGTACACCGCGTTTACCTAAACAAAGCGTCATGATTTGCCCGATATAATCTGTCGGGGTGATGATTTGCGCCTTGATATAGGGTTCCTCGATGAAATCAAGTACGGTTGGGGAAGGCATATCGGAAGGATTGTGCATCTCGAAAACTTCTCCTTTCGTGGTATGGGCGATATACATCACGTTCGGGACCGTGGTAATCACGTTCATATCGAATTCCCGGTCCAGACGTTCCTGCACGATTTCCATGTGTAACATACCGAGGAATCCGCAACGGAATCCGAATCCCAATGCGGCAGATGATTCCGGCTCGAAAGTCAGGGAAGCATCATTTAACTGTAATTTCTCGATGGAAGCACGCAAGTCTTCATAATCTTCCGAGTCAATGGGATAAATTCCGGCAAATACCATAGGTTTTACTTCCTCGAACCCGTCAATCGCTTCCGAGCAGGGACGTTCAACATGCGTGATCGTATCTCCCACGCGAACTTCAGAGGAGGTCTTGATTCCGGAAATGATATATCCCACGTTACCGGTACTTAACTCGGCTCGTGGTTCCTGTTCCAGACGCAACACGCCGATCTCGTCGGCATCATATTCTTTGCCCGTGCTCACGAACTTAACTTTATCGCCCTTTTTCAGGCTGCCGTTCATGATCCGGCAATAGGTGATAATTCCCCGGAACGAGTTAAATTCCGAGTCGAAAACCAACGCTTGAAGAGGGGCATCAGGGTCCCCGGTAGGTGCGGGTATTCTTTCTACCACGGCTTCCAGAATTTTATCGACTCCCAGTCCGGTTTTCCCGCTGGCTTCGATAATATCTTCCCGTTCACAACCGATCAATTCTTCAATTTGATCTTTTACCTCCTCGGGCATGGCGTTGGGCATATCCATTTTATTCAACACGGGAATAATCTCCAAGTTATTATCAATAGCAAGGTAGAGGTTCGAGATCGTTTGGGCCTGGATTCCCTGTGTGGCATCCACGATCAGTAGAGCCCCCTCGCAGGCAGCGATAGAACGAGAAACCTCGTAAGAGAAGTCCACGTGTCCCGGGGTGTCAATCAAGTTAAGAACGTATTTCTCCCCTTTATAGATATAATCCATCTGTATCGCGTGGCTTTTGATGGTGATCCCTCGTTCTCGTTCCAGATCCATGTCATCAAGCACCTGTGCTTGTAGATCTTTCCCCACGACAGTTCCGGTCGTTTCCAACAAACGGTCGGCAAGTGTACTCTTGCCGTGATCAATATGTGCGATAATACAGAAATTCCTAATGTTCTTCATCTATGAAATTTTAGATTTAGGTTGCAAAGATAATGATTTTCCGGTTCAAAATATAATGGAAAATATCAACTTCGAGGTGTTTTCTATATATTTATACAAGGAGAGGGCTGTCATTTTATAGACAGCCCTGCCAGGATGAAAAATAGTTTTATAAATAACAATGTTCGATAAATGAATATTGTTATTTTAAAATGGTTTTTCCGTTATAGGTAACTGATTTCAGAAGAGTTTTAGCGTTCTCCACGGCTTTCTGAGGGAGTGGTGAGTAGTTTACTTTTGTCGTCAGAGCTTGGGCTTCCGGGCTTAACATCCAATCGAGTAATTTTAACGTTGCTTCAGCCTGATCGATACTTCTGTCCGCGTAAGCCTGTTCTTTGTAGAGAAGAATCCAGGTAAAACAACTGATCGGGTAAGCATCCGGTGCGGCTGAATTCGTGATCATGGTACGAGTATCGGCGGGCATGTCTCCCTTGGCTGCGGCAGAAATGCTTTCCGTGTTCGGGGTGATATAGTTCCCGGCAGCATTTTTCATTTGGGCGAACTGGATTTTCAGGGCAAAAGCGTATTCCGAACCCACGTAACCGATAGTTCCAGCTGTTTGGCTGATGACTCCGGCAACACCGGGATTTCCTTTAGCAGCCATCCCGACGGGCCATTTCAATGATTTTCCGGTTCCGATCTTTTCAGCCCATTCCGGGCTTACCTTTGTCATGTAATCGCTGAAAACAAACGTGGTCCCGCTGCCGTCAGAACGATAAACCGGATGGATCTCTTTGTCAGGTAGATTTATGCCGGAGTTGATTTCTTGGATGCGTTTATCGTTCCATTTCGTGATTTTACCCAAGTAAATATCGGCAACGATGTCGCCTGTTAATTTTAAATCTTTCACACCCGCAAGGTTATAGGCTAAAACCACGGCTCCCATACAAGTTGGGATATGAATGGTGGCGGCCGGCATTTCGTTCATCTCTTTTTCAGAAAGATAGGCATCAGATCCCCCGAAGTCAACGATCTTGTCTTTTAGGCTCCGGATACCGCCGCCACTACCGATACCGCCGTAAGTCACGGAGTTTCCGGTTTTCTCTTGGTAGGTTTTGAATGCCAGGTTGTAAAAAGGAAGTGGAAAAGTAGCACCCGCACCCGAAAGAGTTGCTTTTTTCGTGGATTTGTTTCCTTCTGAAGTGGCGTTACAATTAAAAATAACCGCCAAAATAAGGATAGATGTAAATAATAAATTTCTCATTTTCTATCAATTTTAGTTCAATATTTTCTTGCTTTTTTGCAACTGCAAGTTCCGCTGATTATATGAACCTAATGTTGCAAAACGATTATCTTTTTGTTACAGAATGGGGAATGTTGATAATAAAAGGAAATAGAAAATATGTTATTCGGGAAGTATGTCTTGTAATGTAATTGGATTCTGGCGACAATCCCAGATCGCCACGATATAGATGGAATCTTTGTCGATATAATAGATTTCTTTAAAGATTGAGTTTATCATTAGATATCGGTACCCAAGGGGATGTTTTTCAAGTACAGGTTCGATAGAACCTAAAAGGGGATTAGCAATAAGAAGAGAATCATTTTTTTCCATCTTTCTTGCCAATTTGGAGGCAACAACCACTCCGAATACTTGTTTCCCGTATAAAAGAATTTCGTAAGCTTGAATTTTGGCTATATGAGTTCAGATAATTTTCATGTATCAACGAAATTTGCTGAACACTTCTTTTACCATATCTTCGTGTGTACTGATATTTCCTTTTTTGATATCTTCTTGACTTTGTTCCAAAACTTGCTCAAGTTCTTCTACTGTAAATTGACAAGGGCGATTCATGGTTTGTTGTAGATGCTTATGCAAATACTTGGAAATTTTTTCCAGTAATTCAATGCTGTTCACCTCAGTTAAAATTTCTCTAACTAATTTGGCTTTCCGAGCATCTAATTCCATTGTGGTCATGATATTATCTCCTTTCAATTAAAGGATATTACAAATATAAGCATTATTTCTGTTTCCCGTATGTCAAAGAGTGCTAAATCTTTTATTCATAAAGCACTGTTCTTACGATTCTTTCATCGGTAGAACTAGATTCAAGACAACCCCCAGTAGAGCGGCAAGACCGATACCCGACATGGAAAAATTTCCCCATTCGAAAGCTGCGCCGCCGATGCCGAAAGTGAGAATAAGCGAAACGATAATCATGTTTCTGGTATTGGAAAGATCGACCTTGTTTTGAATGAGATTGTTCATGCCCAAGGAGGCGATCGTCCCGAATAAGAGCAACATGATACCTCCCAAAACGGAAGGTGGTATGGATTTTAGCAAGGCACTCACTTTGCCGAAGACGGAAAATATGATACCCGTGATAGCGGCAATACGAATCACTGCAGGATTGGTCACTTTCGTCAGGGAGACCGCCCCCGTCACTTCGGAGTAAGTTGTTACGGGAGGTCCCCCGATCAGTCCGGCAAAAGCGCAGGCGATACCATCACCTAACAGGGTGCGATGCAGTCCGGGATTCTTGATAAAGTCTTTTCCGGCAACACTGTTCACGGCATAGACATCACCGATATGTTCAATAACGGGAGCGATCGCCACGGGAAGCATGTAAATGATGGCTTCCCAGGAGAACTTCGGGGTTACCAATTGAGGCATGGCAAACCAGGCTGCTTCCTTGATCGGGGTGGTATCCACGTCGAAAAAGAAAAGGGCAACGAGATACCCGACAATAATTCCGCAAAAGATAGGAATCAACTTCAACAACCCCTTCGCTTTCAAGGAGACAACGACAGCAGTAATTAGAGATATTAGTGCCAACAACCAGTTTTCACTTGCCATCTTGACCCCGGAACCGGCCAGGGATAGCCCGATCAGGATGATCACCGGACCGATCACGATCGGGGGAAATAACCTTTTGATGAAATCAGTTCCTCGCAATTTCACGAGTAAACTCATAAGTCCGTACACGGCCCCGACAGCGATCATACCTGAGAGGGCGCCTGCCATGCCGTATAATTCACTGGCTTTAATAATCGGTGCGATAAACGCGAAACTACTTCCGAGGAAAATGGGGACAATACCTTTTGTAACCAGATGAAAAATCAAGGTTCCGATCCCTGCCGTGAGAAGTGCGGTTGACGGGTCTAATCCCACGAGTAAAGGGACAAGTACGGTTGATCCGAAAGCGACAAAGAGAAATTGAACTCCGACAACTCCTTTTTGAAAAGCAGAGAGATGATTTGCATCCATGATTACTATAATTTTTCGATTATTCAATAAATCGAACAAAGGTAGATATTCGACAGGGGATTTTCAAAAAAAGCCTTACTTTTGTAGCTAAATGTTTGTATAAAAAACAAGAGTATATGATAAAATCAATGACCGGTTTCGGTAAAGCAACGGTAGACTGCGGCACAAAGAAAGTGATTGTAGAAGTAAAAAGTCTGAATTCAAAACAATTGGATATTAATCTAAGGACTCCGAGTATTTTCAAAGAAAAAGATATTGAGATCCGAAACATGATAAAGAATGTTTTGGAACGTGGTAAGGTGGATATGTATATCTATTTCGATAACGCAGAGGATGACAAGGATGTTGCCGTGAACCGGTCGGTCGTAAAGCAGTATTACGATCAGATGCTGGAGGTTGCCACTTCATTGGGAGTGGAAGTAAATAAAGGAGAATTATTGCAAACGATCATGCGTTTCCCGGACACGATGCAAGCCCGGATGGAAGAATTGGACGAGGAGGCTTGGAATTGTTTGAGGGAGGCGATCGAGAAAGCTTTGTCTGATGTCGATCAATTCCGGATTCAAGAAGGAAAAGTTTTGATCGCGGATATTCTGAAACGGGTGGATTTAATCAAGAGTTTGTCTGCGGAAGTCCCTCAATTCGAGAAACAACGTGTTGTCACGATTAAACAACGCCTCCAAGACAAGATGAAAGAGTGGGGAGAGATCAAGAATATCGACGAGAATCGCTTGGAACAAGAGATCATCTATTACCTGGAAAAACTCGACATCACGGAGGAAAAAGTTCGTTTGGCCAATCATTGCAAATACTTCATCGAGACCGTGGAGAAAGAAGAAGCCCCGGGACGCAAACTCGGCTTTATCGCTCAGGAAATCGGTCGTGAAATCAATACCATGGGTTCCAAAGCCAACGACCACGATATCCAGAAGCTGGTAGTCCGCATGAAAGACGAACTCGAAAAAATTAAGGAGCAGAGTCTTAATGTACTATGAGTTTATAAAGTTCATAAGGTTTATAAAGTTTATAAAGTAATGAAGATTGAGAGGTTTGAGGATATACTTGCTTGGCAGAAAGTTCGGGACTTGGCTAAAAGAATTTATGATCTTTTTGGTGATTGCAGGGATTATAGCTTTAAAGATCAAATTCAAAGGGCTGCAGTGTCTGTGATGAACAATATTGCTGAAGGCTATGAGAGAAAATCTAATCTTGAATTCAAACAGTTTCTTTATATCGCTAAAGGATCCTGTGGAGAAGTACGCTCGATGCTTTATTTGGCGAAAGAAATTTCTATAATGGGTGAAAATACTTTCTCTGAGCTATTGACGGAAACTGAAACAATATCAAAAATGCTATCGAACTTTATAAAGAAATTATAACTTTATGAACTTTATAAACCTTATAAACTTTATGAACTAATGAAAAAGAGGGTAGTTATTTTTTCAGCTCCCAGTGGATCGGGGAAGAGTACGATTGTCAATTATTTGTTGGCGAAAGATTTGGGATTGGAGTTTTCGGTATCGGCGACATGCAGGGCACCTCGGGGGGAAGAGAGACATGGGAAAGAGTATTATTTTTTCACGGCAGATGAGTTTAAACAGCGGATCGAAAAGGATGATTTTTTGGAGTGGGAGGAAGTGTATCCGGGATGTTTCTACGGGACATTGAAGAGTGAATTGGAGAGGATCTGGAAAGCCGGGCATGCCGTGGTATTTGACGTAGATGTTGTTGGCGGGGTGAATATCAAAAAGATATTCGGGGAGCAGGCGCTTTCCATATTCGTGAAGGCCCCTTCGGTAGAAGCCTTGCGCCAGCGGTTAATCGGCCGGGGAACGGATTCCATGGAAAAAATAGAACAACGGGTAGCCAAGGCGGAATATGAACTGACCTTTGCAGATAAATTTGACGTGGTTATCGTGAACGACAATTTGGAAACGGCTTTAGCCGAGGCAGAAAAAGCAGTACGGGATTTTTTAAAATAAACATGGAATTTCAAGGGACAAGACAACACGCTCGACCGGTGACGGGACTTTTTTTCGGATCGTTCAACCCGATCCACGAGGGGCACGTGGGGATTGCTCGTTACCTGTTGGAAGAAGGGCTATGTGATGAGGTGTGGTTTATCGTGAGTCCTTGTAACCCGTTTAAAATAGATCGCTTTTTATTGCCCGAGGCAGAACGTTTGGAGATTGTCAAGGCTGCTATCCGGGATGATACCCGGATGCAGGCTTGTGATGTTGAATTTACCATGCCGAAACCATCCTACACGGTGGATACTTTGCGTCTCTTGTTTGACAAACATCCTGATCGGGAATTTATCCTGGTTATCGGTGGAGACAACGTGTCGGCCTTTCCGAAGTGGAAAGATGCTCGTTGGATATTGAAAAACTGTCCTATTTTCGTCTATCCTCGTTTGGGAGAACAAGTAGACTTGTTGCCGGGTATGCGTTTGATACAGGCTCCTTTATTTCCCTTGTCTGCCACAGCAATAAGGGAAATGATCGTAGCGGACAAAGATATTACCGGCTTGGTCCCGGGTGAAGCTCTACCTTTGGTGAAAAAATATTACAGGAAAAATATATAAGAAATGTTAAGATTCTTATTTCTCGTGACTCTCGTGTTATCCCTCTTTTCGGCAAAAGGCCAGGAGGATATCCTTTCAGTTTACCAGCCTACGTTGCCGATTGTGATCAACCGGGAGAATAACATGGTAGCAGAATTGTGTCTGCAGACGCGTGCCGGTGACCAAGCGTTGGAAAGTATTACCTTGAAATTTACACCGGAAACGCCACTGGAATACGTGGAAAACGTAAGTTTTTATTACGCGGGGACGGCGAAGCCTCTCAATTCGGTAAAGAACGATAATTCTTCGTATTCTATCTTTGTAGCCCGGGAGGATAAAGTTGAGCGGGAACTGACCTTGAATTTTAAACAAACACTATTTCCTCATTTCGTGAATTACTTCTGGATCAGTTTGAAATTGGCGCGGAATACCCCTTTGACCGAAAAATTTGTAATGACTGTCACGGCGGCGGTTTCTAGTAATGGCTCCATTAAGGTGAACGAGCACAATCAAGCGATTCATCGTCCGGCAGTCATCGTTCGTGATGCGGGAGATGATGGTGTGCGGGCATATCGAATACCCGGCTTGGTAACGGCTCCTGATGGTACATTTTTTCCTCCATCGCCGCGAGCGTCGCAAAGAGATAGCCGTCCCCGTCCAGCTCGATATTGTTGTACTCCACCGGCCGGCGGCGTTCCGTCAGATACAGGCTTACAGCGGCGCGGACGCGCGCTTCGGGGTAGAGATTGTAGTCGATGCGAGCCAGACCGCCCGCGCGCGTGCGTTGATCGACGAAATGAACCACAGCTTTGCGGAGGCGCCGGTTGATGAGGAAGAGCTGGCCCGTCTGGCCGAGGAGCAGGCGATGCAGGTGCCGGAGCAGCCTATGGAGGATAACGCTTCGTTCAAGCTGCTGCCCGTGGTGGCAGGCGTGATCGCGGTGGCGCTGCTGCTGCTGTATTTGGTTTCCAACCGTATGTAAAGGGGAGAGTGCCTATGCCGTGGTGTCCGAAGTGTAAAGCGGAGTTCCGCGAGGGCTTCAGCGTGTGCAATACCTGTCATGTGCCGCTGATCGACCATATACCGGATGGGACGGAAACGATCGCGGAGCCTGCTCAGCCCGACGAGGCCTGGTTGCGCGAGGATGGGAAACGGACAAAGCTGCTTCGGCTGCTGCGGACGCTGATTATCCTGTTTCTGGCGCTGGCGGTCGT
>OGIE01001906.1_pt1 | contig 27307 bp, 25 predicted proteins | sample 1571581 | NCBI WGS metagenome assembly OGIE01 (sample SAMEA2582021, study PRJEB24529) | metagenome | biome: Human gut stool | place: China | collected 2011
CATACCGCCTTTTCTTGTTATCCAGCCCTCCGGCTGTATCGGTTGAGCAAAAGTCCGCGTGGGATTGATGTGGTATCTTTAACTTTGGGAAACTCCGGTTTCCCATTTGGAGATGGTTTTGTCGCTGACACACAGCTTTTCCGCCAGCATGGCTTGGGTGAGTTTCTGGCGCTCGCGCAGCGATTTGATTGCCGCGCCGGTGACATAAGTATTCATGGCGGTTCGCCTCCTTCTGTCCGGTATTGTACGCCGTCCCGGCGCAAAAAGCTACCTACGCTGCGTAGAGATGACAAAAAGCGGGTGGGCCGCCGTGGCAGCCCGCCCGCTTTGCAATGTACAGACTATTAGGAGAACAGCTCTTTGGGATCGCACATTTTGATCGCGCGGTCGTTCACATTCACTTTCAAGCCGTCGATGGTTTTGTCCACCATCTCGTCAAACGCTTTGTCCTTGGCGTTGTGCAGAATGCCGCTGTGGCTGTTTTCAAAGTAATCCTTGCCGTTGGCTTTTTCGGGATTCAGTCGCAGCACCAGCGCCATGGTGTTGGTGGTACCGTTCTTTTTATATTCCACGATCTTGGCCTCGCCTTCCTTCACACCCTGCAGCGCTTTCAGGAAGTCCTCGTCCGAGTAGGAATCCGCCCCTTCGATGTTGTTCAGATTCGGGTCGGTCGTGGTGGTGGTTTCCGCTGCCGTGGTGGAGGCGGTGGTCGCCGTGGTGCTGTCCGCCGCTTGGGTGGTCGCCGCGGTGGTAGCAGCCGTGGTCGTGGTGGTCGCGGCCGTCGTGGTGGTTGTGGTCGCGCCGGAGGACGAGGTAGAGGCGGCTTCGTCCGCGTTATACTTTTCGATCACCGCGTCGAAGTCCTTGCTCTTGTTGTACTGGCTGAGATAGCTTTCCAGCCGGCTCTTGACCTTTTTCTTGGCGGCATCGTCCAGATCCTTGCCGTCCGAATCGGTCAGCGAGATCTCAATGCTCTTGTAGCTGAGATAGTTTTTGTCGAAATACTCGCGCATTTCCTTTTCGGTCATGCCCTCTTTGCCGCCGACATCGTACAGCGCGTTAAACAGCGTGGTTTCATTGTAGTTGACGGCTTTGTACATCGACTTGAAGTGCTCGTTGTTAAAGCCGTAGGCGATGAACTGGTCGGTTTTCAGACTGGACAGGTCGCTGTCCATTTGTTTAAGATCGTCCTCCGAAATGGACACATCGTACTTTTTCATCAGCGTTTCCAGCGCGGCTTCGCGAATGATCGCGTCCTGCGCGGTTTTCTTCAGATACTCGGCAAATTCCAGATTCACCTGATCGTCGCCTTCGCCGTAAGGCAGCGTCTGCGACCACAGCTGGTCACCGGAATAACCGGAATACGCATAATACTGCGCCATGCGCGAATACGCATTGTACATATATGCCAGATATTCGCCGGTGCTATAATCCTTGTCACCCACCGAGATCGCCGTTTTGGGGGTGGAGCAGCCGGTCAGCGCCAGCGAACCCACCGCGACCACCGCGACCGCAGCGGACAGAAGCTTTTTCACTTTCATGATGCATGATCCTCCTTGAAAATGGATACGATTTATTCATTATACAAGGAAAAGATGGGTTTGTCCAGCCCTTTCTCCGTGAAAAACTGACGAAAAAACCGGTGCAAATTTTTCTGTCTGTCCAAAAAACGCCCGACAAATCGGCGCGTATGCAACTTTTCGCGAGAAGACTTGAAAAATTTTGCCGGATGTATGGCGCTTTGGGCATAAATATGTTATACTGAGAAAAATCCCCATGCTCTGCCGTCCCTTTCGCCCGCCGCGGGCGCTTTTTTCGGGGACGGGTCACTGACAAACGAAAGGATGATCGGACAAATGGAACTTTCCTGCAAGAACCAGCTCGCCGCCACGGCGACGAAGATCCGGATGGCTGCCCTTGAGGGTGTGTTCTCGGCGCAAAGCGGACACCCCGGCGGCTCTCTGTCGATTGCCGACATACTCGCTTATCTGTATTTCAAAGAAATGAAAGTGGATGCCAGCCGCCCCCATTGGGAGGAGCGCGACCGGTTGGTGCTGTCCAAAGGACACACCGCTCCGGCGCTGTACGCCGCGTTGGCGTTGAAAGGCTTTTTCCCGCTGGAGGAAATGAAGCATCTGCGTCAGGTGGGTGCGCTGCTGCAAGGGCACCCGGATATGAAGACCATCCCCGGGGTGGATATGTCCAGCGGTTCGCTGGGACAGGGCGTGTCTGCGGCGGCGGGCATGGCGCTCGCCGGCAAGCTGGACGGCGCGGATTGGCGCGTCTACACCATCTTGGGTGACGGCGAAATCGAAGAAGGTCAGGTGTGGGAAGCGGCGATGTTTGCCGCCCACAAAAAGCTGGATAATCTGTGCGTGATCGTGGACAACAACGATCTGCAGATCGACGGTTCCATCGGCGAAGTCAACTCGCCTTATCCGATCCCCGAAAAATTCGAGGCGTTCGGGTTCCATGTGGTGGAGATCGACGGTCACGATTTTGACCAGATCGAAAAAGCGCTGGACGAAGCCAAAACCGTGAAGGGCAAGCCCACTGCGGTTATTATGAAGACCGTCAAGGGCAAAGGCGTGTCCTTTATGGAAAACCAGGTGGGCTGGCATGGATCGGCTCCCAAACAGGAACAATATGACATCGCGATGGCTGAGCTGAAGCAGACGCTGGCCGAATATGAGGGGGTATAATGATGGCGGATATCGTAAAGGTAGCCACGCGCGACTCCTACGGCGCGGCGTTGGTGGAATTGGGCGCACAGGATCCGAATGTGGTGGTGCTGGATGCCGACCTGGCAGCCGCCACCAAAACAGGGGCTTTCAAAAAAGCTTATCCCGACCGCTTCTTTGATGCGGGCATCGCGGAAGGCAATATGATGGGTGTGGCGGCCGGCTTGGCGGCGGCGGGCAAAACGGTGTTTGCCTCGTCGTTTGCGATGTTCGCCGCCGGGCGCGCATTTGAACAGGTGCGCAACTCCATCGGCTATCCGCATTTGAATGTGAAGATCGGCGCCACCCACGCGGGTATCTCGGTGGGTGAGGACGGCGCGACGCACCAGTGCTGCGAGGATATCGCGCTGATGCGCACCATTCCGGGCATGACCATTCTGAACCCGGCGGACGATAACGAAGCCAAACAGGCGGTCAAAGCTGCCGCTGCGATGAACGGTCCGGTGTATCTGCGATTCGGTCGTCTGGCGGTGCCGGTGGTGATGCCGGCGGATTATGTGTTCGAGATCGGCAAAAGTGTGCAGATGACCGACGGCGACGATGTGACCATTATCGCTACCGGTCTGATGGTGCAGGAAGCGCTGATTGCGGCGGAACAACTAAAAAGCGACGGCATTGCGGCGCGGGTCATCAATATGGCGACCATCAAACCCATCGACCGCGACGCGATCGTGCGCGCGGCGCAGGAAACCGGTTTGATCGTGACCGCCGAAGAGCACAATATCATTGGCGGCTTGGGCAGCGCGGTGACCGAAGTGGTTTGCGAAACGGTACCGGTGCCGGTGGTGCGTCTGGGTGTCAACGACACCTTCGGCAAATCCGGCAAAGCGGTGGAACTGTTGAAAAAATTCGGCTTGTGCGCCGACAATCTGACGCAGGTTGTGAAGCAGGCCATGAGCAAAAAGAACGCGTAAAAAAGAAGTTCCAATAAACGGAATGTGAATACACGCTGCGGAGGTTATACTAATTATGGCAATACCATCCGATATTGAGATCGCCCAAAGCGTACAGCCATGTCCGGTGACCGAAATCGCCGCCGGGCTTGGTCTTTCCGAGGACGATTTGGAGCTGTACGGTCGTTATAAAGCGAAGGTGAACCGTCAGGTGATGCCGCGCCTGGCGGACAAACCGGACGGCAAGCTGGTGCTGGTGACGGCGATCACCCCCACCCCGGCGGGCGAGGGCAAAACCACCACCACGGTGGGACTCGGCGACGCGCTGCACCGTATGGGCAAAAAGGTGGTGCTGGCGCTGCGCGAACCGTCGCTGGGACCGGTGTTCGGTATCAAAGGCGGTGCCGCCGGCGGCGGCTATGCGCAGGTGATCCCCATGGAGGACATCAACCTGCATTTTACCGGCGATATGCACGCCATCGGTGCCGCCAACAACCTGCTGGCGGCGATGCTGGATAACCATATCCAGCAGGGCAACGCGCTGGGCATTGATACCCGCCGCATCACTTGGCGGCGGTGTGTGGATATGAACGATCGGCAGCTGCGGCAGATCACCGACGGCCTTGGCGGACGCATGAACGGCGTTCCGCGCGAGGACGGCTTTGATATTACCGTGGCGTCCGAGATCATGGCGATTTTGTGCCTGTCCAACGATATTACCGATTTGAAAGAGAAGCTGGCGCGCATCGTGGTGGGGTACACCCGCGACGACCAGCCGGTGACGGCGGGGCAGCTGAAAGCGCAAGGCGCCATGGCGGCGCTGCTGCGCGATGCGATCCAGCCCAACTTGGTGCAGACGCTGGAGCATACCCCCGCGTTTGTGCATGGCGGGCCGTTCGCCAACATCGCGCACGGCTGCAACAGCATCGCCGCTACTCGTATGGCGATGAAGCTGGGCGATATCGTGGTGACCGAAGCGGGCTTCGGCGGCGATTTGGGCGCGGAAAAATTCCTCGACATCAAATGCCGCAAGGCGGGCATTCGTCCGGATGCGGTGGTCATCGTGGCGACGGTGCGGGCGCTGAAGCATCATGGCGGTGCGCCGCTGAAAGAGCTGGGCGAGGAAAATCTGGAGGCGCTGGAAAAGGGCCTGCCCAACCTGCTTAAACACATTGAAAATATGACGGTCAAGTTTGGCTTGCCCGCGGTGGTGGCGATCAACCGTTTCCCGCAGGATACCGAAGCCGAGCTGGAGCTGGTGCGCCGCAAATGCGCCGAAATGGGCGCGAATGTCGCCTTGTCCGAGGTTTGGGGCAAAGGCGGCGCGGGCGGCATCGAGCTGGCGGAGGAAGTGCTGCGGCTGGTGGAACAGCCCAACCATTTCCGTATGATGTACGAGGATGACCAGCCGCTGACCGAAAAAATCGAAGCGGTCGCGCGGGAAATTTACGGCGCGGACGGGGTGGATTACACCACCGCTGCCGCCAAACGGCTGGCGCGGCTGGAAGAACTGGGCTTTGGCCAGCTGCCGGTGTGTATGGCAAAAACGCAGTATTCGCTGTCGGATAATCCCAAGCTGCTGGGGTGGCCGAAGGGCTTCCGCATTACGGTGAAATCGGTGCGGCTGAGCGCCGGTGCCGGCTTTGTGGTGGCACAAACCGGCGATATTATGACCATGCCGGGGCTGCCGCGGGTACCCGCAGCGGAAAATATTGATGTGGACGAAAACGGCGTGATCACCGGTTTGTTCTGATGTCGGTGCGCCATAGCAAAGGACGAAAACCTATATGAATGACAATCCAAACGACTGGCAGGATGTGGAGCTGTTTCCGGTTCCGCGCCGCCAGCGGTCGGGCGGCTCATCGTCCGCCGGTTCTTCCGGTGTGCGGATGAGCGCGCAGGGCTATCCGGTGGACGAATATGGGGTGCGGCTGGATCGCCCGATTTACGGGCAGTCGCGCCGCGGGGCATACGAGCCACCGGACGAACCGCCGGATGAGCCGGAACCGCCACGCGGCGGCAAGGGTCATAACGATAAGAAAAAAGGTGCCCGCGGGCACGAAAAAAAGAAAAAGTCTACCGGAAAACGCGTGCTGAAGGTGTTGGCGGTGCTGGTGGCGCTGGCGGTGGTCGTGGCGGCTGCGGGCGGCATCTATCTGTGGTCGATGCTGGGACGGGTTCAGTATGACGAAGAAACCGTGCCGCTGGACGACAGCGGCGTGTCCCATGTCTACGACCCGCAGGCGTATAACGGCACCAATGTTGCCGATCTGCCCATTATGGGCAACACCGACGATGTGACCAACATCCTGTTGATGGGCGTGGACAGCGCCAGCTTTGAGGGGCGGTCGGACACCAACATCATTTTGTCGGTGAATTCCAAGACCGGTACCATCAAAATGGCGTCGCTGATGCGCGATCTGTGGGTCACACTACCGGGGCTGGACGAGGACAACGACGGCTGGGACGATGAATCCAAGCTGAACGCGGCGTATGCCTATGGCGGTACGCCGCTGCACCTTAAGATGATCCAGCAGAATTTCCATTTGCATATTGATCAGTATATCGCCGTCAACTTTGAGGCGTTTCCCAAGGTGATCGATGCGATGGGCGGTGTGGATATGGAGCTGACCGGTGACGAGGCGGACCGTGTTCCGGCGGCGGGCAGCACCATCCGCTATGGTGGTGCGGGCTATGTCCCCATGGGCGAAACCGACGGCACCTATCACATGGACGGATTTCAGGCGCTGCAATATTCGCGCATTCGCTATTTGTATGCGGACGCGGATTTCAGCCGCACCTCCAACCAGCGCAAGCTGATCTCGGCGCTGATCCAAAAGGCGAAGGGTATGAATGTGCTGCAGCTGAACGATGTGCTGAGCGAAGCGCTGCCGCAGGTGCGCACCAATATGTCGCGTACCACCTTTATGGGCTATTCGATCAACGCGTTCCGCTATGCGAACTACGAGGTGGACAGCTCCTATCGCGTGCCGCAGGACGGCTTGTGGGAGTCGGATAACAAAAACGGTGCATCAGTGCTGGTGCTCACCGATCCGGTGCGGTCGATCAAGGAACTGCACCAGTATCTTTACGGCTGAGGCAAGGCCGGGAAAAGGACGAGTGGTTTATGAGCAAATCAAAACATGGGCGTTCTTCTTCGACAAAAAGCGAGAAAAAAGCCATAAAAGCGCGCGAAGATGCGCCGGAGGTGACCGCGAGCGTTGAAACGCCGGACATGATCGAGAAGACCCGGGTGATCGGCGGCGAGGAGCTGGAGGCGGCAGCGGGTAAGCGCAAAAAGCGCACCCCCAAGCCGCGGCGATATTCCAAGCCGGTGCGGTTGACCGCGGGCATTATGGCGAGCTTGCTGGCGGTGGTCGGTGTGCTGTTCATCGGCGCGGATGTGTATCTGTGGATGCTGTTCGGTCGGGTGAATTATGTCGGCGACGATGCCGGCGGCGGGCTGGAGGTTTCGGATAGCTCGGAACCGGCGGAAAGCCGTCCGGCGGATGCGGTGGATTTTGATCCGTCGGCGTATGCCAATTCGGCGCTGGCGGACATTCCGGTGCAGGGCGACACCAGCGAGATCACCAATATCCTGCTAATCGGTGTGGATGGCAAAAAATATTCCGGCCAGCGTGCGGATACCAACATCATCGTGTCCATCAACAGCCGCACCAAAACTGTGAAGCTGATCTCGCTGATGCGGGATATGGTGGTGACCATTCCTGGCTACGACTGGGATGGCGACGGCATGGACGATTACGCCAAATTTAACAAGGCATATGCTTCGGGCGGGTTCAGCCTGCATTCCAAAATGATCGAGCAGAACCTGCGGCTGAAGCTGGACAAATACATTGCGGTCAACTTTGATGCATTCCCCAAGGTGATCGACGCGATGGGCGGCACCGATGTGAAGCTCACCGGCGGCGAAGCCGAGCGCGTGCCGGCGGCGGGCAGCAAGATCCGCTACGGCGGTGCGGGATATGTGCCGATGGGTACCACCGACGGCACCTATCATATGGATGGCTATCAAACGCTGCAGTTTGCCCGTTTGCGGTATTACTATGCGGACAGCGATTTCACCCGCACCTCCAACCAGCGCAAGCTGATTTCGCAGCTGATGGACAAAGCTAAAAACATGAGCATTGGTCAGCTGAACAGCGTGCTGTTTGAGGCGCTGGGTGTGGTGAGCACCAATATGTCGCAGAGTGAGTTTTTGGGGTTCAGCGCCAACGCGCTGACCTATCGCACATACAAGATCGACACCTCTTATCGTGTGCCGGAGGACGGCGCGTGGTACAGTCTGTGGGGCGATGCGTTCGGTTCCGGCTTGGGACTGGTCAACCCCGAGGAAACGGTGCTGAATTTGCAGGATTTTATTTACGGACAATAAAGCCAAAAGGCGCGAAAGCAACCGCTTTCGCGCCTTTTTCTGTGGGGAAGAAGAAATGTAGAAGTTTCGCAAGCCCATCGTCCTTTTTTGACGACGGATATGCAGAAACTTCTTCGACGTTTCTCCCGAAAATAAATTTCCTAACTAGTGGAATCGATGGAACTTTTCAAGCTTTCCCTCGAGGGGAAGGTGGCGCGGCTTTATGCCGCGCCAGATGAGGTGTCAGAAACCTGTAGATTTTGCTGAAACTAGTGGCGTGCCAAAGCCTCCTTTGTGCAAAGGGAGGTGGGTTTTTGCGCAGCAAAAAGACGGAGGGATTGTAACGAAGATGTGCGATCAAACGCCGTCCGGTGGACGGCGACAATCCCCCTGTCACGACCAAAGTCGTGACAGCCCCATTTACACAAAGGACCCATGCGCCCGCCGCTAGATAGTACACAAATTTTAGTTGGAGCAGAAACAATGCAAGCCTTCCCCTTGGAGGTGATTCCCCCGCGCGTGGACGGATGATAAGTCCCCGCAAGCCTTCCCCTCCGAGGGGAAGGGGGACCGCCGAACGGCGGTGGATGAGGTGGAAAAGTGACGGATTAAAGTTATGCTATTGGTTTCCCGCAATACTACAAATGTGTGCAACTATTATATTGCTAAAATCTTATTGGTTTTCTGACACCTCATCCGCTTCGCTTCGCTCAGCACCTTTTTCTCCCGAAGACGGGCCCCTTTTGTCGGCTTCGCCGACATTTCCCCCGCGCACGGGGGAATTACCTCAAGGAGAAGGCTTCCGACCGCCACAGATTTGTGCGTGATTCGTGGGGCGATGTGGGCATCGTCCCCCTACGAAAATGCCGAAAAAGATTCTTCGCTCTGCTCAGAATGACAATAAATGAGCAGAATCCAATCAAGCCTTCCCCTCCAAGGGGAAGGTGGCGCGGCTTTATGCCGGGACGGATGAGGTGGAAAAAGCAGGCGTTGGCTGCGCCCGCCGCTGGCTTAGAAAAATCGTTTCCCGCCTGCGCTTTTGAAACGACAAATTCTACCGATGGGGTTTGATAGAATACCCGTAGGGCGCTGGTCGGTGATTTTTGTTCCCGATGCCGCATATAGATGGAACAAAAACGGCAGGAGGCGGCCATATGAACAAAGGCAAACGGGTGCTGGCGGCGCTGCTTTGCGGCGCGTGGCTGGGAGCGGGGATCCCCGCTCCGCTGGCGGAGGATATTCCGGCGATCATCGCCGAACAGGATTCGGGCGAAAACATCGCCGCGTTGATCGCGGAAACCGAAGCGGAGGAATGGGCGAAACCGGTCACCGCCCCCGCGACCGGCAGTTCGTTGGAGATCGGCGGCAAGGGAGCGGCACTGATGGATGTCGCCAGTGGGCAAGTGCTGTACGAGCGGGATGCGCACAAACGCCTGCCCATCGCCTCGGTCACCAAGGTGATGACGCTGCTGCTGGTGATGGAGGCGATCGACCACGGGCAGATCTCGCTGAAAGACAATGTGACCTGCTCGGCTACCGCCGCGTCGATGGGCGGGTCGCAGATTTGGCTGAAGGAAAACGAAACCATGTCGGTGCACGAACTGGTGAAAGCGGCGGCGGTGGTGTCCGCCAATGATGCGTGCGCCGCGTTGGCGGAGCATATCAGCGGCTCGATTGAGGGGTTTGTGGCGGCGATGAACGCCCGCGCCAAGGAACTGGGAATGAAAGACACTCAGTTCCTGGATTGCTGCGGGCTGGATGACAACGCCTATTCCAGCGCGTACGATGTGGCGGTGATGTCGCGCGAGCTGATTCGGCACGAGGAGATCACCGCGTATACCACCATTTGGATGGATACGCTGCGCAACGGTCAATCACAGCTGGTCAACACCAACAAACTGGTGCGGTTTTATCAGGGCGCAACCGGGTTGAAAACCGGCACCACGTCGACCGCGGGGCATTGCCTGTCCGCCACGGCGCAGCGGGGCGGCTTGTCGCTGGTGGCGGTGGTGCTGGGTTGTGCCACCACCCAGGAGCGGTTTGGCGGCGCGCGCAAAATGCTGGACTATGGCTTTGCCAACTACGCGGTCGTGACCCCGCAGATCGAGGAAAAAGCGCTGCATCCCATTCCGGTGCGGCGCGGTGTGGCGGAGCAGGTGAAGGTGCAGGCGGATACGCCGGCGGCGATCCTGGTCAAGAAGGGGGAGGAGAAAGGGGTCACCTGCCAGGTGGCTCTCGCTGGCGATTTGGAAGCACCGGTGATGAAAGGGCAGACGGTCGGCGAGGTGACGGTGCAGCAAGGCGGTAAAGCCATTGCGACCTACCCGGTGAAAGCGGCGCAAAGCGTGGGACGGCTCACGCTGGGGGTGTCCTTTCGGCAGCTGCTGCGATCGTTGGCGGCTTAGAGGGCACAGATGGAACGAATTTGTGAAAAAAACGAAAATTTTTTGGGATAGCATTGCAATATATCCGTATATATTGTATACTTATCTCAACGAAACAAAGTTAGGAGAGAGTAAAATGGCAACGACATTGGAAACCCGTTATACCGAAGGCTTTGTTCGCACACATGAACTGACAGCGTTGCAACCGCAGGTTTCGGCAGCTCATCATCAGCTGCACGACCGCAGTGGGCTGGGCAACGATTTTCTGGGTTGGCTGGATCTGCCGGTCAACTATGATAAGGAAGAGTTTGCCCGTATCCAGGCGGCGGCCGCGCGGATCCAGCAGGATACCGATGTGTTTATCGCCATCGGCATCGGCGGTTCCTACCTTGGCGCCCGCGCAGCAATCGAGTTCTTGAAATCGCCGCTGTATAACGCGAAGAAAAAGAATACCCCGGACATCTATTTTTCCGGCAACAGCATCAGCTCCACCGCGTTGGAGGAATTGCTGGAGCTGTGCGAGGGCAAGCGGGTGTCCATCAATGTGATCTCCAAATCCGGTACCACCACCGAACCGGCGGTAGCGTTCCGCGTATGGCGCGAGTATCTGGAAAAAACCGTGGGCAAGGAGGAGGCGCGCCGGCGCATCTATGTGACCACCGACAAGGCGAAAGGCACGCTGAAAGAGCTGGCGGATCGCGAGGGCTACGAAACCTTCGTGGTGCCGGACGATGTGGGCGGCCGCTTCTCGGTGCTGACCGCGGTGGGCTTGCTGCCGATTGCGGTAGCGGGCTGCGATATCGCCGGGCTGATGGCGGGCGCTGCCAAAGCGCGCACCGAGCTGGCGGATGAGGATGTGACCAAAAACCCCTGCTACCAATATGCGGCGCTGCGCCACGCGTTTTATCGCAAGGGCCGCGCGGTGGAGCTGATGGTCAGCTACGAGCCGTGCTATGCGATGATGTCCGAATGGTGGAAACAGCTGTACGGCGAGAGCGAGGGCAAGGACGGCAAGGGCTTGTTCCCGGCGTCGGTCATTTTCTCCACCGACCTGCACTCGATGGGTCAGTTTGTACAGGATGGCTCCAACATTTTGTTTGAAACGGTGGTGCTGATCGACCAGCCGCAAAAACAGCGGGTGATCGAAGAGGATCCCGAAAACGTGGATGGGCTCAACTTTTTGACCGGCAAGACCATGGCGGAAGTGAACCAGAAAGCGTTCCAGGGCACGGTGCTGGCGCATGCTGATGGCGGCACCCCCAGTCTGGTGCTGCATGTTCCTTCGGTATGCGAGGAAGAGCTGGGCTATCTGATCTATTTCTTTGAAAAGGCCTGTGCCATTTCCGGCTATATGCTGGGGGTCAACCCCTTTGACCAGCCGGGTGTGGAAAGCTATAAACGCAATATGTTTGCGCTGCTGGGCAAACCCGGCTACGAGCAGGAGCGCGCCGCGCTGGAAGCGCGTCTGTGATCCATGCGGGACAGTTTTTATTTCGGTTGTCAGCCGTCGTTGGCGGCTCCAATATACCATTCTAGGAGGAATTGAATATGATTACTTTGATTTTGGGACGCAAAGGATCGGGAAAAACCAAACGCTTGATCGATATGTGCAACGCCGCTACGGCCGAGTCCAAGGGCAGCGTCGTCTTTATTGAAAAGGATAGCAGCCTCACCTATGATATCAGCCGTCAGGCTCGTCTGGCGGTGGCCGAGGATTATCAGATCTCCGGCTATGACGCATTCTACGGCTTCATCGCCGGTATGTGCGCCAGCAACTACGACATCACCGACATCTTTGTGGATTCCACCATCAAGATCGGCGGCGACAACCGCGAAGAGCTCGCCACCTTTATCGAGCGGCTGGGCGCGCTGTCCAAAAAAGCCGACACCAATGTGGTGCTGTCGGTTTCGGCGGACAAAGAGGATATCCCCGAGCGGATCGCCGAATTTGCGGTCGAGATCTAAACAACAAACCGGAAGCAAACGGGCAAGCTGTTGCTGCGGCAGGGCTTGCCCGCTTGCCCTGCCCGGAGGTAACGGGAGGAAACGCTGATGTATCGCTATGAAACGCATTTTCACACCGCGCTGGTCAGCCCTTGCGGCAATGTGCCCGCCGATGAGGCGGTGCGTGCCTTTCACGAACAGGGCTATGCCGGTATCACCGTGACCGATCATTATTATGACGGCTTGTTTGAAAATCTCGCGAGCGGTTCGTCGTGGGAGGACAAGCTTTCCTGGTGGCTGTCCGGCTGGCGGCAGGCGCTGGCAGCGGGGCAGGAGATCGGCATGACAGTGATGCTGGGGATGGAGCTGCGCTTTGCGGGGCATCCTGAGGATTATCTGGTCTACGGCATTTCGGAGGCGTTCTTGCGGGAGCATCCCCGCCTGTACGCGATGACACCTGCCTCGTTTTCCGCGCTGGCGCGGGAAAACGGACTGTATTTCGGACAAGCTCATCCGTTTCGCCCGGGGCTTCACCGGTGCGACCCCACCCTGCTGGATGGGGTGGAGGGATACAACGGCAACAAGCGCCACAACAGCCACGATGCCGATGCCCGCGCGTTTGCCCGTGAGAACGGCTTGCTGATGACCTCCGGCGCGGATTTCCACGAATGGGAGGATCTGGCGCGCGGCGGTATGTGGTCGCCCGAACCGGTGCGGGACGAGGGACACTGGGTGCAGCTGCTGAAAAGCGGCGCGCTGACCCCGATTTTTGGAGACGAACAGGGCGAATAACCGGAGAAGATGCGGTTTCTCTGAAAAAAGTGTTGACAAACCGCCGGGATATCTATATAATATTTTGCGTGACACTCGAGGTGTATGATGAATTACTCGTTAAAACCCTTGTTTATGGGGGATGTGTCCGTGGTTCCGATCGAGCAGTCGCTCGACCTCTCCGACTTGGAGGTACAAGGCCAAAAGCCATTTGTGCAGCCGGTCGAAGTGACCGGAGCCGTGCAGTATGTGGAGGGTGTGGTTACCCTGCGTGCCAAGGTTCACTACTGGTTCGACGGTGTGTGCGACCGGTGTGCCGAACCGTTCCGGCATGAAGAAACACTGCCCTTGACCCACATTCTGGTAACTTCCCTGAACGATGAATCGAACGAAGATTTTGTGCTGTTGAAGGACTTTCAACTGCCGCTGGACGAATTGGTAACCACCGATCTGCTCCTGAGCTTACCGATGAAATCGCTTTGCCGGGAAGACTGCCGCGGGCTTTGCCCTCAGTGCGGGCACAACCTGAACAACGGGGAGTGCGGCTGCCGGCAGGAAACGGTTGACCCTCGCTTAGCGGCGTTAAAAGATTTGTTGAATTAGAATAAGGAGGTGCTGACGATGGCGGTACCCAAGAGAAAGCATTCCAAGGCTCGTCGTGACAAAAGACGCAACAATGTGTGGAAAATGGACGCTCCGGCGCTCATGAAATGCCCGCAGTGCGGCGAATACAAACGCGCGCACCGCGTGTGTGGCAACTGCGGCTACTACAACGGCCGGCAGGTCATCAAAAAAGAAGCCTGATGATTGCTGAGAAGGTGAAAATAGAGGGTGCAGCTTTGCAATAAGGGCTGTGCCCTCTGTTTTTTGTATTCTGACCGAAAGGAGAGATCGCATGGCGGTGACGATACAATCGGTCCAGCCGGACAGCCCTGCGGCGCGCAAAAAGCTGCGTGGGGGGATGCAGCTTTGCAGCATCAACGGACACGAGATCATGGATGTGCTGGACTACCGGTTTTATATGATGGAACCCAAGCTGGTGTTGGAAGTGGACGACAACGGCGCGCGCCGCCGTGTGAAGATCCGCAAAAAAGAGGACGAAGAGCTGGGGCTGGAATTTGAAACCTATTTGATGGACAGCCAGCATTCCTGCCGCAACAAATGCATCTTCTGCTTTATCGACCAGCTGCCGCCCGGCATGCGCGAGTCGCTGTATTTCAAGGACGACGACAGCCGCCTGTCCTTTTTGTTCGGCAACTACATCACGCTGACCAACCTGACCGAGCACGAGGTGCAGCGGATCATTGATATGCACATCAGTCCCATTTATATTTCGGTGCACACCACCAATCCGGAGCTGCGCTGCCGGATGATGGGCAACCGCTTTGCCGGGGATCGGCTGGAGGCGATGTATCGCTTTGCCGCCGCCGGTATCCGTATCGAATGTCAGCTGGTGCTTTGCCCCGAATACAACGACGGAGCGGAGCTGCAGCGAACGATGGACGATCTGGCACGGCTGGTGCCGTCGGTGGAAAGCGTGGCGGCGGTGCCGGTGGGGTTGACCCGCTATCGCGAAGGATTGGCGCCGCTGCGCTCCTTTACCCGCGAAGAATGCGGGCAGGTAATCGATGCGATGGAGGCGATGGGCGACCGGATGCTGCGCGAAACCGGCAACCGGCTGTTTTACGCTTCGGACGAATTTTATCTGAAAGCCGGGCGCCCGATTCCGGAGGCGGAGTTTTACGGCGATATGTCCCAGCTGGAAAACGGCGTGGGCATGATCGCGCTGCTCAAGCTGGAATTTGAACAGGCGCTGGAGGATGCCGAGGACACGCCGGCGGGCAGTCGACTGACCATCGCCACCGGCGAAGCAATCGCGCCTTTTTTGCGCACGCTGGTTGACGCGGCGGCTAAAAAATGGCATAATTTGGATGTGACAGTGATCGCGGTGCGCAACGAATTTTTTGGCGGCGCGATCGATGTGGCGGGGCTGGTGACCGGCGGCGATATTATCCGCCAGCTGAAAGGGCGCGTGGGCGACCGGCTGCTGATTCCGGAGGTGATGCTGCGGTATGGCGGCGTCAGCTTTTTGGACGATGTGACCCCCGCGCAGGTGGAGCAGGAGCTGGGCGTGCCGCTGACGGTGGTCGCCAGCGATGGTGCGTCGCTGTTGGACGCGATGATGCTGTAAGCTCCGTATAAAACAAGTATTTATTTAGGATGATAGAGATCAGGAGGTGAGCCGTATGGCACGGCCTGTGGTGGCGATTGTGGGGCGACCCAATGTTGGAAAGTCCACCTTGTTTAATAAATTGATCGGGCAGCGGCTGGCGATCGTAAAAGATACGCCGGGCGTGACCCGTGACCGGTTGTTTGCGCCTTGTGAATGGCGCGGACGTTCGTTTATGCTGGCGGATACCGGCGGTATCGAGCCGTATTCGGACGATGTGATCCTGTCCCAAATGCGGCGGCAGGCGCAGCTCGCGATCGAACAGGCGGATGTGATCGTGTTGGTGACCGATCTGCTGTCCGGTGTCACCGCCAACGATGCGGATGTCGCGGTGATGCTGCAAAAAAGCGGCAAGCCGGTGGTGCTGGCGGTCAACAAATGCGACAACATCGGCGGTTTGCCCGCCGACTTTTATGAGTTCTATAATCTGGGGTTGGGCGACCCGATCCCGGTATCCTCGGTGCACGGACACGGCACCGGCGATTTGCTGGATGCGGTGTTCGAGTATCTGCCGGACGAAGCGGAGGAGGAAGAGGATCCCGATGTGATCCGTGTGGCGGTGATCGGCCGCCCCAACGCGGGCAAATCCTCGCTGATTAACCGCATCGCGGGCGAAGAGCGCACCATCGTGTCCAACATCGCGGGCACTACCCGCGATTCGGTGGATACGCCGGTGCACAACCAGTACGGCGATTTCGTGTTTATCGATACCGCCGGACTGCGCCGCAAAAGCAAAGTGGACGATGCGATTGAAAAATACAGCGTGCTGCGCGCCGAAATGGCGGTGGAGCGCGCGGATGTGTGCGTTATTCTGATCGATGGGGTGGAAGGCTTCACCGAACAGGACAGCAAGGTGGCGGGTATCGCCCACCAGCAGGGCAAGGCGTGTATCATCGCTGTCAACAAATGGGACGCGGTGGAAAAAGACGACAAAACTATGGACAAGATGCGCAAAAAGCTGGAAAACGACTTTTCCTTCATGTCCTATGCGCCGTTTTTGTTTATCTCTGCCAAGACCGGCCAGCGGGTGGATCGCCTGTTTGAGATGATCGATTATGTCAATCAGCAAAACGCGATGCGCATTTCCACCGGTATGCTTAACGATGTGTTGGCGCAGGCGACTGCGCGGGTGCAGCCGCCCACCGATAAGGGGCGCCGGCTGAAGATCTACTATATGACCCAGCCGTCCACCCGCCCGCCCACATTTGTGTGCTTTGTCAACCGGGCGGATCTGTTCCATTTTTCGTACCAGCGGTATCTGGAAAACCAGATTCGGGAAACATTCGGGCTGGTGGGTACGCCGGTGCGGATGATCGTGCGGGAAAAAGGCGACAACACCAGAGGATAGGAGAGAAAACCAATCATGACATGGACGCAGTTTATCGCGAGCTATTGGATGCCGCTGCTGCTCGGCGCGATCATCGCGTACCTGCTGGGCAGCTTCAACTTCGCTATTATCATTACTAAGGTGATGAAAAAGGGCGATATTCGCGATTGCGGCAGCGGCAATGCCGGAGCGACCAATGTGCTGCGATCGCAGGGCAAGGGCGCGGCGGCGCTGACCACACTGGGCGATCTCGCGAAAAGTATGCTGTCGGTGTGGATCGGCGGCTGGCTGATCACCCATATCAACGCGGATCTGGTGTCCGGTGAGATGGCGCAGCAGCACATTCGCATCATCGGGGAATATGTCGCGGGGCTGTTTTGTATTCTGGGTCATCTGTATCCGCTGTATTTCGGGTTCCGCGGAGGCAAAGGTGTGCTGGCGACGCTGGGCATGATGCTGGTGCTGGACTGGCGGGTCGCGCTGCTGTGTCTGGGCGTGTTTGCGATTGTGCTGGCGATCGGGAAAATGGTGTCGCTGGGTTCCATTATGGCGGGCATCACCATGGTGATCTGCACCTTCCTGTTCCGTGCGTTTGTGGATCATTATCCCGCTTCGGTGGTGGCGATCTGCACCGCGATGGCACTGTTTATTGTGGTGATGCTGATTTGCAAGCATATTCCCAACATCAAACGGATCGCCAACGGCACCGAAAGCAAGATCGGGCAACACAAAACCGATGCGGCGGATAACGCTGAATAAAATCGAAAATCAAACGGTTTCAGAACTGTTTTTGCGAAAGGAGATGCGCGCATGGCGAAGATCATGGTAGTGGGAGCCGGCGGCTGGGGCACCGCTTTGGGGCTGATGGCTCACCGGTACGGACACGAGGTGACGCTGTGGTCGCCGTTTTCTGAGGAGATCGAGCGGCTGCGCCGCGATCAGGAGCACAAAAAGCTGCTGCCGGGGGTGCCGATCCCCGAAACGGTGGGGCTGACCACGGATTTGAACGAGGCGGCGGGTGCCGATCTGGTCATCATGGCGGTGCCCTCGTTTGCGGTGGAAAGCACCGCCCGCAGCTTACAGTCGATTTTGACGGCGGATACGGTGATCGCGAACGCCGGCAAGGGGCTGCAGGAGGACTCTCTGCTGCGCTTTTCGCAGGTGATCAGCCGCGAGGTGCCGCAATGCTCGGTGGTGGTGCTGTCCGGTCCCTCCCATGCGGAGGAGGTCGCGCGCGGCGTTCCCACCACGGTGGTGAGCGCGTCGCAGGATATGGCGGCCGCCGAGGCGGTACAGCAGTGGCTGATGAACCCGCGGTTCCGTATTTATGTGAATCCGGATGTGATCGGCGTGGAGCTGGGCGGCGCACTCAAAAATGTGATCGCGCTGGCTGCCGGTATTGTGGACGGCATGCAGCTGGGCGATAACACCAAAGCGGCGCTGATGACCCGTGGATTGGCGGAAATGGCGCGGCTTGGTGTGGCGCTGGGGGCGAAATCCGCCACCTTTGCCGGGCTGTCCGGTATGGGCGATCTGGTGGTCACCTGCGGCAGTATGCATTCCCGCAACCGCCGTGCCGGTATTCTGATCGGCCAGGGCTTCACCGCTGAGCAGGCGGTCAAGCAGGTCGGCACGGTGGAGGGCTATCTGGCTGCCCGCGCCGCGTGGCGGCTGGCGGAGCAGGCCGGGGTGGATATGCCTATTGTGGAGCAGTGCTACCGCATCTGTTACGAACAACGCTCGGCGCAGGAGGCGATTCAAACGCTGATGACCCGTCCGCGCCGGTTGGAATCGGATTATTCCTGGCAATAAAAACAGGCATATCCTCCGCTTTTGGTGCATATACTGCATCAAAAAGGGGATGGGTGTATGTTTGTATTCTCCGTGAAAGCCTCGAAAATGCGGCTTGTTACGATGGCGTTTTGCGCTGTCGTGCTGGTGGTACTGGTGCTTGCAGTGACGGCGCGGTCATCGTCGACCGCCGCGACCGGAGCCTCAACGATGGGAACGACCGTACCGGGCGGCAGCGAAACGGCGCGTGTGGCGCTGCTGCGCTCGCTGGGATATCGGGTGGAGCTGCCGGTGGCGGCGGTGGAGGAAATTCTGATTCCGGATGTGTTTGACGAGGAAACCACGCGCTACAACCAGCTGCAGCAAACGGCGGGGATGGATCTGCAGCCCTACCACGGCAAGCGGCTGAAATGCTGGACTTATACGCTGCAGGGCGATGTGTCCGGCGAGGACACGGTGGCGCATTTGTACGAATATAAGGACACCATTGTGGCGGGGGATGTGTCCGCCACGCGGGCGGACGGGTTTATGCGCGCGCTGACGCGGGCAACCACGCCCTCGACGAAAGGATAGGACGATATGCTGCAGCGGCTGGACAAAATACTGGTGTCGCAGGGCAAGGGCAGCCGCAGCGAGGTGCAGCGGCTGATCCGACGGGGGTGTGTGACGGCGGACGGCGCGGTGCTGCGCGATCCCGCCGCCAAGGTGGACCCCGACCAAACGGCACTGGCGCTGAACGGTCGGCCGCTGACCTATGCCGAGCATCTGTATATCATGATGAACAAGCCGGCGGGGCTGCTGTGCGTGTCGCGCGACCCGAAGCAGCCGACCGTGCTGGACAAGCTGCCGCCGTCGCTGCAACGACCGGGATTGTTCCCGGCGGGACGGTTGGATAAGGATACGGTGGGGTTCACGCTGATTACCGACGACGGCGATTTCGCCCACCGGCTGCTGGCGCCGCGGCGCCATGTGCCTAAAACCTACCAGGCGGTCATCGATGCCCCTTTGCAGGAGGGTCAGCCCGAAGCTTTTACAAAAGGTTTGCTTTTGGAGGACGGCACCCCGTGTTTACCGGCAAAATTACGATTGCTGCAGCCGGGGGAGCATCCGCTGGTGGAGGTGTGCATCACCGAAGGGAAATATCACCAAATCAAGCGGATGTTCGGCGTATTTGGCCACAAGGTGTTGTGGCTGAAACGCACCGCCATGGGCGGTCTTTGGCTGGATGACACGCTGGCAGAGGGGGAGGCACGGGCGCTATCGCTGGAGGAACTCGCCTGCATCTGGAAATAGTGGAATTTTTTTGTGCATTTTGTCGTTATGAAAAATATATAAAAGACTTTTCAAAAGTTTGTTGATAAACGGTATGGCTATCTGTTTAAAAATCTGGTATATTAAGTAGCGTAAGTCAGTTTGGGGTTGTGTACCCGCTGGCTGTGAATATGTGGGAGGTTGTACAATGGCAAGTTTGTCGCTCAAAAGCATCTATAAAAAATACCCCGGTGGGGTTACCGCTGTTTCCGACTTCAACTTGGAGATCAAGGACAAGGAGTTTATTATTCTGGTTGGTCCTTCCGGTTGCGGTAAATCCACTACCCTGCGTATGATCGCGGGTCTGGAAGAGATCTCGGACGGGGAACTGTACATCGGCGACAAGCTGGTCAACGATGTGGCGCCCAAAGATCGTGATATCGCGATGGTGTTCCAGAACTACGCGCTGTATCCGCATATGACCGTGTTCGAGAACATGGCGTTCGGCTTGAAGCTGCGCAAAGTTGCGAAAGACGAGATCAAACGCCGCGTGGAAGAAGCCGCGCGGGTGCTGGATATCGCTCATCTGCTGGACAGAAAGCCGAAGGCGTTGTCTGGTGGTCAGCGTCAGCGTGTAGCGCTGGGTCGTGCTATCGTGCGTGAACCCAAGGTCTTCCTGCTGGACGAACCGCTGTCCAACTTGGACGCGAAGCTGCGTGCGCAGATGCGGACCGAGCTGTCCAAGCTGCACCAGAAACTGGGTACCACCTTTATCTATGTTACCCACGACCAGACCGAAGCTATGACCATGGGCGATCGCATCGTGGTTATGAAAGACGGCCTGATCCAGCAGGTGGATTCTCCCCAGAAGCTGTATTCTTATCCCTGCAACACCTTCGTCGCCGGCTTTATCGGCAGCCCGCAGATGAACTTTGTGGATTGCCGTCTGATCAAAAAAGGCGACACCTTCTATGTGGAATTTGGTTCGGAAGACACCAAAACCAAACGCGGTGTGAAATATCATGTGCCGCTGCCGGCGTATAAAAACGAAAAAGGTGCGCTGGAAGAGTATGTGGACAAAGACGTGCTGATGGGTATCCGTCCCGAAGATGTCCACGACGAACCCCGCTATCTGGAGAAATTCGCGGATGACAAGATCAACGCGGATGTCGAAGTGACCGAAATGATGGGTGCTGAAACCTATCTGTATCTGACGGTCGAGGGTATCAGCATGACCGCGCGCGTGGAGCCGACCTCTACCGCCCGTCCCAGCGATACCATCGAAATCGTGCTGGATAACGAGCGTATCCACCTGTTCGACAAAGAGACCGAACGCGCGATCTGCCACTAATCTGTTTGTCACAACACGGCGCCTGCCCGATAGGGTGGGCGCTGTTCTTTTTATACGCGATCCTGCGGCGGATTCGGGGAAACGGCGAGATAGAAGTATGTCGAAAATGTAAAATTTAGCAAAACCGCACGGAAAAGCAGTTCTTTTTTTGCCGAAATACTTGCAAAATCGTTTGGGATTGTGTACAATAATCCTTGATACGGCAACGGGCAAACGCGTATAATGCCCAATTTGATTGACCGATCCCGCCCTGTGCGGCGGGAATGAACGAAGGAAGGGGTAGCCATATGTCTAACCGACTGTTCCAAAGTATCGTCCACCAAATGAGGGAGGCCATTGACCGCACCATCGGTGTGATCGACGAAACCATGACGGTTATCGCCTGCAGCGATTTGGGGCGCATTGGGGAACCCTGCGGCCAGATCGGCGAAGAGGCCTTTTCCTCTACCGACCCGTTTGTGGTGGATGGATATACCTATAAGGCATTCGGTTCTCGCCCGGTGGGCGAGCATCTGCTGTTCGTCGAGGGCACGGACGATCAGGCGTCCAAATATGCGGCTATGCTGGCGGTGTCGCTGTCCAGCATCAAGCAGTACCATGACGAAAAATACGACCGCGGCAATTTTGTTAAGAATGTGATTCTGGACAACATTCTGCCGGGCGACATTTATCTGAAAGCGCGTGAGCTGCGCTTTAATAATGATGTCAGCCGGGTGGTGCTGCTGATTCGCATCTCCGCCCGCGCCGAAGTTTCGGCGTACGATGTCATCCAAAACCTGTTCCCCGAAAAGACAAAAGATTTTGTGGTGAACATCAACGAATCGGATATCGCGCTGGTCAAAGAGATCCGCACCGGTATCGATTCCAAGGATCTGGAAAAGCTGGCGCGCTCCATTGTGGACACGCTGAGCAGCGAATTCTACACCCAAGCCACCGTCGGTATCGGCACGGTGGTCGAGGGAATCAAGGATCTGGCGCGCTCCTTCAAGGAGGCGCAGGTCGCGTTGGAAGTCGGCAAGGTGTTCGACACCGAAAAAACCATTATCAACTATGATAATCTGGGCATTGCCCGCCTGATCTACCAGCTGCCGACCACGCTGTGCGAAGTGTTCCTGAAGGAAGTGTTCAAGCGCGGTTCCATTGATTCGCTGGATCAGGAAACGCTGTTCACCATTCAGCGCTTCTTTGAAAACAACCTGAACGTTTCCGAAACCTCTCGGAAGCTGTTTGTCCACCGCAACACGCTGGTCTATCGTTTGGAAAAGATCAAGCGGCTGACCGGTTTGGACTTGCGCGAATTTGACGATGCGATCGTCTTTAAGGTGGCGCTGATGGTCAAAAAGTACCTGATGGCCAACCCGGTGAAGTATTAAAAACACGATAACGATCGCCGATCGGCCTTGGCCGGTCGGCGCTTGTCACTTTTTGAACGAACTGCCGCTGATGGCAGAAAATGGAGCCTTGTTTGTACTCAAAATCGGTGATACAATAGCCACCAAAGCCGCACGGTTGGCGGCGGGACAAGGCAACAAAAGAAGGTGCCGCGCGGCGCTTTCTTTGCAGGAGGTGTCCTTTTGATCGAGTTTAAGGGCGTACATAAAACGTACGACAACGGCACAAAAGCGCTTCGGGATGTCAATATTCATATCGACAAAGGCGAGTTTGTGTTTATCGTGGGCGCTTCGGGATCGGGCAAAAGCACGTTTCTGAAGCTGATCATGCGCGAAGAGCGCCCCAACGCGGGCGAGGTGATCGTCAACGGCTTTAAGCTGAACAAGCTGCGGCGGCGCAAGGTGCCGTATCTGCGGCGTACTATGGGTATTGTGTTCCAGGATTTCCGTTTGATCAACAATATGACGGTGTTTGATAATGTGGCGTTCGCCATGCGGGTCATCGGCGCGTCCCAGCGCGAGGTGCGCAAGCGGGTGCCGTATATTCTGGGGCTGGTCGGGCTGCAGGACAAAGCGCGGAGCTATCCGATGGAATTGTCCGGCGGCGAGCAGCAGCGGGTCGGTTTGGCGCGCGCGCTGGTGAACAATCCCTCTATGATTATTGCGGACGAGCCCACCGGTAATATCGACCCCGAAATGTCGATGGAGATCGTGGAGCTGTTGACCGAGATCAACCGTCGCGGCACCACCGTGCTGATGGTGACCCACGAGCATGAGCTGGTACACGCGTTCCCGCACCGGATCATCGAGATCCGCAACGGTACAGTGGTGTCGGACAGCTTGTATGAGGACGACAGCACCGATGCACCGGCACCGCAGGAGTCGGTGCAGCCGACAGCGGCGGGCACAGCTCAGGCGGACGTGGCTCAGACGGAGCAGCCGTCGGACGAGCCGACCACTACCGCGCAGCCGGATATCTTGTTGGCGCCGGCGGAACCCACGGAAGGAGGCGACACCGATGCGGCTGAGTAGTATGCGTTACCTCCTGCGGGAGGGCTTTCGGAACATCTGGCAAAACCGGTTTATGTCGCTGGCATCCATCTGCGTGCTGGTATCCTGCCTGCTGCTGACCGGTGGCGCGTATCTGGTGTTTGAAAACATCGACAACGCCTTCAAACAGGTGTACGAACAGAATGTGGTGGTGGTGTTCGCCAAGGAAAACACCACCAGCGACCAGCTGAAAGCGCTGGAACAGCAGCTCAAGCAGCTGGATAATGTCCAAAATGTGCAGTATGTGTCCAAGGACGAAACGCTGAAAACCTATAAAAACGATATTCCGGAAGCCACCTATCAGGAGATGCAGGGCAAGGAAAATCCCATGCTGGATCTGTTCGTGGTGAAGTTTAAGGATCTGGAAAAATTCGATGCTACGCTGGGGCAGATCCAAAAGCTGCAAAACATCGATGACATCAGCTCCAACAAAACCATCGCGCAAACGTTGACCAAGGTGCGCAACATTGTGTTGACCGTATCCGGCTGGATCATCGGCGTGCTGCTGCTGGTGGCGTTGTTCATCATCTCCAACACCATCAAGCTGACGGTGTACAGCCGCCGGTTGGAAATTTATATTATGAAATCGGTGGGTGCCACCAACCTGTTTATCCGCGTCCCGTTCCTGATCGAGGGTATGATCCTCGGCTTGATCGCGGGCGGCGCGGCGTATGGCATTATCTATTATCTGTACGATAAACTGGCGGGGATGTTCAGCTTTGTCGGCGTGTTCGGTATGGTCAGCTTTGCGGACGTGTGGGTCGTGCTGCTGGTCGGCTTTTTGGTGGCCGGCGTGGCGACCGGTATGCTGGGCAGCGCCATCTCGATGGGACGGTATTTGAAACGCGACGGAGGTATGGCAGATGATTAAGAAGAACTCCAAATACATCCGTTTTGTCGCCGTGCTGTGCGCGGTCGTGTTGACGGCGGTTTCGCCCGCCGGCATGGCGCGCCCGTCGGTGAAAGCGGAATCGAAATCCAGCCTGCAAAGCCAGCTGGATGATCTGGCGGCGGAAGAGGATCGCTTGAACGATCAGATCGCGGCGTACAAAGACGATCTGGATAAGCAGCAGGCGTATCTGGACAGCATCAACGAAAAGATCAGCAACGCGCAGGCGCAGATCGATGTGCTGACCGAAAAGATCAACGGCCTTGACGAGCAGATTTATGCCAAGGAGCAGGAGATCGCGGAAAAAGAACAGCAGATCAGCGACCGCGAGCAGGAGATTCAGGACGATTTCGCCAAGCTGCAGCAGCGGCTGCGGGCGATCTCCAAGTCCGGCAATATGTCGGCGCTGCAAATGCTGATGGATACCGATGAATATACCGATTATCTGATCAAGTCCAAAATGATGGAGCGCATCGCGCAAAACGATCAGCAGCTGATGGACCAGCTGGAGGCGGAGATCACCAAGATCAACCAGGAAAAGAAAAAGGTTGAGGATGAGAAAAAAGTGATCGACGACCAGAAAGCGGTCGTGGCGGCGGATAAGTCCAAAGCGGACGATAAGAAAGCCGAGCTGGACACGCTGTACAGCCAGGCGAACAGCGTCGCCAAAAAGCTGGAGGGCAGCATTTCCAACTATAAAGACCAGTTGGCTGCCAACCAGCAAAAGCAGGAAGAAACCGAACAGGCGCTGCAGGAGCTGATTCGCGAAGAGATCCGCAAACAGCAGCAGGCCAATGCCGGGAACAACTCGGGCGGTAGCTCCGGTGGTTCGTCCGGCGGCGGCAGCTATAGCTATGGCGGCGGCACCATGACCTGGCCGGTGCCGGCGGTGCGCAACATTTCGTCCGGGTATGGCTATCGCTGGGGTGCGGCGCACCGCGGCGTGGACATCTCCGAAGGGGCGGTGCCGGTGTACGGTCAAACGATCGTGGCGGCGGCTTCCGGCCGGGTGATTTATGTGAACAACAGCAACTCGTGGGGCAGCGGTGCCTCGTGGGGCTATGGCTACTGCGTGATCATCGACCACGGCACCGATGCGAACGGCAACAACGTGACCACCCTGTACGCCCACTGCTCGGCGGTGTATGCGTATGTGGGGCAGTCCGTGTCGGCGGGCGATGCCATTGCGGCAGCCGGAGCGACCGGCGATGTGACCGGTCCGCACCTGCATTTTGAGGTGCGGCTCAACGGCTCGGCGGTGGATCCGATCGCCAACGGTTATTTGCGCGGATAATGACAGAAGCGGGGATACGGCGTATCCCCGCTTTTTTCCGAAAGGAGACGGCATGAGCAAGAAAGTTTCGGTCGGCGTTTTGCTGACAGCGGTGCTTTTGAGCATTGCATTGACAGTGTCGGTCACCATGGTGATCGCGATCCGGTATTTTAACTCGACGGTCAGCGATGTGACCCAGCGGCAGGCGATGTTCGATTATGTGACCGATGTGGATAAGATCGTGCGGTACCATTATTACGGTACGATTGACGAAGAAAAGCTACGCAGTGCGCTGGGTGAGGGGTATATCGACGGCATCGGCGACCCCTATGCCGCGTATCTGAGCGCAGAGGAATATCGCGAGGCGCTGGATACGCTGGCGGGCAAACAAACCGGCTTCGGGCTGGATGTGGCGTTGTCTGACAACGGCCGTATTGTGATCACCCGCGTACACCCGCAGTCAACGGCGGACAAAGCGGGGATCCAGGCGGGCGATGTGATTACGGCGGTCAACGGCAACGACGTGTCGGCATCCGCATTTTCGCAGGTGAACCGCACGCTGGCGGATGCTTCCAAGGTGCTGCTGAGTGTGCAGCGGGGCACGACCGCGCACGCGTTTGAGATTTCGGCGAGCACCTTTGATACGGTCAGCGTGGACAGTCGGATGCTGGAAAGCAATGTGGGCTACATCCGTGTGTACGCGGTGCTGGACACCACTCCGCGCCAGTTCCAGACTGCCTATGAGGCGCTGGTGAAGCAGGGGGCGACCCGCTTTGTGTTCGATTTGCGCGATAACGCCGGTGGCTCGTCCACGGCGGTGGAGCAAATGCTGTCCTTTTTGGTACCGAGTGGTTCCTATGCCCAGCAGATCGATAACACCGGCAAAATCACCTATCTGCAATCGGAAAACGGGCACGGTATTGCCTACCCGTCGGTAACGCTGGTCAACGGCGGCACCACCGGCGAAGCGGAGTTGTTCGCCGGTGTGTTGCAGGAGCTGGGGAAAACCGCCGTTGTGGGCGAAACCACAGCGGGCAAAGGCTTGATTCAGGAGTATTTTACCAACAGCGACGGCTCGGCGGTGCGGCTGTCGGTGGCGGAACGCCAGTTGATCAAAGGCGGCGTTATCCAAGGTAAAGGCATCACGCCGGATGAGGAAGTTCATCTGCGCGGACAGTTGGCGCTGACCGAGCAGGCGGACGATACACCGCTGCAGGCGGCACTCAAACGGTTAAAGACCGCCGGTCAGGCGGACCCCTCCGCGACCGCCTCGGCCACCACCACGACCGGCACGCAACAGGCTGTTACCACCGCGCCCAGCAAGGTGGTGAACGGCGGTACTTCTTCCACCGGCAAGCGCGCCACCACGCGGGCGACCACCCGGGCGCGTTGATAGACGGTATTTTCACAAAAGCCCTCGCGGATGTCCGCGGGGGCTTTTGCAGTGAGAAAGGTGGCGCGACTTTGCACCGCGCCGGAGGAGGTTATACATTTCTACACAAACCAGCGGCGAGCAATTGCCTCCCTTGTGCAAAGGGGCCATGCGCCCGCTGCCGGATAGCACGGAAATTTTAGTTGCGCAGGAACCTTTCAAGCCTTCCCCTCGGAGGGGAAGGTGGCGCGGCTTTATGCCGCGACGGATGAGG
>OGIE01001917.1_pt1 | contig 27136 bp, 19 predicted proteins | sample 1571581 | NCBI WGS metagenome assembly OGIE01 (sample SAMEA2582021, study PRJEB24529) | metagenome | biome: Human gut stool | place: China | collected 2011
ATATTGAATTTTCAAGGTTCAACACACCGTACCGGTGTGGGAAGTTTTAGTAAATCATACGATCACACACTCACGCAATTTATTAAACTTATCAAATAATCAAACAAATCTGTTAAATGATCTGAACCACATAAATTCCTAGTGAAACGTCTCACTCTTCCGATTTCCAAAGCTCTGACTGTGAACCACCCGATACTGACGTGGGGTCATTCCGTAACGCTTCTTAAACTGTCGGTAAAAATAGCTTACATTCTCATATCCGACGCTCACTGCAACTTCTTCAACCTGAAGATCTGTCTCCACAAGATATTTCGTCGCCTTCTGAAACCGCTTGCGCATCAAAAGCTCCTGAAATGTACATCCAGTTCCCTGCTTAATGATCTTACTAAGTCCGGATAACGACTGATGGAAATCCTCTGCGACCTGGCTCAAACTCGCATTCTTATACTGTGTATCAATATATTTTAAAGTTTCTTTCACGATCACATCTTTATGATTCTGTGAGGAATTCTGAATCAGATTTCCGGAGCTTCCCAGAATATGAAGGAAAATCAATCCCATCGTATACTGGCTGATGATGCTGTCATTTCCGTCATCCCGATACGTCGTAACGATCAGGTTGTCCATCAGATTGCGAATATCCGTCTGTCCCCGCTTCTGGAACAGAAGGTACTGCGCGGATGGATTGTTCTTTCTGAGGAAATTCACCATGAAATTGCGGATCTCACTCGGTTCCTGAAGCATCTGGAACGGAATATCAAAGAATTCTGGGCGCACAATCAAAAACAATGCCAGATCCCCTGGTTTTCCCAGTTTCACTTCATGCTCCACATACTGATTCATCATGAGAAGATCGCCCTCATGCTGAATCAGTTCTTCTCCATCGATCCGATGAATGACATCTCCATGGATTGCGTACACCATCTCAATATAATTATGGCGATGCAGAGGAATCGGCTCCTCATCTCCATAAGCTCTTGCGGTAATCAGCTGACGGTCTTTCAGAAATAGTCCTGCATCCATAACGGCTGCTCCATTTCCTTTTGCCTGCTGAAATATCGTTCTCAACTGTGATTTTTCCTCTGCTGTCACTCCCAGCTGCTTTTTTATTTGTTGTTCGTTCATGAAAAAACCGTCACTTCCTTAAAATGTATATGTTTTTTAAAAACACAGGTATCCTTGACAGAATTTTAACTTTATTTCTATCCCCTTAATAATCCCCGGTTTATAATATAACAGAAAGTTTCGAGAACGTTCAGATTCTTAATTAACAAATAGCTGTCCTGATTTTCCTGTTTTTTTATATTTTGCTCAATTTTCTCCAATATTAGTTAAAAAAACGAGTCATTTTTACTCAATTTTTCAAATATCGTTAAACAAAATACGCGCAGATTCGAGTATTTCTTTCGCAAATCCAGGCTTCTACACTCCATTGCCTGCTATTATAGCATTCTTCGTTTCAAAACAAAATAACACTCATTATATCGAATCTCTTTATTTTTCAAAAAAGTAAAAAACTGTTATTCATTTTTTTCTTTTCGCAGCAAAAAAGCGGGGAAATATCCTGTTTTTCGGATACTTCCCCATCTTTGCATTTTTTCGCTCCTATCGATTTCTGTTTTTTACACATTTCGATTTTCGCTTTTTATTTTTCTAAATTTCAAATTTCTCCATTTTTAGTTTTGTTTTTTATTTCTCAATCTTCCATCGAGCTTTCATAGTTCAAGCCGAAATCCAGCTCATAATAATTTCCCGCCTGATCACGGTACGCATAGGCTTTTCCGTTCTCATCCTTCAACTCATCCGGAAGATACTGATCCTTGTCGTATCCAGGCACATCGTTCGGGCTTATGCAGACTCCATCTGCATTGACCGCGAGAACCTCATCCCCTCTTGGCAGAGTCACCGGCAGTTTTCCGGTCGGTGCAAAACGTCCGAAGATCACATCGAGAGTCGCCGACACATAGGTATCAAATCCCGCAAGGAAGGCATCACAGTGCGGTTCTACGTTTCCAACTTCCCATGCAAGCGTAATGTTGACGTTCGCGATCACCTTTCCACCGTGGCTGTGCAGAATCTCTGCGATCTGTGCAATCCGTTTTACACCACTGAGTGTCGTCTCCAAATGCGTCTCTGCGGTCGGTCTTCCCTCCTCATCGACGTTGCAGACTTCCTTGTCTTCACACAGATCCAGTTCCAGATAGCCCGGTGTCGCACTGAAGTACGCGCCCGATGACGGCTGAAGCAGAAGGATTGCAAGATCAGCCTCCTCGACGTTGTTTGTCAGAGTCACGCTCATCGCGTTCTCTGCGACCTGTTTTTCGAGGGATTCCGTCGCTTTTTCTGCCATTTTCGGGTCCTTGTGGAAACACTCCACATACACTTTTTTTCCATTGCACTTTTCTGCGGTGAGTGGCAAAATTCCATCATTTTTCAATAGAACGACACTCTTTCTGTGTGCCTCCATCGCATGATCCCAGTCAGTCTGATTATAAATAACTTTCTCCGCCCGCTTCGGATCGCGGTACGGATTCTCAAACATGCCGAGCGCAAACATCTCCGTCATTGTGCGGGTAACTGCGCGGGTTTGAACTTTCCATCCTTCGTCGGTGCAGATCGGTCTACAATCTGTCCCATTGTCACATCGGTCACTGCATCTACAAAACGCGCCGCCATCATCAGAAGTCCCACGATTCCGGCTGAAACCCCCATTACATCCGTGTAGAACTTCATCATAAACATCGATGACAACATAAACGTGAAATCATTTCCGAAATCTCCAAAGAAATATCCCACTTTGTCTGCAAAACCAAATGGTTTTACATTTTTCCTTGCCTGTCCTGCCATTTTTCTTCTCCTATTCTTGACCAATTCTCGAGTCAGAGCCCACACAGGGCGCGAACCCTGACTCTCTTGTATTTTTAGGTTCTTTCGATTCCTGCGACGTTTACACCCGGTCGATTTTGATCAGCTTGGCATTTAAGCTCTCAAGAAATCCCTCCGGCATCGTGCCACTCGCCAGACCTGCCATTGATTCCGGTGTCATCTTTTTCATCATATCCCACATGCCAACTCCTGGTTTCACAATGAAATTCGTCGCCAGCTTGACTGCATGTGCCGTGATCTCAAATGCCTCCGGAGACTTTGCAAGTTCCTCCATCGTATCACGAATACTGTATTTGCCCTCCGGGAATTCCATCGGCGCTTTCAGATCCATATCTCCGATGCTTGAGAACCAGTTTGCCACTCCCTCTGCTCTCTCATTGACTTCCGGAAGTACGTAGATCTCAGGCTCTTTCTCCACTTTCTCAAGAGAGATCGAATCTTTCACACTTCCTGCCTCTGCAACGAGAATGTTGTTTCCATCTTTCAGAGATACCGTAAAGACGAATACTTTATCGGCTTTCTTCTCCTCAACGAGACTTCCATTTACAAACAGCTTAACGCTCGGCTGATTCGAGTAAACGCGAACCTCAGTCGTCTCACCGGCACGCTGTGCATAGCGTCGTCCACAGATGTGAACCATCGGTTTCTCGCTCCAGTATGACTGATAAATATAAAAGCTGTCTTTCTTTACCTTTCGGTCGACCGTCACAAGGCCCTTATTGTTTCTGCCTGCAACTCCGCCCTCATTTCGCGCTGCACAACCGAAGTCAAACATGTTCCATACATGGCTCGACCACATCCACGGTCTGTCGTTCAAAACTTTCGCCATATGCTCGTGATACAGCGCCTGATACTCCTCAGAATAGTCCTTGCAAGCCGGGTTCGGTCCGTGGTTTGTGATCACGCCCTCACAGCCGTACTCGCTCAGTCCCAGACAGAGATCCGGGTGAAGCTCATGGAAACGGTCAAGCCACGGTCCGTTGTCCTCCATCTTTCCGCCGTACCATCCAAAATAGTGGTTGTAGCTGATCACATCGGTGATATGGTGCATCGGACTCTCAAGCGGAGTCATGCTCACATGGGCGATTGTCGTCAGTCTTGTCGGATCAAGCTCCTTTGCAAGCGCATTCAGTTCCTTATGATTCTCAACGAGTTTCTCTGAAATGCCACCGATCAGGATCTCATTTGAGATGCCCCAGAAGCAGATTGACGGGTGATTGTAATTCTGGATAATCAGTTCCTTGAGCTGTTGGATGCAGTTCTGATGAGCCTCCGGGTCTTTGTTGAACACGCTGATAAACGGGATCTCTGCCCAGACCACAAATCCAAGTTCGTCACAGGCATCGTAGAAATCCTGCGCATGCTGGTAATGTGCGAGACGAATCGTGTTTGCGCCGAGTTCCTTGATGATGCGTGCGTCCTCGTAGTGATCTTCCTTTGTCAGTGCATTTCCCTTATAGAGCTTATCCTGATGACGGCTCACACCGCGAAGAGGAGTCGGCACCCCATTCAGGATAAATCCCTGATTTGGATCACAGGAAAAACTACGCACACCTGTCTGAACCGTAAGCTCATCATAAACTTCATTTCGTCTGAGTAAGGAAGCCTTTACCTTGTATAAGTATGGGGTTTTGGGGCTCCAGAGAGAGATATTGTTTACATAGAGCGTAATTGAATTACTATCAGCCGGTCTCAAACCACCTGCAACCTCAGAGCCATCCGCATCTTCGATGCTGTAAAGCACCGTGAAATTCTCATCTGCTCCGCTCACAAAGCTCTTGATCTCAAACATCGCTCCGCCACACTCATCGGGCTTCGGTGTCACCATGATACCCGGACCACCGTAATAATCCAAATCAAAGTGAACAGACGGAACGCTGATCAGCTTCACTCCACGGTACAGACCGCCGTAAAACGTAAAGTCAGCAGACTGCGGATACACACTGTCCTTATACTTATTGGAGCAGTTGATCACAAGCAGATTCTCCGTTCCATCTATGTGGCACAGGTCTGTGACATCTGCACGGAATGTCGAGTACCCGCCCTCATGATAAATCGCTTTTTTGCCGTTGACATAGACCGTTGCCTGCTGTCCCGCTCCTAAGACCTCCACATAAGTGCGCCCTCCCCCAAGCGGCTGCACCGGTGTCTCAAACATTCTCGCATACCAGTAACTTCCTCTGTCATAACTTCCGTTTCCATCCTGACCATCCACAGCATTCCAGGTGTGCGGAAGATCAACCTGCTTCCAGTCTGCCGGCAATGTTTCCGGTAATCCTGCATCCTGCTGAATGAATTTCCATCCCGCATTGAGATTGATTACTTCTCTCATTCTTTCCCCTCCGATTTTATTAAGATACCCTCGCTGAGTTATGTCCCTCATAAGTGATGACTTAACTATACTCATATTTTTCTCTTTTTCATAGGACGATTTTCGTTGATATTAGCATTATTTTTTGTTAATATAATAAATGAGATTATTTTTGTACGAAATCAAAAGGAGCGTGCGAAAAAGGAAGTGCACGAAAAGAAAAATATAAGCTAACTAAGAAAGGATCTGTCTATGAACGAGACGAAAGAAACGAGGAACATAAAGGAATCAACAGAAAAATCAAAAACAAAACTCACAAAAAAACATGCAGAAATCCTGACTCTGATGAACGAGCTCTATGAACACTGGGGACTTCATGTCCTCCTGATCACCGATCCCTCTACCCAGTGCGAGTCGGTTGACCTCGGTTTTCGCAAGCGCATGTATATAAGCCCTCAATACAATCAGATCGCTGATCTTCTCCGCTCCCACCTTGAGGAAAATACCTTCTATCTCTATGAGGATGAGCTTTTGATGAACTACTCCCTCTTCCGCCTGCCCCCAGAACTGTCAGAGAGTCTGTCTCTCTCTTTTGATTGTTCCGACTGTTCTGATCGTCATTTGACTTTCTCCTCTGATACGGATACTTCTGATATTGATACTTCCGCTTCCAGCTCGAATTCCAGCTCAAATTCCGGCTCAGAGCCGTTTTCTCCGGTTCTCTGTGTCGGACCAATACTCTTTCAGTCTCTGAGCACAGCAGAAATCTCAGAACACATCAACACGCTTAAGATCAATCCGCTCTATCAACAGGACCTCATCGAATTTTACAATTACATCCCAATTGTGTCTTCCAGAGAACTGTGGATTCACACGCTAATGTTCTTCCTGCGAAAACTCAGTGAGAATCCGATCACCTTTCGCGAACTCTCCTTTAGTGAGAAAGCATGGGGATTTGTCACACGAGATGAGGACAACTACTCTCTGCCAAGCCAGCCGGATGTCGCTCTGACTGCAATCGAGGATCGCTACAAGGCAGAACACGATCTGATGGAGGCTGTCGCTTCAGGAAATACGCAGGAGGCAATGCTTCGCTGTCAGCGTTTTCTCTCCTACCGATTAAGTCCTCGCGTTTCCTCCCCGCTCCGGGATCGAAAAAATATCCTGTTCACCTTCAACACCCTGCTTCGAAAATCGGCAGAAGCCGGCGGTGTGCATCCACTCCACATTGACAATCTCTCACGCACCTTGGCAATTCAGATTGAATCTGCGATGACTGTGGATCAGCTCAACCAGATCCGAAGTGGAATGGTTCGCAAATACTGTATTCTTGTTCAGAACTACTCAAGACGTGCCTACTCCCAGCTCGTCCAGACCTGCATGAATAACATTGACTTTTACTACAATACGGAGCTTTCCCTCTCCTGGCTTGCCAGACAGTGCGCCGTCTCGGAAAGTCACCTCTCCACTGCATTCCGAAAAGAGACCGGAATGACCGTCACCGACTATATAAATAAAACCCGCATCCGACAGGCACTGATTCTCTTAAACACGACAAGTCTGCCGGTCGGAGAAATCTCCTCTCGATGCGGGTTCTTTGATGCAAATTATTTTTCCAGAGTTTTTCGGAAATTTCAAGGGCAATCCCCGAAGCAGTATCGCAGCATGATTCACCAGAAAACTCGGGACTCTGAATCATCCTTATCTTAACATACTTTTACAAGTTTTTTAGCAATGCTCTTCCAACTGATGAAGTTCGCCAGTCACAGAATCCATGATAAATCCGCCGATTTTCACGTTCTTCGGCATAAGCGGGTGATTGCGGAGCACATAAACGGTATCGCTGACGGAAACCTCAACCGACTCAAATCCACCGAGCCAGTCTTCCAGATCGATTCCGCTGTGACGGATAATGTCAATGTGCTCCTGAGAGATTCCTCGCTCCACGAGCTTTTTGAGCATTTCTGCTCCATCCATTCCCTGAACTCCACAGTCGGTATGACCAATGACCATGATCTCCTCCACTCCAAGTTCAAGAATTGCAACGAGAAGGCTTCGCATTGCACTTCCGTAAGGATGGTTGACAACACCACCTGCATTCTTGATCACCTTGGCATCTCCATTTCTGATTCCTAAAGCTGCCGGAAGCAGTTCAATCAGACGCGTATCCATACAGGTCAGAATTGCGAGCTTCTTATCCGGATATTTGCTCGTCAGATACGGCTCATACCCACGGTTCTCAACAAATTTGTGATTGTACTCCATAATCTCTTCGATCATAAAAAAGTCCCCTCTTTCTGATTATAATCGTTATGTTATCATACCTCAAATCCTCTGCTCCACTCACTCCATCGCAGAGGACAAACCCCGTGAAAGCTCAGCAGATTTTTTGAAACAGAATGCACAAAAGATATGCTCTGACACATTCAAAATTGCTGGATTTCTTGTGCAACATTATAAAACAAAAAGAAGAGACTTTGCAAGATTTTTCAGCTATCTTAATATTTTTTAAGTAAACGGAATCTCATTTCATCTTAAGTGAACTGGAATGACCAGATTTTGGAAAATATCGGACACATCAGCATTCTCTCGGATCTTTTTAAATATCCAGTCCTGCGTGACAGCCCTGATAAACCGCATTCGTATTAGTTATCCTCAGAAGCCACAGCAGTCGCAGTCTTTGGCTGGTCAAGCTCATCCTGCCACTGCCAGCCAATTCTTCCGTAGCGTCTTGCAATGCCTCGAATCTCCGTCTGAAGCGCAGTGCTGAGATCTTCCTCTTTTACTCGCCACTTCCAGTTGATTCCAACCGTGGACGGGCGATTCATACGGCTCTTGTTGTCCCGTCCGAGATAATCCTGCATCGGAATGACGCACAGAGACGCACGGGAACGCATAATCAGTGCAATGAAACTGCGATAAAGATATTTCTTTGGCGTATAGGTGTCGCAGAGATACTCTCTCGCAAGTTGCTGTTCTGCCGGAGTGATGCTGTTTAACCATCCCGCAATCGTCTCATTGTCATGCGTTCCGGTGTAGGCAACACAGTTTTCCGTGTAATTGTGTGGCAGATAATCATTCGCACAGCCTGAATCGCGGGAGTCAAATGCAAACTCGAGAACCTTCATACCCGGGAATCCACTGTCAGATACCAGTTTTCTCACGGAATCCGTCACATATCCAAGATCTTCCGCAATCACTTCTTTTTCTCCAAGTGCCTCTCTCACACGAGCAAACAGATCCATTCCCGGTCCCTTCTCCCAGTGACCGCCAACGGCTGATTTTGCTCCATACGGGATCGAGAAATACTCATCAAATCCTCTGAAATGATCGATTCTCACGACATCATAGAGCTTGAAACAGTAATTCAGACGCTGAATCCACCACGCGTAACCGGTCTGGCGATGGTAATCCCAGCGGTAGAGCGGATTGCCCCAGAGCTGTCCATCCGCGGAAAATCCGTCTGGCGGGCATCCTGCGACTGCAAGCGGAACGTTGGCTGCATCGAGCTGGAAGAGCTGTGGATTTGCCCATGCATCTGCACTGTCCATTGCCACATAGATCGGAATATCACCGATAATGCGGATTCCCTGACTATTTGCATAGGATTTGAGCTTCATCCACTGCTTATAAAACGTGAACTGAAGATACTGCTGAAATTCAATGTCGAAGTACAGCTCTCTGCGATAATAATCCATCGCATTGTTCCAGCGAAGGCGAATATCCTCTGCCCACTCTGTCCACGGCTTTCCCTCAAATCGATCTTTCACCGCCATGAACAGCGCATAGTCTGAAAGCCACCAGGACTGTTCGCGCACAAACTGCTGGTACTCCTCGTTCTCGCTGATCTTACTGCGCTCATATGCCTTGCGAAGAACCGGATAACGGTGTTTGTACAGCTTCTCATAATTGATTGTTCCGTCTACCGCATCCTTCTCGAGAATTGCACACTCCTTCTTGGTCAGAAATCCTTCCTCAATCAGCTCCTCGAGACTGATAAAATACGGATTTCCCGCATAGGTGGAGAAAGACTGATACGGAGAATCCCCGTAGCTCGTCGGTCCAAGTGGCAAAATCTGCCAATAGCTCTGACCTGCCTTTTTCAGCCAGTCTACAAACTCATATGCACTCTTTGAAAAACAGCCGATTCCATACTTGGACGGCAGGCTACTGATTGATAAAAGAATTCCCGCTCCTCTGTTCACCTTAATCTTCCTCTCTCTTCCTCATTTTCCCGATCTCAATTCATCGTTATTATCGTTGTTATCGTTTCTTTTTCTATCCCTGTGCGCCAGATTCTGTCTCAATCATTACCCCACAGTGATCAGACACCTGCGGATATTTCTTTCCATCACAGATCACCTGAGAGGATGCAATCGAAACCTCCCCTGCATGCCAGATATAATCAATGCGCATTCCGCTCTCCGATTCCCCATCTTTCCAGCCATCAATTCCACCGGAAGCTGTGCTCCCCTTGTCCCGGTGTTTTGCAAGCAGATAGGTGTCTGACCATCCGCTCTCGCAAACCAGATCATATCCCTCTCCTCGCACAGAAGCCGGGCTGTTGAAATCTCCCATCAGCCACAGTCCCTGTCTCTCCGTTAACTGATTTTTCTTGCGCGCAAGGCGCTCAGCCACACACTTCCACTGTGCAGAAAACGGCTCTTCCTCATCCTTCCACCAGCCCATATGAACACTGTAAAACCAGCCATCCTCATTTCTCAGACCGACAATCTTTCGCGTTTTCCAGTTGTGATAATCATCAACGGCGCTGATTGTAAACTGGTCCGTCTCCATCACCGGTTTCCTCGTAAAAATTGCGAGTCCCTCCTCGTAAATGTCGTATCCCAGTTTTGCCGGAACCCAGGTCCAAAAGTAATCGAGACCGAAGTTTTTGAGCAGACCTGCGAGATTTGCCCCGTAATTATCTCTGTGAAGTCTTCCCTCGTATCCGGCAACCGGCTGGTAGCCCACAGCCTCCTCATCCGGCAGAGGCGAGCCAGCTAAACTCTGGCTTGCCTCCTGAAATGCCATGATATCCGGTTTTTCTCTCCATACGACCTGTGCAAACAGCGCCAGCTTCTTCTCATAGTCCGGTTCTACCAGACTATGAGCATTGAGTGTCAGAATTTTCATTTCCCTGTCATCTCCTAAATTGTTACTGTTCACGCGCACGTGCCCAGTAACGGAATTTGCCGTGGCTTCGCATTTAAATACGGCAAATTCCCACTACCAGCACGTTATCTTACAGCACTTTCGATTCCAAAAGTGCCTACCGCTGAACAGTAACCCTAAATTTCCAAATGAACCACAAAATGAATATATGTATCTACAAAGCAAATTTACACAAAAATTTTCATAAATTCTATAAACTATAAATTTCAAGTCGACGCATGCATCAACTTGGTGCATGCTTCTGAATTATAAGATATCATTGATATCAGATTTCAGAACATCTGCCTTCGGTCCGTATACTGCCTGAATTCCATTGTCCTTCTTGAGCAATCCAAGTGCGCCCTCTGCCTTCCATGCCGGAAGATCTGCAACCTTGTTCGGATCTTTCACCGTCACTCTCAAACGGGTCATGCATGCATCAACAAGTGTGATGTTCTCACGACCTCCGAGAAGAACGATGATGCGCTCTGCCTGACTGCCATTTCCACCTGCACTCTGGCTGTTCCCGGCAGATGCAGATGCATCCGCACTCTCATCACCATTCTCATCCGTGTAATTTCCGAGACGACCCGGAGTTGCAAATCCAAACTTGCCAATCATAAAGTATGCCACAAAGTATCCAATCACAAAGAAGACAAGCACGCAGATCACAAAGTTAACCAAATCTCCCGCAAGTCCTGCTTTTAAGGACATCGGCACACGGGTCAGGAACTCCAGATTTCCGAACGAATGCAGACGCAGATGAATCACTCCTGCCATTGCAAATGCACATCCCTGTAACACTGCATAAACCACATAGAGCGGAAGAGCACAGAACATAAACATAAACTCAAGCGGTTCGGTTACACCGGTTAAGAAAACGGCGAGAACCGTAGATACAAACATAGAGCGATAATTTTGACGCTTATCCGGATCAACTCTGCGGTACATTGCAAGTGCGATGCCGAGCAGAAGTCCGGTTGCACCGATCATCTGTCCAACCTTGAAACGAGCCGGAGTTACCGTTGTCAGAAGGTTGACATAGGAATTCATATCGCCTGCATTCTTAAAGTTGATCAGATCCGTTGCCCATGCAAGCCAGAGCGGGTCCTGACCAAATACCTGAGTTCCTGCGTTGATTCCTGTCTGGATCGTGTAAGTGCCACCGAAAGATGTGTAGTTCATCGGAATCGTCAGCATGTGATGCAGACCAAACGGCAGTAAGAGACGCTCCAAAGTTCCGTAGATAAACGGTGCCAGAATCGGGGAGGTGGAGGAAGAATTTGCAATCCACACACCAAATGCATTGATTCCAGACTGAACAACCGGCCACACAACTGCAAGAACAAGAGAAATCACAACCGACCATGCAATGCAGACCATCGGCACAAAACGCTTACCGTTAAAGAATGCGAGTGCGTCCGGAAGTTTGCGGAAATTGTAGTACTTATTATAAATCACACCACCTGCGAAACCGGAAATAATACCGACAAACACACCCATATTCAATGCCGGTGCTCCGAGAACCGAGGTGAAATATCCGTTTACGAGAATCTCTTTTCCAAAAAGCGTGTGCGTCACAGCATCTGCGTCACTGAGCATTGCAGAGGTCACACCGAAAATGGAACCCGTGATCTGGTTAATCAAGATAAATGTGATGATCGCTGCAAATGCACCGCCTGCTCTCTCCTTTGCCCAGGAGCCGCCGATTGCGATTGCAAACAGAATGTGCAGGTTGTTGATAACTGCCCATCCGATATTCTCCATCGTGCTTCCGATCGTTCCGATCATCGAAACATCTGCGCCTGCCATCTGAACCAGCTTTCCAAGGCTGATCATCAGTCCCGCTGCCGGCATAACCGCGATAACCGTCATCAGCACCTTGCCGAGTTTCTGAAGGAAATCAAAGTTGATTGCCGGTTTCTTGGATACCTTTGCTTCTGCCTTGTCTCCATTTTCGGACTTATCTGCATTTACAGACTTGCCTGCATTGTCGGCTTCTGCCTGTGTGCCCGCCTGCTCACATCTCTCAAGAACCGTGAGAAGTACGCTCTCTCCTGCTTTCATCTCACCCTCGCCGTAGTTTAAGCTCTTTCCTTCCATTCCTCCGCAGACCAGAACCGGTGTCACTGCGCTGATGTTTTTCTCTTTCAAAAATTCCAGATCAACTTTTGCGAGCTTCTGTCCGGCTTTCACCTTGTCTCCCGGTTTCACAAATACCTCAAAACACTCTCCCTTTAAGGATACCGTCTCAAGTCCCACATGAATCAGAAGCTCAAGTCCATCCTCTGTTTTCAGACCAAATGCATGCTTAGTCTCTGCAACGGATACCACCTCTGCATCCACCGGACTCACAATCGTTCCATTTGACGGAATGACCGCCATTCCATCTCCGATTACTTTCTGTGAAAATACCGGATCATCGACCTGCTCAAGCGGAATTGCTTTTCCTGTCACCGGAGATAAAATCCGGATTCCCGTACAGAATTCTTCTCTGTTCTCCATTTTGTAACCTCCCTCATACATACATTGAATTTCTTTTACCTGACGCTCCCCCTGCTGTCCCCTATTGCTGTCTCAATCTTTCTTTGCGGTTCACCGTTCTCGTCTCTGCAAGTTTCCCTGCACTGACTCGATCTGCATTTGCGCAATTCGCAATCACTTTTGTCTACTCATTCTCTCTGCCCGTGCATGTTGTTGCGCTTGTTTTATGCAACCGCTTGCATTAAATATAATGCGTTTGCACAGATTTTTCAAGTATTTTCTTCACTCATTTTTTATTTTCCACGTTTTTCACAATTTTCCGCACGGTTTTTATGCACTTTTCCCATATATCAAAAGGCTGTTTCAAACAAGCTCCTGCGTGCTTTATGCAAATGCATTTTTCATGCATGCAATTTTCACGCAAACACAAATTGACAATTCTGCAATTTTCCTCTAAAATAAAGATCAGAATCCGAAATAGACAGAGAAAACATAGGAAAATAAAATAGAAGAATTAAAAATAGAACGAATCAAATCAAAACAAAAATAAAAGAATTAAAAATAACAGAAATAATCATAGCAAAGAAATAAAAAGATCAGAAATGAAGAAATGATGGATCAAAAGCAAGGATCCAATTAAAAGAAAGAAAAAGAAACCGGAGGTTCTTGATTATGGCAGTTACAATCAAAGATGTTGCAGCTCTGGCAGGCGTGTCCCCTTCGACCGTCTCCCGCACCTGCAAGAATAACCCATCCATCAGTGCGGAGACAAAGGAAAAGGTTCGCAAAGCAATGAGTGAGCTCGGCTATGAGCCGAATTTTCAGGCGAGCAACCTTGCCACACAGAATTCCCGCACGATTGGGATCATTCTCCCACCATCCGTAAGGGAAGCCTATGAAAACTCGTTTTACCTCGAAGCAATCCGCGGAATCAGCCAGTTTTGCAACCAGAGACAATATATCAACACAATCATCACCGGAGACAGCACGGAGGAAATACTTCAGGCGATTCGCTCGATGACGCGCAGTGGACAGGTCGACGGCTTTATTGTGCTTTATTCGATGCGTCAGGATCCTGTCACAGATTTCCTCTACAATGAGGGTCTGCTCTATGTTCTGATCGGAAAAGCCTATCAGTTTACCAACCAGACGATCTATATTGACAATGACAACCTACTCGCCGGTCAGGACGCGACCGAATATCTCTATCAGCTCGGTCACAGAAAGATTGGCTATATCGGTAGCGACAGTACCATGATGTTTTCCTCTGACCGACGCACCGGCTATGAAAATGCCCTGCTTCGCCACCAGATCCCGTTAAATTCCACTTACTGCATCGAGATGAAATCTGCGAATGAAGAAGATCGTCAGCCCCTTCTTGAACTTCTCAAGCGCCCGGATCGTCCGACTGCTCTCGTCGTGAGTGACGACATCCTTGCCGTTGCCTTAGAGCGCGTCTGCCTTGAGATCGGTCTGTCCATCCCCGATGACCTCTCGATCATCTCGTTCAACAATTCCTTGTTCGCGCGCCTGACCTCGCCCCAGCTGACATCGGTGGACATCAACTCCTTCCAGCTCGGTATTGAGTCGGCATCCCAGATGATCAACCACATCGAAAACCCGAATCTGCTTGCAACAAAGATTCTCGTCCCACATCACATTGTTGAGCGCGACAGCTGTGCAAGCCCCAAAGCTGTAAATCCATAAAAACAGATACGCCAAATGTAGCTTCTTTGCTTCTTCGCTTTTCAGATCACAAAACAACTGTAAAACAGAAAAGCTCCTGCGATCCGATACAGATTTGGAATTTCGATTGTCTTCTCTTCCAAATTGTCTTCCGATCACAGGAGTTTTTTTATTTCCGTTTTCTGTTCTATTCCGGCAACCCGGATTTTTCTTTGTTCATCTCATCCCATTTTTTTTGACACTGTGCACATTCTCACCTTACGGATCGCAAGATTATAGATATCCAGCGTGCTGTCCACAACCGGCTCCCAGCCAAATTTCTCCTTGATGTAGGCAATCTCTCGCTCTCCATCCGCATTCTTCTCAGACTCACGAAGGGAAATTGCAAGTTTTAAACGCTCGTGAAGTGCCTTCACATCTCCGACAGGAAAATATCGGGCATAATCTCCGGCGACCTCCCTGTTCTCCGGAATATCACTGAAAATACAATGTGCGCCGTAGCTCATCGCCTCAAGCATCGTGATCGCCATTCCCTCGACATCACTCGGAAGCACATAGGCAATGCAGTTGCTGTAAAGTTCCTCAAGCATTTGTCCCTCAACAAATCCAGGCATAATAATCCGATCATCCTTCTCTGCCTTCTCACAGATCGACATAGCGTAAGGGTTCGTCTTGTCCGCATTTCCCGCGATGACGAGCTTGACATCTGTGTCAATTCCACAGAATGCCTCAATCAGATAGTGGATTCCCTTCTCCGGAACAATTCTTCCGAGATACAGGATATAATTTTGTTCTTTTAAGCCAAATTTTCGGATCTTATCCGGGGCAACCGGATCATTCACCTGAATTCCATTATTCAGATAATGTGTTTTTCTCCCATAAGTCTCCAAAAAATAGTGCTGCATATCCTTGGAAAGCACAATGATCTCATCGGCATGACGCGCTGCGACACGCTCGCCAAAGAGCAGATACTTCGTCGCGAATTTGCCCCACTTGGCACGCTTCCAGTCTAATCCATGGATTGTTGCCACAACCGGAATCTTAAAAAGTTTCGGCAGCCAGATCATCGCACAGCTTCCCTCTGCATGATAATGGAGCACATCGTGCCCGCCAAAAAGAGCCCTGCCTGTCGCCAGAACAGAATAAATAAATGCATTTAAAGAAGACTTATGCGAAGTCAGAATCTTATGAAGCCTCACATTCTTATACTCTTTTGGGATCTTTGGAAGATCCTTATTGAAAGGCTCCCAACGATTGTAGGCCTCTACCTGATTTCCCCGTCTTTCCATTCTAACCGCAAGCTCTGTGACAACGGTCTCAATTCCTCCTTCTCTCGACGGGATTCTCTTATGACCAAGCATTGCTATTTTCATACTTGTCCCCCTGTTTCCATATAGATTCTATACCGGATCATTCTATTTCCGATTATTCTTCTGTATCGAATCGCTCTGATCCGGGTTCCATTTCTACTCTTCACTTTATTTCTATGTTTTCTGAATTCTCTGTTTTTTACTGTTATATAAGAAAAACATTAACACTATCTTTATATGCTGTCAATCACATCTGCGAGATCTCGAGTGTTTTTTCAGATAATTATGTGTTTACTTCCTATTTTCCTATTCTATCAGAATTCTGCCAATGCTTCCGTTGCACTGTGGCAAAGCCTCATTCGACCAGATCACCCTGCTGACAATCCTGCAATCCCGAAACTTTCCATCAATCCGGATCCGATAAGTGTTCTCAACCTCCGGATTTTCCGGTGTCGTCTTAAATAAACTCTCCTTGAGCCGTTCGATCTCCTCCAACGGAAATGCTTCCAGCAGCTTCTCATTCTTTTCTGGCTCGAGCGTCACCTCATCAATCCCAAGTGTCTTTGCGCCCCACTCCGAAAACGTCAGCATCATCGGCTGAGTCGTGTACTCGTAACGGATCTCCTTCGAGAGTGACGAATAGAACTTGTCCTTCATTCTCTCATACTCAAGCTGCTGCTGGGTTCGCTCCGCAATCGAGAACTCCGGTCTCTGAAGCAACTCATCCGCAACATTTCTCATCTGACGAACATTCTGGTCACCGACAGAACGCAGTTCCAGTTCCTTTGTGATACGATCCTGAGATTCCACAAGACATTCGAGAAGCAGGGGATTGAATGCTCCGCACTCCCCATTTAAAATCATCTGAACCGCCTGCTTGTGGGAATAGGCAGGCTTGTAAACACGCTCACTCACAAGGGCATCGTACACATCTGCAAGCGCAACGACCTGAGCGGAAATCGGGATCTCCTCACCTTTTAAGCCGTCCGGATACCCCTTCCCGTCATAGCGCTCATGATGCCACCTGCAAATCTCATGTGCGACCTTTACAAGCTTCTCATTCTTATAGAAATCAATCTGACTCAGCATCGACGCACCAATCTCCGCGTGCGTCTTCATGATCTCATACTCTTCTTTTGTCAGCTTTCCCGGTTTATTTAAAATTTTATCATCAATTCCGATCTTTCCGATATCATGAAGCGACGACGCAAGCGTAATCATCAAACGATCCATCCACGAAAGTCCATACTGGTCCGTCTTTTTCGCCAGACATTCCAATAAAATTCCCGTGATTGAATTGATATGCATCACATGAAGTCCACTCTCGCCATTTCTAAATTCAACGATATGGCTGAGAATGCTGACCAGGATCCAGTTGCCCTTCACCCGGTCATAGACCTGATCCGTCACAAGACCGATCAGATGCTTCTGCTTGGCGTAGAGCATAATCGTATTCTGGGCACGCCTCTGCACCACCTTCGCATCAAATGGTCGGCTGATGTAATCGGTCGCTCCAAGTTCATAAGCCCAATCCACATAGGCGGATCCATTCTCTGCGGAAATCATAATAACCGGAATATTTTCAATCCAATGGTTCTTGTTCATAATCGCCAGCAATTCAAATCCATCCATCACCGGCATCATAATATCCAAGAGAATTAAGGAGATTCCGGTTTCATATTTTTGGATCAGCTTCAACGCCTCCGCTCCGTTTCCCGCTTCAAGAATTTCAAATTGTCCCGCCAGAATTTCTGCTAGCATTGCCCGATTTAACTGCGAATCGTCCACCAACAGAACTCTTTCCTTCCTTATCTCCTTCCTCATTTCTACCTTTTCCTCTGCACAAAAAGATTTTTATCATCACTCAATTTTTCTTTCTCAAGAATCTTAAATTCACTGCTATTTTATCACAAAAAAGAAAAACTGACCATCCTTCTTTCCAGATTCTCCCTCCCATTTATGCATTATACAAATTCAAGTCGACACAATCGTCAACTTGAATCTATCAAACAGTAAAATCAGCCGGTCGTCTCCATGCAGAGAAATCATGTCTCTTGCAGATAATCGGAGAAATTTTTCACGCTCTGCGCCCTCAACACTTCCGGATCACAGCCCCGAAGCTCTGCGGTCTTCTGAATCGTCTGCGAGAGTGATGCCCTGACGGATTCCGGCAGCGCCAGGTTCAAAAAGCTGTCATCTTCACGCTCTGAGGCGATGCGTCCTCCCTCGTCAAACGCCCATTTGACCGCCTCCATCCCATCTGTCTCGACAAGAATCCGCTCCGGGCGAACCACTCTTGCGACTTCCTGCACAATCGGATTCCAGATCACATCCGGTCCGACCGAAAAAAAACAGTCGAGATCGAGATAACGCTCCAAATCATGATCCGCGGAATACCAGTGCACAAGATACTGATTCGGATACTGGCGGATCAGTTCGGCAATCTCCCTCTCCTGATCCTTTGTGTGAAGCACAACCGGTTTCTTCTTTTGACAGGCAAACAAAAGCTGCTCCTCGAAGACTTCCCGTTGGCGCTTCAACGGCACATCACACCATAAGCTGTCCATGCCGATCTCCCCGACGACCCTGCAAGTCTCCAGATATGAGAGTAGATCCTGCACTGAGTACTCCGCACTGTGCCAGGGATGAAGCCCGAATGTTGGAATCAACACGCCCTCTGCTCCCGGAATTTTGCAAAACTCTGTCAGGCACTGTGCCTCAGCCGGAGTTCCCGCAGATGCCAGCGTAAGAATCCGGTTCTCTATTCTCTGACAGGCCTCCTGCATCGTCGGAACATGGGCATGTGCATCTGCATAGCTCAACCTGTTGTTCTTTTCCTCATCTGCTCTCATCCCTTTGCATTCCTCTCACCCATGATCTCCTGATAAATCTCCCTGCGCAGATCTCCCTGCTGATAGAGCCAGTCACGGGAGCGATTTTTTTCGGTGATGCAAAGTTCTCGTCGAACCTTCCCTGACTTGCGATCGAGAATCAGAATCCGGTCGGACAGATAAATCGCCTCATCCATATCGTGTGTCACGAGAAGCACGGTGCGGTTCATCTTTTTTCGGACACCAAGAAGCCAGTCCTGCATCTCTCCGCGCGTGATGACATCGAGCGCGCCAAACGGCTCATCAAGAAGCAGGATGTCCGCATGGCACAGAAGCGTCCGAAGGAAGGCAGCTCTCTGGCGCATTCCACCGGAAAGTGCAGACGGATACTCATTCTCATAGCCTCTCAAACCAAACGCCTCGATCTGACGCTCTGCCTCCTGCTTCACCTGAGCTGAGGTTCCATGAATTCGTCCATAGAGACAGACATTTTCCAAAATTGTCTTCCAAGGGAACAGAAGGTCATTTTGTGGCATGTAGGCAAAATGTTCGGTAATTCCCTGAATCGACTCTCCATCCACCCGGATTTCTCCGCTTTCCGGAGCAAGCACCCCTGTCATCAGTTTCAAGAGCGTCGACTTTCCGCAACCGGAGGGACCGAGAATGCTCACAAACTCGCCCTCCTCGACAGAAAAATCAAGCTGATTCAAAATTTTTCGATTCTCATAGGAAAATACCAGTCCGGATACTTCCAGTTTTCTCATTGCGTCCTCCTGCTCATCTCCTTACTCCGGAAGAAACTCGTTTGTATAGCAATCTCCAGCTGGAATCTTGTGATCAATCACACCATACTCTGCCATAAAATCGGTGTAGTTATCCCACACGCTGTCCTTCATCTCGCCCCAACGGTCGGTATCCTCCATATACTTTCCAGACAGATACTCCTGAGACATCTTCAGCATCTCAAGATCATAATCCGGTGCATACTTCTGAAGAATCTCTGCACTCTCATCCGGATTCTCAATCGCATAGCGGTAACCCTTCTCGGTCGCCGAGAGGAATTTCTTCACCATTTCCGGCTTATTTTTCAGTGTATCGTCGTTTGCGATGATAACCGGAGTGTAATAGTCAAGACGCTCATCAAGCTGGCGAAGCTCCATATAGTTGATCGGGAAATCATTGAGCTTACACTTTACATTATCCCAGCCTTCAAAAAACCACATGATGTCCACCTTATCTTTCAGTGCCTCAAAGCCGGAACCGTCAGAGATTACCATGTTTAACTTGGAAAAATCTGCACCAGCCTGCGTCATCACTGCTTTCAGGACAGCTTCCTCTCCAGGACCTCCCCAACCTGCATAAGTCTTTCCCTCAAAGTCCTTCGGTGAGGTAATCTCCTTGTCTGCGTAGGTCACAAAGCCGGAAGTATTGTGCTGAATCAGTGTCGCAATTGCCTTGATCGGAAGAGCTTCCTTGGAAGTCAGTGCCACAGTCACATCCTCCTGATAGCTGATGCCGAAATCTCCCTTTCCAACAGCGACAAGTGTAGCAGTTGCACCCTCAGTCGGCTCCACGATGTTGACGTTTAATCCCTCTTCCTCATAATATCCCTGATCCAGTGCGACATACATGCCCGTGTGGTTTGTGTTTGCCACATAGTCAAGAATCACTGTCACATCTTCTTTCTCGCCGGCATCTGAAGAAACGCTGGAAGCCTCTGCCTTGTTCTCCTCGGCAGCCTCTGCACTTGCAGACTCCGTCTCGGCGGATGCAGACTCCGAAGTCTTCGTCTCACCCGTCTCATTTGATGCGCCACATCCTGAAAGGCTTGCCGTCAGCAAAGCAACTGCCATCAGCATACTTCCTGCTGTTTTCCATGTTTTTCTCATAATGTTCTCCTCTTTTCTGCGTTTCTGTTTTCTGTGTTTCTGTTTTTTGCATTTCTGCATATTTTTGATCCTGCTCTGATTTTGAGCGCTTGATCTCTTAGAATTTTCCCAACTCTTTATTTTCCGGCTCTGACTCCTGTTTTCTTTCGCTCATACGGCATTGTCACCCAGGCAATCAGGCGCGTAAGTCCATTCATGCACAGACTCAGCACAATGATAAAGACCACGCACGCAAAAACTTTGTCGAGCATATAGCTGTTTTTTACGCGGAGCAAATAATATCCAAGTCCTTTCTGGGAACCAAGCCACTCTCCGACCACTGCACCGCTGATGCTGTATGTCGCTGCCACCTTCATTCCAGAAAGAAGCTCCGGAATTGCGGCCGGAATCTTCACGAGCCAGTATGCCTTCCACTTTCCTGCCCCGTAAGAGCGTACAAGATGGACATACTCCTCATTCACCCGCGCCAGACCATCCGCAAAGCTGACAGCAACCGGGAAAAAGCACATCAGCACAACCGTCAAAATCTTCGGTGCCATTCCAAATCCCATATAAATGATCAGAATCGGCGCCATCACAATCATCGGAACCGTCTGTGTCACAACTAGGATCGGATAGAGACTGCCCCGAATCGCCGGAAACGAATCCATCAAAGTTCCAAGCACCAGTGACAACACAAAGGCAATCACAATTCCGAGAAGTGCCTCCCCCGTCGTCACGAGTGCATGTCCGCAAAGCTCTGAACTCTCTGAAATCAGCGCCTGAACCACTGCAATCGGCGATGGCAGGACGTAGAGCGGAATCTGAAGTACCCGAACCGCTCCCTCCCAGAACACCAACACCGCCAGAATAAAAAAAACCGGCGTGAGTTTTTCTCTTGTATTTTTCATCTTTGTCCACAACACTCCCTTTTATTTTCTCAACAGATGCGTCACCACAACGAAATATCAAAAAACAGAAAAATATAAAACAGAAAAACCGCCATCACGGGACAGCGGTTTTTCTTAGAACGATCAGAATCCTATTATTTCCAGATTTCTTTATTCTTCTTATTTTCCTACGCTGGCATGATCCAGATCAGGTCATGGGTCAAAATCCTTTATTTCCTCTCAGCCTGTATGCAGACTCCCCTTTTTGTATTTATATTCATCACTCTTATTTTTCTTTTTGCGCCCGTTAATTATAGCACATCTTTTTGGCAATGACAATGACAAATGCGCACCTCATCCCGCCTTGAAGATTGCGCCAGTCGCCTGGATCTCCTTTTCGTTGAGTTCTTCATCATTCCAGATCTTCTCCACCGCCGAAACAAAATCTGTCCGCTCATCCCCGGCAAGATACGTTTTCACAGCCTGCCATACCGGTTTAACGGTGTACTTATCGTTTTGCAGTGGGTTCTCTCCGTTCCTGCTACAAAGCTCTGCAATTACCAGCACCGCATAATCCTGTACCAGCTCCCTCTCCTTTGTGCGAAGACCCGCAGATAAATTTTTCACAAATTTTGCAAATTTCTGCTGATTTTCTTTCTCGGTTCCTCTTCCGTAACGCTGAATCATCAGATTTGCCACCCATTTGTTCATGTCCGCCATTCTGAAAAAGTGCTCAAAGAAGTTTGCAATTTTTGCATCATCCTTTTCATATCGGAGCACAAACTGGAAAATCGCAAGTTTCTGATACTCCGCCTCTCCCGGCATCTTCGTCATATATTCAACATAAAAATCAACGAAATTCGGGTCCATAGACGCAATCATTTCGAGCGCATTTCTTAAAACATAACTCGACTGCCTGATTGCGGTTGCATAGGGATTGAAATGCTGTTTTGCCCTCTGCAAAATCGTTCTTTTCTGCGACTCGCTCCAACCGTCCCTGAGCAAAATTCCGATTGCGTAGACGTAACCCACCATCAAATCGGCCTGATTGCAGGAATTGATCAGATCCATGCACGGCTCAAAAAAGTCTTCTGGATTGGATGCCTGTCCAATCGCCTCCAAGGCTTTCTTGACCTCTCCGTTAAGTTTAAATCCAAGTCTCTCATTCTTCTCTGCGAGAAGTTTGAGACCGTTTAGCTCACTCTTTGCATTGAGCTTCATCTTGCCAATCGCACTGATTCCCCGTGCACTTTTCGCCGTCGTCTTCAAGGATGCCATGTCCATCTCCATGATCGTCTTTGTCTTCGGGCGGTCGGTGATCCATGCCTCCATCGTCATCATTCTCATTGAATTGATATAAATCTGGAAACTGATCGGCGTGTTGGCCGGATAAGGATTCTGAAATTTCACAACTCTCGTCGCAATGCGCCGGTTCGGAAGATTCTTTGTCGTTCCCCTTCCAAGGTAAAGCTCAATTCCAATCGCATCTGTCGTCTTGTCGAGTTTATAGCAATCCCTAATTTCTTCTGATCGATAGGGCAGTTGAGTTCCGGCAGGAATCAACAGACTGACATACTCATTTCTCAGACCGAGATTGATTGAGTCATTTAAAATCGTTCCGGTGTGGAAAACAGGTGTGTTTGTCTCACGATTTTCCTGCATCGGATTTCCAACTGATTCCGCAGTCGCTGTGAGCGTCTGATTTCCATTGTTCTTTGCCCCAATTCTCTGTACATGGTATTTGTGAAGGCAATAATGATAATAGACAGCTCCTCGCGCAACTGCGAGATCCGGATCACTCGTCGCAAGCGGTTCAAATCCGAAAAATTCTTTCAGTCTCTGGCGAATCAGATAGCATTTCGTCATTCCACCGTTTAAAATAACCGCGTCAATCTTCACTCCTTTTCCGGCCTTGTCGAGCACATCGAGAATCGGATAAATGATGTTGTTTACATCGCGCTCATCCATCTTCTGAATTCTTCCGACATCCTCCATCTTATATGCATATCCCATCAAAGGCGCAAGGATGCTCTCCATCTCCGCCTTTGTGTAGGTCGTCTCAAACGAGTAAGCGTCGTAGAGATTGATGTCCATGACTTCCTCGCTGTAATCATCTGGAAGCTGTACGCCCGACATGTCTGCGTCGTCATATGCCATTGAAATCTTCACTTTCAGCTCTTCCGCCAGCTTTCTGAGCTTGCACATCACCTCTTCCCTGCGCTTGGTCGGAACGACAATCTCATACATTTCCTGAAATCTCTTGAGCATATCCTCCGCGAGAAGCTCATCGAAATTGTCTCCGCCGAGAAGCGTATAACGGCTGATCGCAAGATCTCGAATGTCAATCAAGCCCTCCGGGGTACTGCTGACTCTGTGAAGCGTCACATCGAGAGTTCCTCCGCCGAGATCAAAGACCATGACATTTTTCTCTGTCTCAAGGGAGAGCAAATCCGACGGAATCTCGCCATCTTCCTGCATCCGCATAAAATCATAGATGACTGCCTTCGGCTCATACAGCAGAATTTCATGCATATTTTCGACATTGATTCCTGCTTTTCTCGCCGCATCGATCGTCGCCTGACACTGATCGGAATCAAACGATGCCGGAACGGTGATCACGACATCGCGGATTTCTTCCTGAAACAGTCGCTTTTTTGCGACATTGATCATGTAAGAGAGAATCCGGGCGGACACATCTGCCGGAATCTTGTCCGGGATCTCATCCGCAAGATTGACCTGATCACTGACTCCCATCAGCGACTTCACAGACTTGCACACATATCCGGCTCTCGTCCCGTATCGACTCTTCGCATAATCGCCGACATCGGTGACAATCTTGCCTTCCTGATTCTTATAATAAAAGACAACAGAAGGGAGCAGAGGTGCCCTCGACGTGCTTCCCGTATCATTTTTTCTCTCCAGATTCAGGACAACCGGCTTCATTTTATCCCGAACAATATTGGCATATGCGATCACGGAGTTTGTCGTTCCGAGATCAATCGCTGTGTACATTTCTGACATTTACTCCACCTCCTCTTCCTTCTCCCTCACCGTCGGCAGGGAAATCACCGTAGATCCAAACTTCCATCCCGGATGTTCCACCACAACCGTCTTCTTCTGATTCAGCTCCGTGTAAGACTCTCCAATATAGGTATATTCCGCAAGTCCCTCGACTTCCGTCTCAAACTCTCGTCCTGTGCAGTCAATCGGCGTCACTCCGCAGTCCTTGATGAACCGAAGCATCTGCTTAAACACGATCGTGAGCGGGAGAAGCTGGGGCGGAGTCTTTACCTTCTGCTCCTTGAGCGTCGTGAGTCTCTTCTCAACCATCTCCATACTGTCTAAGAGATGACCATATTTTTCAGAATTCATCATTGAGTAGAACGAGGCGATCGCCGTATTCTTTGCATCCTCTGTCGCCTCATCAATCGTCTCATTCAACTCATCAAACATTGCCTGCACAAGCTCGAGAGAATTCTTGTAATTGTCCTTCATAAAGCGAAGCTGTTCAAGTTCATTCCCCGACTGGTATTCGGCAACCGCCTCAGAGGACTCGGTCAGCACACGCTCCGTCTGCCTGAGAACATCCCTCGCACTCTTTTTTTGTCTCTTCATTCCATACTGCTCAAACAACGCACCACGAATGTTGCGAAGAAGACGATCGCAGTATCTCGACCGAAATGTATATAAGATCGGACTGTATGTTTCATTTTTCAGATCCGGATCAATCATAACCAGGAAAATCACCACGTATTTTCCAAGGAAAAAGATTTTGTGATTTTTTCTGTCTCTCCGTTCCAGATTTTCCGTAAATTCTGCATACTTCTGCATCGCTTCGCGATCTCCGTCTAAAGCCTGCTTAAGCCAAGAGATTCCCTGTTCCACAATTCCAAGAATATATTTACGTCTTTCTTCCTGATCCAGATTGACACTTTCGAGTGCTTCCATATATGTCTCATACGAAACCCGGTTTTCTTTCAAAATCTCCTGACTCATCCGGTAGGCATCTCTCGGATGGCAGTTTGGATAACAAAGACTTCCATAGACTGCGACCCATTCACCCATCAGCTTTGCGCGGATCGTTGCTGTGGAAGGGTCCTCCTGCAATTCCTGTGCCTTTGAAAGTTCTTTCTGCATCACATCCTGAAATATCTGATCATATTTCATAGCTTTCTCCCTCTTTATATAATATTTAAACCCATTCTTTGCCTGAGTCACAGAGAGATTCGGATGATTTTCTTTCATGACATCCCCCAGCGACTTTTTCCGAAACCTCGGATACACATGAAGCAAATAGATCTGCTCGACTCCCAGATTTTCTGCAAACTGATATATTTCTGCCGGTCCTGCATGCAAACTGTACAGATCAAATAAAACCGAGACACAGCCCTCTCTTGCGGAGTCCTGACCGACAACGATGTATCCGCCCTGATTTTCTGGAATTTCCTGATCGGACTGGATATGATTCCCATAAACAAAATAGCCCATGTCTGCAAGCGTATCCGCAATCTTCCTGCTCTTTGGCTCTAAAAATACGGGCGTATCCGGAAATACCTCGTTCAAGAAATACAAGAGATCGAGATTCTTGGGAATGCTCTTTGAAATCAGGTAGACCCTTTTATTCTGAGCTAAGTTTCTCTTGATAATGGGCTCCAGTCCACTTTGCTCTGCGCCCTCTGTAAACCCAGCCCCCTCACGCTGTGCACTTTGCACGAGTATGAGCTCTTTCTGCCACTCATCGGCATCAAGATATGTATTTGGGGCATTTAAGAGAAGGACTTTCGGGAAAATCCCACCTGGAATCCTCATTCCGTTGAGTCCGAACCTCGTCTTGACACTGAAATCTCCGGAGTAGAGAATCCGGTGACTGCCTGTCTCCAAATAAATCATCACCGCACCGATCATATGTCCTGCCGGCAAAAGAGTAATCTTGCACCCCTTCATCTGAAATGTCTTCATGACCGGTCTGACCTGAATCCGCGACAACAGTGTTTGTGCCTGACGATACCGTTCATTCTTTACCCGCTCGGACTCCTCTCTCCCCGAAATTCTTCCAAACTCCAGAAGTTGCACCTCGATCAGACGCTTCGTGTCCTGAGTCGCCAGAATCTCCGCATGTGGCGCCAGTGTGGCAATCTTAGCAAAAGAACCGATATGGTCATAATGGGCATGGCTGATCAAGATGAGATCCAGATCGGAGTAATCCGATACTTCCTGCAAAAGACGCTCATAATCCGGATAGAGTTCCTCGATATCGGGGCGTTGCAGGCGTGCCCCACAGTCAAGCAAAATCCGAATTCCATCTATAAAAAGAAAATAGGAAGACGCTCCCACCTCATCTCCGCCTCCGAGCGGAATCAAATAATCACTCATAGGTTCTTTCACTTCCATTTCATTCTGAACTATTCTCAATTATGACAGGAAAGAATGTTTCAAACCTCCCATCCTACGAAAAAGAATGTGCCAAGGCACATATAAAAAAGCGTTTAACAGTATTATACACGATCCTGAAGTTTTTGTAACGATTTGTGTGAATATTATTGATTGAAAGAAATATTTGAATGTCTGGAATAAATGGATAATAAATGAATGTTTAAAAAATACAAAGAAACTGCATTCCAAAAATGGAACACAGTTTCTTTGTATTTATTATATCTCTTATTCATATACCTTCAAAACTGCACATTGAATCATCCGTTTTCTGTATTTTTCCTAA
>OGIE01001923.1_pt1 | contig 27103 bp, 23 predicted proteins | sample 1571581 | NCBI WGS metagenome assembly OGIE01 (sample SAMEA2582021, study PRJEB24529) | metagenome | biome: Human gut stool | place: China | collected 2011
ATTTTTATAGTGCAGGTCAAAATAATCCGTATTTCCCAATCCGCGTTCCGAGTTTATGGGATATGACTTTTTGGTTGACGAAAATGTGCTTATACCAAGAGCCGATACGGAGGTATTGGTTGAAAAAGTTCTTGAATTTTCAAAAGAAAATAATTTTAAGAATATTCTTGATATGTGTACGGGAAGCGGCTGTATAGCAATAAGCCTTGTGCTTAACGGAATTGAAAAGGCTGTAGGTGCGGATATAAGCAAAGGTGCATTAAACATAGCCGAAAAAAATGCCGAATATAATAATGTGAAAAACAAAACGGAGTTTATACACAGTAATTTGTTTGAGAATATAGGCGGTGTTTTTGATGCAATAGTTTCCAATCCGCCTTATATACCAAAGGAAGATATAAAATCCCTTATGCGTGAGGTAAAAGACCATGAGCCTTTATCGGCTTTGGACGGCGGAGATGACGGACTGGATTTTTATAGAAAAATCACGACAACAAAGGAGGATTCCGAATGAATTATGGAAAAGACGCGACAGAAAAGCGTCTGCAGGCCGTAAACTCCAGGAGCCGCAAATACCGCTCCCGGATTTTTCTTACCTTTCTAAAGACCTGCTGCGTGCTCTGTCTGTTTAGCGTTCTGGTCATATCCAGTATCGGCATCGGCATTGTCATGGGCATCATCGACAATTCCCCGGACCTGAATGTGGACAGCATCGTCCCCATCGGCTATGCCACCACCGTATATGACAGCGCCGGAAACTTAACCGACACCCTGGTAACCGCAGGCTCCAACCGGGAAGAAGCCACTTACGATGAACTCCCCCAAGACCTGATCAACGCCTTCGTTGCCATTGAGGACTCCCGATTCTGGACCCACAACGGCATCGACTTACGCTCCATCTCCCGCGCGGCAGTCGGCGTACTGACCGGTGAAAACCGCGGAGGCGGAAGTACCATCACCCAGCAGCTCATCAAGAACAACATGTTCAACGGCGGCATGGAGACCAGCTTCGGCGCCAAGTTAGAGCGAAAACTCCAGGAGCAGTACCTGGCTTTGCAGCTCACAAAATCCATGGACCGCAAGCTAATCCTGACCAACTACTTAAACACCATCAACTTAGGCAACAATGCCCTGGGCGTCAAGGTAGCTGCACGGCGGTATTTTAATAAGGATGTTTCTGACCTGACACTCTCCGAGTGCACCGTCATTGCAGGCATCACCCAGAACCCGTCCCGCTTAAACCCCATCAGCGGTCAGGAGGCCAATGCGGAAAAGCGCAAGGTCATCCTGCAGTATATGTTTGAGCAGGGTTACATCACCAAGGAGCAGCAGGAAGAAGCCCTGGCAGATGATGTCTACGCCCGTATCCAGATGGTGGACAACGTCTCCAAGGAGAATTCCACTCCCTACAGCTATTTCACTGATGAGCTGACCCAGCAGGTGAAAGACACACTGATGGAAAAACTTGGCTACACCGAAACCCAGGCCCACAACCTGCTCTACAGCGGCGGACTTCAGATTTACACCACCCAGGATCCGGCCATCCAGGCCATCGTGGATGAAGAGGTCAACGATCCTTCCAACTATTCCGCTGCCCGCTACAGCCTGGAGTACCGTCTCTCTGTAACCCACGCAGACGGCACCACCGAGCATTTTTCCGAGAAGAACTTAAAATCCTGGCACGCCTCCACCTTAAACGCAGGCTGGGAAGGACTCTACAACAGCGAAGCGGAGGCTGACGCAGACATTGAAGCTTACAAGGCAGCTACTCTGCAGGAGGGCGATACCATCATCGGAGAACGCTCCAGCAAAGTCCTGCAGCCCCAGGTTTCCTTCGTCATCATGGACCAGAAAACCGGGCAGGTCAAAGCCATCAGCGGAGGCCGCGGCACCAAGACTGCCAGCCTGACCTTAAACCGCGCTACCAACACTACCAGACAGCCTGGTTCTACTTTCAAGGTCATTACTGCATTTGCCCCGGCTCTGGACACCTGCGGTGCCACCCTGGGAAGCGTTTACTACGATGCCCCTTTCACCGTGGGCACCAAGACCTTTAAAAACTGGTATAAGCAGGGTTACCTGGGTTACTCCAACATCCGCGACGGTATCATCTACTCCATGAACATCGTTGCTGTGCGCACCATGATGGAAACCGTAAGTCCGCAGCTGGGTGTGGAATACGCCAAGAACTTCGGCATCACCACCCTGACCGATACCGATATGAACGCAGCAACTGCCCTGGGCGGCATCACCAAAGGCGTGACCAACCTGGAACTGACCGCTGCCTTTGCTTCCATTGCCAACGGCGGCCTTTACACCAAACCGATATTCTTCACAAAGATCCTGGATCACGATGGCAAGCTGCTCATCGACAATGAGCCGGAAACCCACCGGGTTCTGAAGGATTCCACCGCGTTCCTGCTGACTGATGCCATGGAGGATTCCATGCAGGCCAACCGCATCTTCGCAAGCTCCGGTGTCAGCGTCAGCTCCACCAGCACCCGCGCAGCCCTGCCGAACATGTCTGCAGCCGGCAAGAGCGGTACCACCAGCAACAACAACGATATCTGGTTCATCGGCTACACACCTTATTACACCGCCGGTGTATGGGGCGGCTGCGATGAGAACCAGAAGCTCACCGGACAGAACGGCGGTACTTCCTACCACAAAGATATCTGGCGCAAGATCATGACCCGCGTTCACGAGGGTTTAAGTGATCCGGGATTCGCCGTTCCGGACAGCGTGGAAACTGCAGAGATCTGCCGCAAATCCGGCAAACTTGCCATTCCCGGTGTCTGCTCCCACGATCCGCGCGGCAATGCAGTTTACACTGAATACTTTGCAAAAGGCACCGTACCAACCGAAATGTGCAACACCCATGTGCTTGCCACGGTCTGCAGCGTTACCGGACTTCTTCCGGGCTCCAACTGCCCGAAAACTTCCATGGTGCGCATTGCCCTTCCAGCCGAGGAAGAAGGCGAGACCGATGATTCCAAATACGCTATGCCGACCAGGCACTGCTCCGGTCACACCAGTGTAACCGTTGATCCATCCTACCTCGGACCAGATGAGACTAATGACAGTTCCGGCTCCGGTGGAGCTGGTGTTGTTCCCGGCCTTGGACCAGGCGGCGCCAGCACCCGGCCTTCCTCGGGCGTGTCGAACGGACCAGGACGCGACTAAATTTATCCCTAAAAAGCTCTGAGAAATCCAGAATTTTCTCAGAGCTTTTTCTTTTAATCCCAATGCAGATGCGCTATAATATCTCTTAGATTTTGACAATAATCTGGCATTTTTCACAACAACGTTCATCAGGGGGTATTCACATGCAAAAGAAATTTGAATCAGGTACTTTTCTCCCGGACAGTCTCATCTCCTGCCGCACCCTTTACAAAGCGAACGGCTTCTCCAACGATGACTTGTCCCGTCCTATTATCGGTGTCTGCAACTCTTTCACGGACATTGTGCCCGGCCACCGTCATCTGAAAGAGCTGGCCGAGCAGGTCAAATACGGCGTTTACCGTGCAGGCGGCACACCGGTAGAATTTGGCTGCATTGCCGTATGCGACGGTGTGTGCACCACCCACAGCGGTGCCCGCTACTCTCTGCCGTCCCGTGAGCTTGTGGCAGACAGCATTGAGACTATGGCACGGGCGCACCGGCTGGACGGCCTGGTGCTCATTGGCTCCTGCGATAAAACCGTTCCGGGCATGCTGATGGCCGCTGCAAGACTGGATATTCCATGCATCTTCCTGGCTGGCGGATGCATGCTGGGCGGCCAGTCCTTTGGCGGCAAGCGCAAATCTGATTCCACCTCCATCGAGGAGGCCTACGGTATGTACCAGGTTGGCAAGATCGACCACGATGTTCTGGAGGACATCACTGAGCTCTGCTGCCCGACCGTCGGCTCCTGCCAGCATATGGCCACCGCAAACTCCATGTGCTGCATGGCAGAGGCCCTGGGCTTAAGCCTGCCCGGCTCCGCAGCGATCCCGGCTGTCTATAACGACCGCATCCGCGCGGCACTTCTCTCCGGTGAAGCTGCAGTCCGTATGGTATTAAACGGCATCACCTCCCGGGATATCCTGACTCCGGAGGCCATCCGCAACGCCATCATGGTTCTTATGGCAACCGGCGGCTCCACCAACTGCGTCATCCACACCCTCGCCATTGCCCATGAGATCGGCCTGGATTCCAAAACCGTCATGGGATGGTTAGAGGAATACGGAAACAGCATCCCGCTTATCTGCCGCATCAATCCGGCCTCCAGGGAATTCGATGCTGAGGACTTCTACAAGGCCGGCGGTATCCCAGAGGTTCAGCGCCAGATGAAACCGCTTCTGTACAACGACTGCATGACCGTGACCGGAAAATCCATCGGCGAAAACGCCGCAGCCTGCCGCAGTCTCTACCCGAAGAACCCGGAGGTCATCACCTCCCTGGAGAAGCCATTCTCCACCCTGGCAGGACTCGCCATCATGCACGGCAACCTCGCTCCTGACACCGCTGTAGCCAAACCTGCTGCTGTTGCGGAGGAAGTACGCTACTTCACCGGAAAAGCCATCTGCTTCGACAGTGAGGATGCCGTGAGCGATGCCATCGCAAAGCAGCTCATCAAGCCGGGCCACGTAGTAGTAGTCCGCTACGAGGGACCGAAAGGCGCTCCGGGTATGCCGGAAATGTTCAAGCCGATGAAGCTGCTCTACGGTCAGGGCTTAAACAAGTGCACCGCCCTCATCACCGACGGACGCTTCTCCGGCACCAACAACGGCTGCTTCGTGGGTCATATTTCTCCAGAAGCCGCAGCTGGCGGTCCCATCGCCCTCATTGAAGACGGAGACGAAATCGAGATCGACATCCCGAACAAAAAACTGGAGCTCCACGTATCCGATGAAGAACTCGCCCGCAGAAAAGCCGCATTCCACTACGAACCGAAGAAAGTAGACGGTTATCTGAAGCGCTACGCACTGCACGCAAGAAGCGCGGACCAGGGCGGAGTGATTGTGGATTAACAAACTGTCTGTACACAAAAGGCGCGGAAACTGTCTGGCTTCCGCGCCCTTCTTTGCTTATTCGGTTCTATTAGAAAAAATCATCCTCGTCCGCGTCTTCCGGTTCCTCTGTATCCGGTCTGATCTGAATCCCGCCATATACAAACGCCAGAAACCACATAAAGATTGGGAGAAACAGGAATTCCTTCTCCAGTTCCCTCTGCATTAGCGCTATAAGCGCCAGCTTATCCCACAACCGGTCCCTCCACCAGTCCTGTGGAACTTTCTCCGTACGCCAGAATCCCACCTGGGAATATCTTACGCCATCGTAGCAGCCACGGAATGTCGCCTCCGTCTTTAAAAAGCGCTGAAACCAGGGCTTATGCGGATACTTAAGCAGCTTTACCGCAATATCCGGTTTGACCACTTCATAGTCCGAATAATCTGCCTCATGGACCGTTCCATAGTTCTCGCGCATATAATGACTGTATTTTTCTACAGCCACTCCCGACAGAAACATCACCAGCGCCAGAATCCCGATTGCCAGCCCGATTCTCGTTTTTTTATCCGTTCCAAACGGTTTCAGCACCATATTCACTCCAACCGGAACCAGTACCAGAACAGCCCAGAACATCGCATAGGATACCATGCGGATGTTAAAGCAGAATGGATACGCACCGATGCCGAATATTCCAACCATCGTGTAAGGATCAAACAAAAGTTCTATCTCAAACAGATAAAACACGATGGCCATAAAAAGCCAGACAATGCTGAGCGGAATCAGCCAGTCCAGAAATTTGCTTCTCGCGCCGGCGTTCTTTTTCCCGCAAAATACATAATTGAATCTTTCACAAAACAACTCAAATCCGTCCTGCATGACATCTCTCCTGTCCCTAGTAACCCCCTTATAAAAGAAGTGGTGAACACTTTTCTTCAAAAACATATAGCTGTTACAGATGTTCAATTCACTGCAAATTTAATAGCCTGATACCTTTTCTCCAACATTTCCGATAATCCGCCTTGCAGATGCAGTTTTTTCAAAGCGCAAGCTTCAAAGTATGTGTCTCTTAGCCAGAAAGCCATGGATGCTACCGCCATAATTCCCTCTGAGTTTCCAGTTTCTATGTAGGAATCCAATATTCCTCGATACCCTTCACAAAACTTTGTGGCAGTTTTTTCTCCATATTTCTTTTCCACATACAACAATGCCAACATTTCATCCAGTAAAATCGGTGCATATGCTGGTTTCAAGCAATTTGCCGCATCCACCGCCTCTTTGAATGCAGCTTGATCGAACGGCTCTTGTAACGCAGAATACCAGAGAAACGTAAGAATATTATTTTCATCCTTGTTTTTTCTAACTTCAATAGAATCTTCTTTTAAAATCTGCTGAATCAGTTCCTTTTTAGGCTCTCCATAATCAGATTCCAATATATAACATGACTGCATTTCACATATAGATTTTATTCGCTGTCCTTTTTGATAACGTTCAATATATATTTCTTCCATCGGAGAAATCTGTGCAAGTAATTCATATAGACATACCATATTCTGGTAGTCGAATTTTTCAAATGCCCTTTGTGCAGATTCAGCAATTTTTGTTTCATACGGCTTTACCAGACCCACAACATAACTCTGATATTTCAAGTCTGTATGCGTCAGGTAATCCGCAAGTTTTTCAAAATCTGTCGTTTTCTCAGATACTACGCTCTTAAGATCCTCCCTGATTTTATTATGTGCCGCTTCGTCCTCCCTTCTTTTCTTCTCATCATATCGTCTCTTTTCTTCTTCCTGTATCGCTAATCTCCGCGCAGTCTCCGCTTCTGCCTCTGCTTTGTCTTTTTCCGCATTTTTCCAAATAGCGTAGACAATTCCTCCTATTAATACAATTAAAATAATTGGACAAAATACCACAAAAATTCCTACTATTATTATAGGTATCAGAAATATAGCCATAAATTCTAAAAATTCCATAAATTTTTCTCCTAGTCTTTTAGTGCCTCGCCGAACTTCTCAATCCAGTCTTTTTTCGGTAATTCCATAATTCTGAATCTCTGCCGTTCCATACAATAATCATCATAAAATACTCCCGTGTTTTGATTCAGTTCTTCTCCATGGGCTTCTTTAACTAAATTTACCATGTCTTCTTTCTGGATTTGTGCTGCTATGCGATACTGAAAATTTCTTCCATATGTTTTCCCATAGAGAAATTTTGTCAATTCATAATCAGAAGTAGATATCAATAAGTGAATTCCATAATTTGCTCCATCTGACATCAAATCCTTTAACCGCTGAATATCAACGTCTGTATCGTCAAAAATTTTATCTCTCTTATCCCAAATACTTGTACCTTCCAGCTCCAAAATTACCAGAAATTTCCGAACAGCGTATTCTCCTGTTTTCTTTCTTAAAACATAATCTTCATAAAGGTTTTCTATGCTTTTTCTTAGTGGTTCAAATGGCTCCGCTTTTTTCAATTCTCTTTCTTTGCTATAATACTCAACAAAGTCTGACAGGTCATCCGCTAAAAGGGCTACCAAATTTTCTTTTTCATGAAGCCGCTTTTGTATGGAATTAAAATCCATGATTGTAATACATTTTTTACATTTCTCATTCTCCATCCCTTTATAAGAATACAAAATGCCCAGGAGTACATGCAGCATGATTCGTAAAGACAGCTCAGTATTTTTCGTCACTACTAAAAGATTTGCCCTGTGTTTCTCATCAAATTGCATTTCGGCAGTTTCATTATCCAAATTATAACTTTCTCCAGCCTCTGCCACATATTTGCCTGGCTGGAATAATGCATTGGCAGTCCATTTATGTTCCCTGATTAACTGATTAAATGGATGATTCCAGGCATCCGAAATATTCGTATACAATAACTTCTGCTGCGGAAACATCAAATTTTCATATTCCTTTCCTGCCTCCAATTCGCTCACCTGACGCAAAATATTCGGAAGCTTCTTAGATACATACATAACAGAAATTATCTGATTTCGGTTTTTATCTCCACGGTTATCATTAAATACCACCTGGTATTCTTTCAGTAACTCCACACCATTATTATCAGACTTTAAAATATTAGAAGATCCCGGCAGCGCAAAACGTACGGCCATTAAAGAACTTATTTTTTCTGGTAAATTCATATACTGACCTGCCAAAATAATATGAATTCCCGTTGCCCTTCCCTGTTCCACCAGCTTCTCCAGACTCTTCATAATATCTTTGGAAAGTTCATCATTGCCAAGCAATGTCTCAAACTCATCAACTACCAATAAAATCATGGGCATTGATTTTCCCGTTTTTTTCCGATAATCCACAGTATTTTCTACCATTTCATTTAATTCACCCTGAGTATCTTTCAACACCTGCGCTCTATATTCATGTTCTTCCTCCAGCAGTTGAAATACACTACGTCCAAACTCTCTCTCCGATCTGGTAGAAACTACTTGTACAGAGGGCAAATCATAATCTGCGTAAATCTTAAATTCCACACCGTCTTTAAAATCTAAAAGAAACAGCTGTAGCTCATCTGGTGAATATGCCATCAGTGCAGAACTGATAATTGCATGAAGCAACGTCGTTTTTCCAGAACCAGGAGCCCCTTCGATCAAAATATGCTGACGGATATCCTGCATATCCGGACGTCCAAATATCAGTTTTCCAATTCCGCCAACACCTTTTGTACCAATAGGAAGACGAATTCCATCCAATGTGTTTCCCTGCAAAGCCCGTTCCTTTATAGACTTCTGATACACCGCTTCCATTTCTACAGCATCCTGCTCCTGGTCAGCCATTTCCTCTTTTACGCGATTAATAATCTGAATTGCATTCTGCTCAAAAAAGCCCTGATTTATTTTATGTTCCAACTGATAAAGATCACCATTATCTGCTTTCACTTTTGTAATATAGGTCTGATCATAATAGGAAATGACCTGCATTTTTTTTATGATCTGGTCAATGTAATTTTTTTCGGAAGTTTGAAGATGATTCATTCGCTCATCATTCTGTGAAATAATAACATTAATTCCATATGAACTACCCTTTTCCAGTATGATTGTCAGATCATCCAGTGCCCGCTGATTAAAACCTTCTGGAAAATCTGCAATTACAAGCAAGTGGTGCTTTTCTTTTTGATTGCACAATTCCACTTCATTTCCATACTCATTAATAAGCTGGCTCATTCTCGCTCTTAATCTGGAAATCGCATTACAAATATCATATTCATTCACCCATACACTTGTATCAATCATACTTGCATCATCTTCACCAAGACGTGCAAATCCACCAAAACAACTGCTTGTACGCGGATCTATCATAACCAGATTTAATTTTCCGGCTGGATACTGCATTAAATTAGCCAAAATCAGGCTTCTTAAGTATTTCCGGTGTTCAGACGTATTCATGGAAAGATAAAAAAATAAACCTGATTTTGTCTGTCTTTTAAATGGAAAACACATATTATAGCCATTATGCTTAATAACTGCTTCTGAAAATTTCATAAAATATTTAAGCAGCTGTTCATATCCTTTTACATTGATTTTGTTTTTCTCGCAGCTATACCACCAGGTTCCAAGATCAATTTCTGATGGAATCTTTTTAATCCTGTCATGGCTGAAATAATGTTCAAAATCAAACGCCCATGCCCCCTTTTCTTTTAGCCGGTTTTTCACAAAATCTTCATTCAGAAAGCCATTACAGATAGCACTAAACCAGTTTTCCAACTGCTCCATCTGTTTTTTGTATACTTTTTCTTCTTTTGCTGTCTTTCTTCTGTATTCTTCATTCTTATTTTTCAGCAACTCATCTGTTTCAATTTTTTTCTGAGTGAGATTCCTTTCTTTTTGCTCCAGAATTTCTTTTTTCTGGTTTTCTAAGTTGCAACTACGTTCCAGTATATCCTGGTCAGCCAATTTTTTAGCATCGCTCTTTCTCTGCAGACAAACTTTTTCTTCCTCCTGTCGTTCAAGATTCAAATCCGATATTATCTTATCACGTTCTTCTTCTATTTTTTTATACTGAGCTTTTTTATTCCAATTAAATGCTTTTTCTTTTATAAAATAATATTCTGATTGCCAATTTGATTCTGCCCGATCCTTCTTCTTATCATTGTCCGTTTTAAATTTTTTAAATTCTGTATCAATTTGTTTTAATGTTTCCTGTAACTGCTTTTCTCGTTTTTCCTTATACTGATTTCTAAAAAACTCACACCTTGATACCCCTTCAGTATATGTATTTTCTATATTTGTCATTGCTATGGATAACTCGTGTTCTTTCTGTTCCTTAAATAAATCTCTTTCTCTTGTGTATTCCTTTATTTTCTGTTTCCGGTAATCCTCTATTTCCGTCTGAACCGCTCCATACAACACTATCATGTCTCTGATAAAACCGCAAAGGACAACGCCTTCCATTCCATCATTGTTTTTTAAAGCTTTTATACCTGCACTGTAAATTCTTTGTCCTTCGCCTAATTTCTGCTCAATTAATTCTTCTTTCATTCTCACATCACTCCATTCTGCTATATCAAAACTTACTCTTTACATACCCTATATTTCCTTATAATGGCTCGCTGCATTTTCCGCGACTCCAACCAAACCGAAATGCGCAAACTGTCTGTGAATGACGGATGGCACTAATAAATAACCGCCATTTAACTGTTCGTGCCAAGTGAATTTGTATTTTTTTCTCCATTTTTCTACATCTGCTTTTGTGCATGCTTCCTCCAGTTCCCGAAGAGGAGGTGGTAAGTTTTCCTGTCTATAGGCTTTATATTTTCTATTTCTTTCCGCAACCAGTTCGTCAGCAATCGAAAAATTTTTTTCTCTTCTATTTCTATTAAACATAATTTTCATATCCGCCAGATTTTTCTCTATATCGTCCAGATCCTTTCCCCCTCTGCCCGATTCTCCGGCACACTTATGAAGCAGTTCCTTTTCCTGTTCTATGTTCTGCTTTTCCTTATCAGATATATTTTCATAAATAGCCGATTTCATATTTCCATAAGAAATCTGAATCACCGCCATCCCACTTAAATCCAATTCTCCATCTTTAAAAGGAATTCCGCCCATTGTTATGTTATAGTACTCCTTCAGTTCCTGCCGAATCTCTCCTATATTCTTTCCATCTGGGTTAAATCTTTTATCTCCTGGTATATAATCATCCGAAAAATAAAAGATATCATCAGACCAGTTTCCTTTAATCCGTCCGTCCGATACACACTCACTTGTTTTTCTAAGTGTTTTGTTTTGCTGCGCCAGAATCCGGTGGTTCCTGTTTGTAATCCTTTCCATATTCAGATTCAGATCTGAAATAAATTCCAGTATGAGTTTCTGTTCTTTATTTGCACATTCCCGTTCCTCAACTTCCATTCGCATCAGAACAGTTCTGTTTTCACAAATGCTATTAAATTTCAATTCTGCCAGTGCACTCTCTGTTTGATGTAAAATTTCACCCTTTTCTTCCCAGTTCAAATTAGGATTCTGCATCTGTTCATTCACATGGATCATTATATCGTCTTCATATTTTTTATATGTTTGAATCACTTTCTTAACTACCTTTGTATACTGCTTCTCATTCATAGAATGGTTCACATTCGATAGAACTACCGGATTCAAAAATGCTTTACCCGTTTGATTTTCATAAGCCTCCATACCATCTACCATGCTGGTTGCGGGACACAATTCCATGATTTCTCTGTTCTCACGCCCACTCCAGCCATTGTTAAAAATCGAATATGTTTTTTCAGAAACGGACTCTCCTAAAGAATGCGCAAGCATCTCTCGTACATCCTCTGCCTGATTCATTCTTTCTGAAATTTCCAGCGCTGCACTTTGAGAATTTAATCCGAATCGCTTACCCGAAAGTGCATTTAATTTTTCCAGCATCGGTTCTTTTCCCTGATTCGCTTTCTCAATTTCTTTTATAATCTGGCGTTTTTCTATTACATTAACTTCCAATTCAGCATTACAACTATTGATTTTACTTTGTTCTGTGCTGATTTCATTCTGAAGAACGTAAACTTGTTCCTGATAAACAGACGGATTTCCTATCATCGCTCCATTTTCATCCACTTTTGCCTGTTCTTCATAAAGCTGACTTAAAGCATACTCAAACTTTGGATATAACACTTCGCGGATCCTGGCTTCAGCCAGATTTTTCTCTATCTCCAGCCTATGTCCAGTCTCCAGAGCATCCAGCCCTCTAAAAGTAAGATTTCTTAATCGCATTCTTTTCCCCCTTAATCAAATATTTTCTGTAATTCTTCTTCCCCCCTTCTAAGCGCTTCTTCCATCTGTTTCTTCATCTTTAAAGCTTCTTCCACAAATTCCCTGTATTCCTTTGCTGACTGATCCATCCGTTCCATTTCCATCTGCGCATTTTCTCTTCCCACATCACTAATATGTTCTATGTGTTCCGCTCTTTTTCTCACATCAGATACGCCCTGAATTCCTTCTGCAACTTCTTTTTCTACATGATCTGCTCCTTCACAAAGCTGCTCCCTGGCTTCTTTGCTTTCCTGACTATGTGCTTCCTTGAAATCTTTTTCATACCCATCCTTCATATTCTGAATTGCGCTGATATCATCTTCATCCAAATCCTGATTATCCATCTGCTTTATCTCACAAGAAATATCTTTTGCTTCCAGTTCTATTTTTTTTATTTGCTCCAAATTTTTTTTGCCTTGTGTTTCAATATCAATAATTCTTTTGCCAAGTTGCTGCTTTTTCCTCATTTTTATCTTCCTTCCTAATTACCGTTTCTAACAGATCAATATAATCTTTTACCCTTTGATTTTGTTGATGAAATTTTTCTATCTCATCATTTGAAAAACACCCTAAATTCTTCCATTTTTCTTCTTCCTGCTGTTGCTTTTGCAAATTATCCCTTGCTTCTAAGCATCTTTTTTTCCTCTCCGGAGAACTTAATTTCAAAAAGGTATCACTCTTTAATCCTGAAGATACCAGTTCCCATTCCTCTTGGATTTTTCTCCTTGAATTCCAGCAATTTACCTTTATACTTGACAAACAGCTTTTTCTTTTGCCCAACATCTGTTTTAATTCTTCGTTCGATTTAGCTGTCTTGATCTGTTTACGTTCCTCTGCATCAGCTACAAATGCTTCATCCCCCTCGCTAAGCCATTCATGCGTCCACATTGCAAAAGGCTTCTGCAATCCTTCGTAAAAAACAAGCGCCCTTCCTACGTCAAATACAGACATATCCTGCATTTGTTTCTCGCTGGCAGACATCGTATTACATAATGAAATCCGGTCATCTACTGCCGTAATTCGTAACCCGATTTTTAATCCGGTATTCTTTAACACCTCATCAGCCATTACCGTCGGCAACTGATCCGCAATCACAATAGACTCTTTTAATGCCCGTACTTCTGCCAGCATCTTAATAATAAACTCCGTAGCTGCCTGTTTGGGATCTGTGTTCTCATCACTAATTTTCTGAGAATTCCTTCCAATCAAGTTATGTGCTTCTTCAATAAAAATCACATGTCTGGCATGATCCTTTGGATAATGTGGACAAACATTCAAAGATTCCCGAATTAGCGTGCAGATAAGCAATGTCATAAAGTTTGACGGGCCGATTCCTAACGCCTCAAGTTCAATGATTGCTGGTTTTTCCAGCCACTCCTCTGGTCTAAAGGTCGACCTGTAAACATCAAAAATTCTTCCCTGCTCTCTTCTCACCAAGCCGCCAATTCGCATCTGTAACGCAGCTATTAAATCTGCGCGTACCTCTGGACTGTACCCTGCCTTTTCTATTTCCACCTCCATTTTTTTATATAACATCGACATTGTTGGAAATTCATGCTGTCGATTCCTTACATACACCTCATCCATTTTCCAACCGCTGTCACGGTATATGCCTTCAATGGAACGATCCAAAATAAAAGGAAGTACTCCCGGCAAAGGAAATGTACCTTCAAACACCTGATTTAATTGGCGAATATGCTCTGAAACTGTAATGCCTTTTGGGAACTCAAAGGGGTTAATCTGCAACGGGAAGTCCATACTGACATTGGGGGAGAAAAAGTATATATCCTCCATTCCTTTCTGGTTCAGCAACGAACGATATTCCTTCTTGGCTGGTTCAAAAATTAAAAATGGAATGTGATGTTTCAACCATAAAGTTGATGCCAGATGCTGTATCATATTTGTTTTTCCAGAACCTGGTGTACCTGCAATAAATGCATGTTTCGCCAGGAGTTCTAAATCCAAGTTTACGCGATATCCTTTATCATCTATTCCAAGAAACACTCCTTCCGAAATCAGTTTAGGCGCGGTTTCCTTTCTTATCTCTGCATCATCTTCATCGTCCAGAATAGGTAACCGAAAAAACGGAAGCACGTCTTCTAATGTAAATAACGTTGTTAAAAATCTCAGTTTATTTCTTTCATATCCGGTGTGCACAATCTCATATCCTTTTTCGGTCCACAGAAAACTCTTTTCATCACTTGTAATGCTGAAATTTTCTTTCTCCATATCCAAAAACGAAAACATATCTAAATCCATAAAAGGACCCTCAGGATCATACTCAAACGTCGTTATGTCATAGTCTCCCGATACAATAGATTCCGCACCAATGGCATCCAAAAGCATTTCTGTATTGTCAGAATTCAATTCCCCCAGGAATGACTTCAACGATCCAAATGCAAAAATGTTAACTTTAAATTTAGGTGTTCCTTTCATACTGTCCTGAATCTCATCATAAGATTTTAAAACAGCATCTATGCTATAATCTTTATTTGGTAAATAACCACTTTCCATCTGAAGTCTTCTTAAATCGGTTTCAAGCGCACGGAAAATTTCTTTGATTTGCCGATCCTGCTCCACTGGATAAAGGTCAAAGCGAACACACATCCTTTCCTGTAAAGAACACATCAAAGCATAGAACTGCTTTAATCGTCCCTCCTGATTAGCTTCCCATCCATCTACCGTATAATAAATCTTATCGGAATCCACCGATGTATAAAAACATTCCTTTTTTGTCAGTGTGCAGCACTTAGCATATGTATATCGTTTTAAGTTGTCCCACTCTTTTTCTTCATGACATCCTCCTACCATACGAAATCCCCAGGTATCAATATCCGCATCCGTAAAAATAAAATCCGGTGTTCGAATAATCTCATAATGATACACTGATAAAAGTGCGGATGACTTCATAAGCTGCAGCACATTTGCAAACGCAGTACGCTGTCCATAAATAGCAAGATATACCCCCATCTTTTCTCCATTGCTCTTCGCCGGATCAAAATTATAAAAGAGATGGATGGAAATTCCACTCAGTATCCCCTTCCGATACCATTGTCTTAAAAAACTTCTGTGAAACTCAAAAATACTTTCCATTCCCCGCATCCCAACTGTATTATATTTACTCAATGACAAGTCAGGCACTTCACAGATTTTTAATAGCAACCATGTTTTCTTCGGTGTCATCAAATCCCTCCGCTTTCTCATTATGAATTTAAATCAACGTTTGTTATTTTCATTATACACTTTTATTTTCTTAATTCGCAGTAATTCTTTAACAGCAAAAAGTTCTGAAAAGTTTTTTATTATCTTTTCAGAACTTTTCATTATTTCTTTTACTGTTTCAAACAATACAAACGAAGTTAAAACCGGCAAAAGGAATTACCTTAATCCTCTACTTTCCCTGTTCCGTCACATACCGGGCACCGTACCACCGCACTCCCCTGGCACATATAACAGATTTTCCCATCTGACATATAGCCATTTCCTCTCCGATCACCATTACATACCGGACACGGAGCATACCCGCTTCCTTTACAATGACGACAAACATGATATCTTATTGACATAACTTCACTTCCTCTCTTGAGTAAATAATACAAAACAGCATGCATTTGCTATTTTTCACCACTTCATTTTCAATATTAATCTAAATCTTCTACCACATCCACTATTTCAACAGATTCATTGATTGCGTATAGATGTTTTCCCTTAAATTCCACCATGCATTCTTCATATCCATACGAATAAGGTACATAAACACGAATATATATCCTATTCTCAGCATCGAGAACCAGTTCTGCCTGTGCATAAGTCGCTTTTGTCTCATAAGCACCCTTTACATCCTCTTCCCCCAGGCTTTCCAGCTCAAACTCTTTATTATCAATTCGTACGAATACCCGATTGCCAAAAGCCTGAATGAAATCATGAAAAACCTGCAACGTCTCTTCTTGTCCATCTGAATCTATATCAAGCTGATACGTTTCCCACATTTCTAATGGATATACCCCATTTTGTGATAATTCCTTTATAATCGTATTATTATAATCCAAATCAGCACGACGGTGTAAGCGCTTAAATTTCAGCCGTTGATATAAAAATTCCCGGTCACCTTTCAGTGACCGGAGTACCTTGACAATTCATATACGATTATTGCTGGTTTGCGTCATCTGCCCGCTGTGCAATTTCCGCTTTGACAGATTCGTTCCATGGTGCCAGCGCCTCCAGTTCTTCATCGCTCATCTTATCGTTGGGCTGATGTTCAAGAAGGTAGGTAAGGTAGTGGTAGACGTTTACTCCATTCGCTTTTGCCATTTCTACCATCGTGTATACGATAGCACTTACCTGTGCCCCATTTGGTGTGTCGCAGAACAGCCAGTTTTTCCGCCCTACAGTAAATGGGCGAATAGCGTTTTCACTAAGGTTATTGGAAAAGCTGCATCTGCCATCTTCAAAGTAAGTTGCAAGATAGGAGCGGCGGTTTTGGATATAGGTAACTGCTTTATCCATTCTGGATCCACGTACAGGGTTCTGTTTATCAAGCCACGACAAAAAGCCTTCTACTATCGGCTTTTCTTTTTCAAGACGAGCCTTCTTGATAGCATCGAAGGAAGTTTGTTTCGCTTTGATCACTTCTTCCATATGAAAAAGTTGATTGATATACATGATTCCCTGTACAGAAGGCTGGGAGTAATCCAATTCTTTCCCTTTGGGAATGGCATCTGTCAGATACCTGCGGATATGTGCCCAACAAGCTGTTCTCTTTGCATCTGGAACCTTATTGTAGCCGCTGTATCCATCGCACATCAGGTATCCTCTAAAACCCTGAAGAAATTCAACCGCAGTGTCACCAGCACGGGTTTCTGAATACTTAAAAATGATGACTGGCGCTTCTCCATCTTCTCCACTGCGAAACAGCCACATATAAGACTTGGTCTGTGCACGGCGTCCTGGTTCCTGTAACACCTGCAAGGGAGTTTCATCTGCCATTGCGAATTTACGCTCTAAAAGTTTCCGATGAAAGTATTCATACATCGGAAGGAAAAATGCCTGGGAATTACGGATCACCCAGTTTGCCATGGTTGCTCTTGTAATAGAGACTCCGTATTGTTTCCAGTCTTTTTCCTGACGGAAGTATGGCATGCTGTTACAGAACTTCTGGTACATAACCCATGCAACGGTATTCGCAGATACCATTCCGTAAAGCATGTGTGGTTTTCCGTCTTTTCCTTTTCGGATAACAGGAAGCGCATGTTCGCTATTGTTGGGACAGGCATAGTTTATACTGTAGAATTCAATCACACGCAGCTTAGCCGGAATAAAAACCAGTTCCCTGCGCACAAACTCCTCACCGCTCTTTTTCAATGGGGTATTACAAAGAGGACAGACTTTTTCCTCATCTGAAAGATCAAGGTATCTGCGGGTGATTGGGATTCCTTTAAAACGGTCTGCATCTGTGGTTCTGGCTTTACGCTTTTTTGTTGCGGATTCAGCAAGTGAATCTGAGAGTTTCTCAGCTTCGATGGCAGCCAGATCCTGTTCCATTTCCGCTTCATTAAAAAGATTCAGCTGGCCCGGAAAATCAACAGGAGATTTTTCACTGGAAGAACCGAATAACTTCTTACGAAGAAGTGCGATTTCATCTTTCAGGTTATCACGTTCCTGAATAAGTGCTTCTTCCCGTTTGTTGGCAGCATCGACAGTTGCCTGAAGCGTTTTTATCATCTGTTTCAGATCGGTGATCATATCTTTCAGCTCACGTAGCTGGAGATCTTTGGAACTGTCTGCCACGGTTTTCCCCTCCTGTTTTTGATACCTTTATTATACCAAAAAGAGCAGGAAAAGCCCAGTAAAACAACGTTTCCAACAGACCTGAAAGTGCCGAAAATACAAGGAAAAGCAGCACTTTTATGTGCACTTTTTTAGTCTTAAATCAGGTGGTTTTTATTGCTTTTGGCTGTTCGATATCAATGCCAGACATCAGCCAGTCAAACTCCCTCCATGTGAGATTCCGCACTTCAGATTTATTCCTTGGCCATCGGTAAGAACCCTGGGATGCCGTCAACTTTTTATAGATCAGGACAATCCCATCCGGTTCTTTCAGAATTGCTTTGATCCTGTCGCATTTGCGACCACAGAAAAGATAAAGTGAATGATCAAGCTCCATGGAAAACTGATCCTTAATAATCGCGTACAGGCCATCAATAGATTTACGCATATCTGTTCTGCCACATACAATGTAAATAGCATCGACGTTTGAAATATCCGCTAACATACAGGATTCCTCAGTGCATTCAGCAACAGATTTAAAAGAGATGGCTGGACAGAATTGCTCATGCGAATCAGTATCCCATTCGTTTCGATTTCAATTGTATATGAATTGTCAAGGTACATAGAACTGTCCATGGGATTTGGAAGCAGTTCTTCCGGAGAATTCTCCGGTTCTATAGCAATCCGGACCACATCCTGTTTACGGGATGTAAGATCCAGAGTACTGACTTTTTTAATCGGATCTGGTATCTGGCAGGCCTGTTTTCGCAACCTGGTAACTGCATTATAGAAACTGCTGGGAGCAATTCCGTGTTCTGCACACCAGTCCGCATCCGTCATACCACTTTGCCTGCAGGCTGTCACCATTTCCATCCAGTCATCCAGGGAACGTTTTGAAGCACGTTTACAACTCATAATAAATCCTCCAAGTAGAGTGAATTTTTACTTTCTACCATAAAAAATGGAGTAAAAATCTACTTACAATCATTATGAGGTATTTGGAAGACGATAGCTAGTTACCCAGAATTTAAGCGCTTACCGACGGTAATGCACTACAGCTTTTCCACCAACAGCCATACCAACACCTATTACACAAAAAGCAATGATCAGTCCTATTGCCATCTTGTTTTTCCTCTTATTTCCATATCCTCCATGTTCCATTTCCGTCTTGCAAAATTCCTGCATTTTCCCAAATGAGACCCCCTTCAATAATTCAAATATATTCTCATCTCGTAAAACCATATAGATATAGTAGGCAATGGCGTACACCTCTAGTATTGAAATGACCTGTGACTTCAAATGAAAGGAATAGCCTGTTCTGCAAATAATTCCCTCTATCACTGGAAAAACAAGATAATACCAGGCATAAGCTGCACTTGTTATTACAAAACCTTTCTTTTTCTTCGCAATTTCACATTCTGATATTCCAGCCAGTACCATACCTGTTGACAAAAAACGAATTAACTCAAAAAAATGATAAGCTGATGGCATATGTAACATAGGACCAATTTCAACAATCGCATACGGAATCTGATACAATACATTTCGTTTGAAGTTCTGAGTTGAAACATAATATCCAAGCGCTGCTACTGAAGCTGCGTTTAGAAAACGTTTTACTTCAAACAGTACCCTATAATCCGTCTCATTCCATGTTGCAGAGCCATGCACGAAAGACATTGCAATATAAGAGACACATGGTATAACCAGTAAAAGCAGATCGAAATCTATTTCTCTGTCAAAAATATCTTCATAAAACGCTTTTTCATTTTTCTCAACTATATCAGTTAATTTTTTCCCTGTATCATTACTGGTTGGCTCTTTCTTTAAACTCTGCCTGTCTTCTTCTGCCACACAGCGAAGATGCTGCACATAACACCCTATGCAGCCTAATACAATTGTCCCTGCTATAATGCTGAAAAAGCCTGTAAAATAGCCAACTATCATTTCAGCAAGCATTTCTCCAAGATCCAGATGATGAACCAGACCATATGCTCCAATATTTGCGATACATGCACCACCAAAGGCAGTAATAAGAACAAAAGCTACTCTGTCAAACAGATATGATAAATAGGCCATAAACATCGAAATCATAAATGCAATTATCAAAATGGTTCGTACCGCATTAATATTTAAAATTGCAGCAAATATACATGCCACAAATGTTATCAGAAATGCAGTAATTGCAGAACAAAGTCTGTCGTGGATTGCACATGCGATTCCCATAACAAGAGCACAGCCAACCATATAAACAGGCAGCTTCTCATCAATATCATAAAGAGTTGCTGCTGTAAGCAAGGTAATTACAACTCCAAGCAGTGATCCCCATACAAGACCCGTCATTGCGGCAATAACTCGTTTGAAATAGATTCCACCAAAACAAATAATAAGACCAATGCACATTACTGAAAAATTCAATATCATATAGCCACCACCCCAATTTTTATTTGCAATTCAATTTTCAGAGCCAAAATTACATTAAATTCAATTAATCTGGCTAAATTTTATTATAACAAATCATGTATTCCAGCTATTGTGCGATGCAAATTTAACCCATTTTTCGACAAAAATAGCCACTATTCCTTTTCTGGAATAGCGGCTGATTTTAAATGAAGCTGTATTGACTTTCATTGATATAATTGTAATTTTCCCCTGATCTTCTTACTTTTGTATAATACTCACTGTGCTCCATGCAATCATAGCAATATTCTGCTCCCATTCCGGTTTCCTGAAAAACAGAATGTATTTCCGGTATTGTATCCCTGAATATACTGTTATTCACATAGCACATTGCCGGTGTCAGCGGATTTAATTCTACAATATCTATAAAGCTTTCTCCATTTTTCATAAATTCCCCCAGGTCTAATACATAATTTTGAGGGAACACTTTCTTTTTTGCTATCTGTTTCACCATTTCTGCCGCCACATATCGCTGCGACTGTGGCACTGAGTGTTTGATTGAATGGAGCAGTCTGGAGGAATTTATAATTTCACCATTCAGAACAATATGACGTGATTCTTTGCATCCAAGAGAATCCCGTTTTATATCCATCCATTCTGATAAGATTAATGTATCTTCTTTCTGGCAATGTTTTTCCAGAAAGCATCTCACTTCTTCATCTGCCCTAAGCAGTCTTTGTACTGATATCCGCGAACTGAATCCCTTGGCAGAACTTTTCACAAACACATGTTTCACGCCGGATAAAAACAGTGCCCCTTCCTCTGAGCACATTTTTTGCGTCAAATCCTGAAAAGGACACAGCATGACTGGCCGTCTGGTTAATGACAATTCCGGCCAGTATTCAATCTGTTGAATATCTGATTCTGTTTCTATCAGGATTCCTCCTGCCTCCCGAATTATTTTTATTCCTTCATACATATATTCGCAGGATGACCTGAGTAAAATCCGCTCTCCTGAAACTTTCCGTTCTCTTCCATCCTGTCCCACAATTATTTTTTTATCCAGACTGCACAGGCACAATTTCTGTATACGCTTTGCGTATCTGGCCTGGATGCACAATGGATCACGTTCTGATATCTGTTCCAGTTCTTCTTTTATAAAGCAATAAATCATATTCTCCCCCAAACAGTCTGAAAGGCCATGGAACCCTCTGTTCCACGGCCTCCTTCATTACTTTTAGCAGGTCATCGGCGGACATTTTTTGCATACTGCATTGCACGTCGGTGCTGCGTTACGCTGCTTTTTGCTAAAAGATTTAGGGGTTGTTTTGGCTTTCTGAATTACCTTCATAAATGATCTCCTTCCTCATAGCTTTATAGATTCCAATGTCTGTCATACAGTACATTGTGTAATCTCTGTTACTTGTGAAAAAATGCAGTTTCCAAATAAGACTTTAGTATTTCCTCATTAAATCCGCATACTGATTTATTCAGATTCGTTCTCTGAAATTTACATCCGCCAAAACACAGTGGCAGATATACACAGTCCTTACATTTTTCATTTTCAAACGGATCCCAGACCAGGTATTTCGCAATAACCATATAATTTGTACTTTCTGGTTCCAGAATATTGAAGCACCGATGTTCCAGCCTTCCAACTTCATCCCAGCATTTATAAACATCTCCGCGATCATCAATCACATAACAATTTTCGGTTTCTGCTGTACAAAAACAGAAACGATCATCCATAACTGAAAAGTCTTCTTCTGAGAGCCCGCCATCCTCACAGGCTTTTAATGTAAATTGATCAAATTCTTCTGTGGACATAAAATCACTCACATTGTTAATCGTATCTTTGTTAATGTCTTCCACTGGTGAAGTATACAGCTTTATATTCGGATTATCCAAAGCCTGTACCATTCTTTTTAAAACCATAAAATCTTTCTGATTCTGATTATCTACATTCATCCTGACCATGACTTCTATCGGAGAATCGGCAAAAAGTTTTAAATTCTCCATAATTTTGTCAAATGTTCCGCTTCCATTTCTTAGTGGGCGCCTTACATCGTGATAGTCACGGGATCCATCTAACGTAATCTGAATTCTGGTCACGCCAATTTCATCTAGCAATTCAACCAGCCTGTCCGTCAGCAGATAGCCATTTGTTACCATATGCATACTGACTGTGCAATTTGATTCTTCCGCAATCCTGTTAATTTTCCTGGAAAGTGACTCTACAATGTCCGGATATAAAAGCGGTTCTCCGCCATACCAGGATATATCCAGTTTTCTCGTTCCTTTTGAGACTGCATCTTCCACAAACTGAACCGTAGCATCCTGGATTTCCTGGCTCATCTTTCCTTTTCTTCTGTTTTCATAGCAGTATGGACAGGCAAAATTGCAATCCAGCGTCGGAGCAATGGTAAGATACAGTGTTTCATTTGAAAACTTGGTTTTATAATGAAAATATTTCAAAAAAGCTGTTTCATCAAAGGAATCCTCCACCAGAATTCTGTTTTCCGTTAATTCTCTTTCTATATCTGCATCGCAGATATCTTGTTCCGTGTAGTGCAAAAATTCGCTGTCATCCAGCAAAACCAATGCCTTGCTGAACGTATTATAAATAACATTTTCATCTTTATTTCGTTTATAGCAAAAGTTAAATTTTGATTGTTTCAATTCATTTTTCCTCTTTACTTGATTTTCTTTATCATACCGCAATTTCGCAAATCAATTTTTCTATTTTCAAAATTCTCCCTGTTTTAAGCAAAAAAAGACAAGCCAACTTTCATCAGCCTGTCTTCTATATTCATTCTGCATTTCCCAGATATTTTCTGATACGCTGTTTTGTGTCTGCATATCTTTTTTTACTGATTACAATGATTTCCTGACTATCTAATATCAAAATATCCCGTTTGATTTCGCTTTTCTCTGTATTATCCTTTCCCAGATAATCCACATGCTGTAAATTTACCAGATAACTCTGATGGCACCGCACGAATTTGTCATGAACCTGTTTCTCCAAATCTGAGAGCTTATCCCGGCATTCATATACAACGCCGCTGACTGTATGGATTTTTGTAATATGCGCTTTGCTCTCCAAGTATAAAACTTCCGACAAAGTAAAAATGTGGCGGCTTTTCCCTGAGACAACAAGACGTTCTCCACTTTCATTCTTCAAGCGCTCTATTGCCACCAGCAATAATTTGTACATATATTCCGCATTCACCGGCTTAAACAAAAAACCAGCCGGCTGCACCGGACTGAAAAAAATAGTCTGCGCATACCTTTCATCATGCTCTGCCATATACACGATCTGAAGAAACGGGTAATCCTGCTTCAATTCGCATGCAAAATCAATTCCATTTTTTCCAATGTCATCTTCCGCAACATTTCCATCAAATTCGTAGCCAATATCCAGAATCAGAATATCGACTTCTTTTCCTTCCTTTAATTCATCCCTCAGTTCTCTGATATTGTTATAACAAGTGACACTATGTACCAGTTCTGTATCCAGCAAAAGCTTTTTCATGCTGCCCAGTACTTCTGGCTGATCGTCACACACCGCAGCCCGCAATCTCATACCTGCCTCCACTCAGCCTTTTTCTGCTCATTTAATCCTGTTCAGTCAATCCCAACTCTGTCAAAAAGTCTCTGAAATTTTCTTCTTTTCCCCCCAGAACATTAATCAAAGGAAGTATATACTTCATCCCGGATGACTTGCCATGAATGGCCTCACTGATTCGTGCATGATGCGTATGCATCTGCTCTGCCAGTTCCCGCTGGGTCAGGCCTTTTTCAAGCATCCTTATTTTCACCCACAAATAAAATTCAGAAAGCGTTCGCACCTCATTTGTTTTCAATCACCATTCCTCCTTGGCTCCAGTTTTCTCTTTTGTTCTTGTTTATCTATCCATAAAATATGCAAACTTATGAGTAAGAACCGTTGCAATTTTGTACCATTGTTACAATTTTATCTACCAATAGCTTTCCGTTTGTGTTATAATCTTCTCTGTACATTTGGTACAACTTCACCGTGTTTTCATTATAATGCGATATTTTCGCATTGTCAATTCTATATGTTGCGAAATATTCGTATTTTATTATGAGGAATTATATACCTGACTTATATGAAAGAATTTTAGAACAGACAAAGCGTCTTGGTATTAGCGGAAAAGAACTTGGCGCCCTGCTTGGTCTGAAAAAAGTCCCATGACTGACTGGAAAAACCAGAAATCCACCCCGACCATTGAGCAGATTGTTAAGATGTGCGAAATTTTCGCAATATCAGCAGATTATCTTCTTTTTGGTAAATCAGCCACTCCTTCTCTGAATCCAGATCAGAAAGAGTTGATCGAGGAATATTCCAAACTGGACCGCCGCGGCCAGCACCGCATTCTCATGACCATTTATGAAGAACTGGAACGCATTGAAAATGCCGCTTCTTCTCACATGGATTTTTAATCCGCACAGCACCAACTATAAACTCTGTAAAAAACGCTGAAACCACTCCAGAATGGCTTCAGCGTTTTTGTTTTTACATGGCAAAATTTGTCGAAAAGAACCACTTGCGCTTCCTTCCCCTCTATGCTATCCTTGCAGTAAGCAAGGTTTCCAATATCTATTTTATTATCTTTTTTCATTCAGCCAGTTATGGCATCAGAATCCAATGTATATTTACTTAACAAAGAATGGGGGGCGTGCAAATGAGCATTTTATCAATTGGATTAGAACACGGTGAGGCCATCGGGCTGGAAAAAGGCCAGGCGATCGGATTGGAAAAAGGTCAGTTTCTGACTCTCGTCAATCTGATTGTCAAGAAAATGAAACGCGGCCTTTCCTCTGCTGATATCGCAGATGTCCTGGAAACGGATCTGAAAACCGTGGATCTGATCTGCGCTATCGCACGAAGATATGCACCAGAATATGATACGGAGGAGATCTGCAATGCTTATTTGAAACAGATTTCAAAATAAGTTTTTCTCAGCAAAAAAGTTCTGAAAAGGATTTCATTTTCCTTTTCAGAACTTTTTCCATTTATTCTTTCATCTTCGGCTTAAACACCAGCGCCCCCAGATACCCAAACACCAGCGCTGCTGCGATTCCGGCGGAGGCAGCGGTGAGGCCGCCTTTAAAGATTCCCATAGCCCCCTCCTCACCAACCGCTTTCGCCACACCTTTCCACAGGGTATTGCCAAAACCGAGGAGCGGCACCCCGGCTCCGGCTCCAGCCCATTTCAGGAAGGGTTCATAAAGGCCCAGCCAGCCTAAGACATTGCCGGTTACGACCAGCGTTACCATAACCCGGCCTGGCATCATTTTGGTGCGGTCTAAGAGGATCTGCACCAGGGCGCAAATTGCGCCGCCCACAAGAAAAGCGCGGACCAGTTCCATCACCATATCACGCATTTTTTCACACCTCCATCCGTTCCAGCATCACCGCATGAGCGATTCCCGGTATGCTCTGGCCTTCGTTGTAGCTGACGGTAGACAGCAGCGCGCCGGTGGGCACAAACAGCACCCGGTTCCACTCGCCCCGCATCAGCTTCGGCAGAATGTGGGCACACAGCGTTACCGCGGAGCACCCACAGCCGCTTCCGCCGGAGTGGACATCCTGCTCGCCCCGGTCATAGATTTCCAGGCCGCAGTCCATGTGCTTTCCGGTGATGTCGTGACCGCTGCTCTTCATAAAATCCAGAAGCGCCTTCTGCCCCACTGCTCCCAGATCTCCGGTGATGATGCGGTCATAATAGGAGGCACCCACACCGAAATCCTCAAAATTCTGGCAGATGGTATTCCAGGCCGCCGGTGCCATGGCAGCACCCATATTCATAGAATCCTTGGTTCCCATATCCACCAGCTTTCCGGTGGTGATGCCGGTCACTGCCACACGGAAGCGATGATTCTTTCTACCCATTCCGTTCCCACCGGTCTCTGCCTGTTTCATAGCTGTCTCTGAATTTTTTTCACTACATGCTCCTTCTCGTTTCATTTCACTTCCGCTCTCCAGCACCACCGCCCCGCACCCGGTCACGGTCCAGGTGGCGCTCTGGGCTCTCTGGTTTCCGTAGCCCAGCGGAAAACGGAACTGCTTCTCTGCTGTCGCATAGTGACTGGAAACCAGGGCCAGTACCCGGTCGGCATACCCGGCATTCACACACATGGCCCCCAGACTCAGTGCCTCTCCCATGGTGGAGCAGGCTCCGTAAAGGCCAAACAGCGGAATTTCCAGATCTACCGTACCAAACGAGGTAGCGATCAGCTGGCCTAAAAGATCTCCCGCAAAGAGATAGCGTACCTCTCTCCGGTGGATATTTCCCTTCTCCAGCGCCAGATCCGCCGCCTGCTTCTGCATGGCGCTCTCTGCCTGTTCCCAGTTTTCCATTCCAAACATCTCATCTGTTTCTGTTACATCAATTCCATCTGCCAGCGGCCCCTGACCTTCCTTCTTTCCCGCGACCGAAGCCCAGGACGCTACAAACGCCGGATGTTCAAACCGCAGACTTGCCTTTCCCACCTGCATATTTCCACTCCTTTCCGCTGTAACTACCAATCACTCTGTAATTAGCATGCCAAAAGAAGTAAAATCTATTCCAGTAATAAAAATTTAAGAGCAATATCAATATAGGTCCGAAGCCGGTAATCCCGGCATACCGCTGCGCAAAATATGGGTATTGTGTT